>JADMIO011432816.1_pt1 | contig 21209 bp, 30 predicted proteins | sample 8958161 | NCBI WGS metagenome assembly JADMIO01 (sample SAMN16585339, study PRJNA669376) | soil metagenome | isolation source: Crop rotation soil | place: USA: Cullars Rotation, Alabama | collected 2011
TCAAGGGCGTGGCACCACATCATCCACGCTGTGAGCGCACCTTCAACCATTGCCCGCGGCGGCGTCTGCTCACTGACCGGCAGCAAATGCAGCCGTTGTGCAAATTCCGTCAACTGTTCATCGCTCATGCCCGCAAAGTGAGCGCGCAGAGCATCCGGTTTGCCCACGCTTCCCACACTCGCCAGCGCAAAGTCGCTCAGCGTGTCCGGGTACAGTTTGTACGCCAGGCGTTGCAGCAACTGCAGAAAACGGGGACATCGGCTCAGCACCCATGCAGTGCCATGCAAACAGGCGGACAATCACCTGGATGCGGCCGTAGAACTGACCCTCCACGTCCTTGCGAGCCAGCGCATCGCCGGTTTGATCATCCACGGGGAAATTAAGGTAATGCGTCATGGCAGTGACGAGCTGTTTAAACAGCCTACACGCATCCGCGGACAGCTTGTCCGCGAGCCCTGTCACTGCAGCGGCGCCGGCGTACAGTGGCGACGCCTTGCACAGCACGTCGACATGACGGTCCAGCAACACGAGACGGAAAAACCGTCGGGTGGGCAGTTGAGACAGCAGGTCAGTCCACAGCTCCACACAGCGCTGCAGGTAGTGGAGACGGTCTGGCGTGAGCGGCGCAGCGTCGCGTAGTTCGCCGCAGAATTCGTCCACAAGCGACGGCAGAAACGTCTCGTCCAGGCGCTTCTGTGCGTCATCAGTGGGCTCAGTGGACTTCTTTTTCTTGCTTTTCTTTGCTTCCTCAGCGGCACCGGCACCGCCCGTGGTCACCTTGTCCCAGTGACGACGCAACGTCGGGTAACGGCGCAATTCGCTGTCCACACGGCCGGGACTCACAGACTTCCACAGCGGCAGTGACGCCAAGCGAAGCACGCTCTGCAATACAATGCCAATACAATGACAGCGAGGGCCAGAGCAGCGTGAAGCCTCACCGATCGCACAACGTCCACCTCCAGCCCAGCGAACGCGACGATGAGGAACTGCACGATCAGCGTACGCTCATTGATTGATAGCGGCTTCACCTCCTTCAGCGTCAGCACGCGCTGAATGAGCTTCGGCACAGCGTCACCGAAGCCAGCGACGCCCTTCCACACCGCGACACGCTCCGAGCACTTTTCAAGGACCATCTGGGGTGAAAACGCAGGTGTACGGGCACTGAAATTAAGAGAACACATCGATGTAAATACCATTACGCACCAGAATGATGCACATGACGTGTTCGAATGACGCGGTGGCGGCGTCAAAGTTTGGCAGCAGGTAGTTCTCAAGGAATCCCGTCAATTCCAACAGGACGAGGCGGCTGGGGTCCACACGCTTCCCGCCATGCAGTTCCTTGTGATAGATGGAAGTGATGATTGACGGGTCGAAGGCGGGGCGGCCAGCACCGCCCGCGGAAACCGCCTGCAAACAGGAAACGTGGTGGTTCAGGCGGGGCGAACCGAACGAAGCGATTTTTTCGCAGAAACCGCGGTGAGTTTGCCAGAAATCAATCACAGACTCGATGGAAATAAGCCGTGAATCCTCACACCAGCACACAGAATCGCTTCATCATCGACGGCTAGCGAGAAATAGGCAGCCAAAGCAAACGCCTGCTCGCCACACACAAGCGGTACGGTTTGAATTCCTTGGCGGGCACACTCACCGGCGCCCAATGCTTGTTTGCAAGCTCCGTCAACGGATCCAACAACACTTCATCCACCGTGAGCGCGTGACGACCAGACGCGCCCAAACCCGCAGCAGCAGACGCAGACATGGTTGCCCTAAAACCTCGTGCCCAAAACTGTCCAGTGGCCGATTCATTGCCGGGAAGATTTTGGGGGGAAGTTACCGTTGAACGCTCTCTTCCCGCGATGGCGTACCGTCCGGGCGTGATAGGCAGCGGCGGCTACCAGCGTATGAGAATTGGCGAAGCGACGCGACTTGCCATGGCCGCCGATGCGCCGCAGAGGGCCGCACTCAAGGCTTCGGCGTCGTCCAAATCCGTCACCGACTTGGACGCTGAAACGAAGCAGTTACTGGCCAGCATCCGCGGCACGGGGACCGCACCCCGCGGCAAACTGGCCAAAACGGACTCTTCTATCAAGACGGAGGAGATGGAGCCCGACAGCGCCCGGAAACCGAAGAAAAAGAAGGGTAAAAAGGTCAAGAAGGCCGGCGGTGCTCGTGAAGCCTTTGTGCGGACGAAAACACCGCCAGCCATCCCCTGGCAGACCGCGCAGCCTGCTGCAGCACAATATGGCGCCCGTGCTACAGTGGAAATGGCGGACGATGAGTCCACGCCGCGCAGCCTGGGCTCAGGCAGCCGATCGGATGGTGCCGACAGCGATGACGGCGCTGGCGGCCGTCTGTTTGAGCCGCTGTCAAATCTGACCGAGCCAGAACGTGCAAGACTGCGTGCGGAGGAGGATGCGCTGCGTGAGCTTGATTTCGGTGCGGAGGAGGCCCGTGTGCGTGACGATGCGGACCAGTTCGTGCCTCGCCCTCGCATGTCGCGCGCGGAGTTGGAGCGTGAGGCGGACCGACTCCATGCAGCCGAAGCCAAGAAGGTTGAGCGTAGGAAACTGGAAGGCGATGGTGCAGGCGCGCCACGGGCGGCTCGAAAAGCGGCGTACGCGCAACAGGAGGCGGCGGTGGCGATCCAGTCAGCGTTTCGCGGCAAGGCGGGGCGTGACCGCGCCAAACAGTTCCGTATCGAGATGGAGAAGGCGTATGAGCGTGCTGCAAGGAGCGGGCAGGTGCAACAAGAGGTCATTGACCCCGTGACTGGCGACGTGTACATCGTCAACACCGAGTCACGCACGTATGGCCGGACGGGCGCCGTGTCGAAGCTTCCTCACATTGGCGGTAGGCCAGCAAGTGAGAAGGGCAGGCGTGTGCGTGGCGGGCCTGCGCCAAGGACGAAGCCCGATCGACGCTTCATCGGCGACAAGCAAGTGCACGACGACTCTGCCCTGGCCAGCTTGGAGCGATCGGTGCAGTTCGTAGAGTCAAGCGGCGGTGGTAGTGGTGCGATTGATGCAGTGGATGCGGGCAGTCTTGTGCCAGGATTCCGAATGGCACAGCCTGGCGGATTTGGCAAGCCCGGGTCCTTGTCTGGCACTGCTGGCGGCTTCAGTGGTCATCCTATGGCTTCTCCCGTCGTGCGGCCGCCATCGTCTCATACCAATGAATTCCTGCCGCGCATATCCACGACTGGCGCAGGCATGTCCGATGCCGGCTACGGGAAACAGGCCATTCTCGACTCCCCGCTGCCCGACGCCGTCGAATCCGCGCGATCTGACGTCATGGATCCATTGGAAGCACCCGCCGTCCCCACCACTGCCGCCTCCCTCCGTGCAACCGTGCAGCAGGCGTTGAAGTGAGTAGTTTTCTTTGCCTGTCTTGGCATGTGCTCACGGTTGATATCCCATCTTCCCGTGTTCCCGCGATTTGCACAGAGCGACGAAGTTTGACAGCGTGTCATCGTTGCTGGCGACGGGTACTGGTACGGGCGGTGCGGCGCCAAGCAAGCGAGGCAGCATCACCGCAGCGGGCTTTAGTCTCGCGCCCGACGAAGGCTCGCCTGTGAAACTCCCTGCCAAGACGAAGAAAACGAAATCAGGCAAACGGAAGTCAACCAAAGGTGTCCCGGTCGCCGTTGCAACGGACGCGGATAATGCGGGCTTCGGTGGGCCGCCGCCCGTTCACTTCGCCACACCCGGCGGCTTCGACGTTGGTGCGTGTGACCGCCGTGGCGGCGTGATTGCTGGCGTCTCTGCTGACAGGATGATTTCCTTTGCGTTGCGTTGCGCAGTCCCCAGCGAGGCGACGTTCTTCCCTGGCAGCCCTAGCAAGAGTGGCGGTGGCGGCGGCTTTGCAGAGACGCTGATGGGGATGGGAATGACGGAAGGCGGCGAGGGCGAGGGCGAGGCGGGACCCAAGCATGTTAGGGAAGTGTGTTTCAACTGCTGGAGCAGAGGGCAGGGCGCGAAGTGTGAAATGCATCTGCCGGCAGGGGAACGGGATCGGCCGGTGCCCCCTGGACAGTCCGTGCTCGTGTGTGGCAACTGGGATGTCGCTGCAATCTCACGCAAGTATCGTTCCGAGGAGATTCAGGAGGTGTGTTTGTGTGTGTGGTGCCACCGCTTGCCTTCTGGCCCCACGTCAATGTTGCCGTTGCTTGCCCATCCCTTCCGCCGTCAGGTGTTCGCGAAGACCAGCAGCTCGCTGCGTTACGACAAGAACCGTCGTCAGTTCGTGACGGTGTTGGAGAGTCGGCATCCGCTGTACCGTGGTTTGTATGACGCATTGGCACATCACAATGAGCGCGTCCGACGCATGAAGCGCGCAAAGTGCTGGCTTCGGTCAATCATGGAAATCGTGCGAGTCGGGCTGCATGGCAGAGGTCGCGAACATAAGGTGCGGCGGCGCGATTGGTTTGGTTCCTGCGCCCCGTGCGTTGATGGTGTTGAGGGTGCAGGTGCCGCGGCTGATGCGGTTGAAAGGCACGCTTGACCATCTGCGGTGGATTCGATCGTATCGTGAGGGCGTGGTTCATCGCTTTCCCCTGCCGATGGTGACGGGCCAGTTACCTGTGAGGCCGCAGCATAGGCCACAAGCAGCGGGGGCAACTGAGGGATCCTCAGCCAAGTGTTTAGGCCGCGGTTTCCTCACTGCGACGGGCGAGGCAAGTCTCCCCCAGCGTTCATGCATGGCATACTAACGTCCTCACATGTCTTTCCCTTCACGCCTTACAGGCATATCCTCACATGGTCGTGGGCAGTGTGCCGTGGCTGATGTCACAGCATGAGCGCGAAGGCATCGTGTACAATCACGACGTGGATCAAGCTGGGCTTGGGCTGAAGCTACGGCCTGCGGGCGGCAAAGGCGCTAGCGTTGACAAGGACTTGCGTGGCCACCGAGACGACCTCGGCAAGAAATGGGAGTTCATGCTTGCACTGCCGCGCCCGGTGCCGCAGGTGCTGCTGGAGCCCCGCGTGTACAAGCCGTATGAGCCGCGTGTGGTGCCCGTACCCATGCCAAAGGGTACGGTTGCTCGCATGGAGGCGAAGAAGGCTGCGCTGGTGTGTGGCCATCCCCGTACCCTGATGTCCGTGAGTCAATCAACCGGCTTCCCTGCAGGAATTGGCACGCAAGGAGGCGTTGAAGGCGCAGGCAGAGGAGGAGAAGCGACAAGCTGTGGAGAGGGCAAAGGCGTTGGCGTCCCGAAAGCGTAAACCCAAAGAAATGCAAGATATGGAAGAGGAAGCGGACAAGGCAGAGGCGGAGCGTGTGGCTATGATGCACGAGCCGTCGCTGCGACGGACGAAACATGTGCCGCCAACGCACCGTTTGTCTGCGCTCTTCTTTCGACTCACAGCCAATCGCGTCGCTGTCATTGCCGGATTGCCTGCCAACGTATCCATCTGTGCTGATGTCACGACAGAGGTATGCGGGATGCAACGGCAACAGTGATGGCGATGTGGGGCTGATGCTGTGCGCCCTTTGCAGATCCCAGCACAATTTGGCGGTTACCGTGTGATGCGTAACCCGTCTGTTGCGCCCGTACACCTGAGCGATGTGGTTCGATTGGACCGTGTGGGCGGCCCTGTCGACATCAACACACGGATCGTGCTTGGCCCGGGAGCAAAGGTTTCCGTGGAGATGGCTGCGGGCGAGGAGGGCAACGGCATATTTGACGATCTGGTAGGTACGGACCGCATTGCGGCTGCGCAGAAGAAGTTGCCGTTCGGCAAGGAGGAGTGGGAGGAATGGGAAAAACTTGAGGATGCGAAGAGAGAGCAGTGGGAGCAGGCAAACACGGTGCTCGAGGCCGATGAGGTGTGTCGTGGCGCCATTAGTGTAACGTGATGTCTGACGTCTGCATGTCCCCATCTTCCGCAGCGCCTTCGTGGCTCGCTGCTGTTCAATACGATTGTATCGGAGTTTTCCAAGCCGGATTATTCCCTGACGCCGCTCGTTTCCGCGCTAGACGATCGACTGCCGCCCACAATCACCGCCTCTACGCACGCTGCGGAGATGGCTGACTTTCTTGAGACCGTGAGGCGTCGTTGCGATTACTGTGCAACGAATGATCGCATTGAAGTGTAGATTGTGTTGCTTGCGCCCGTGTAGCCTGACCTACGCATCGTGATTCGACCGAAGGAAACGGTTTCCGCGCTAGACGGTTCCGAGCTGTTGGATGACGGCAGCGAATTGCATGAGAGCAAGGCGCACGGTGTGTGATTCAGTAGTTTGGACTGGGAGTGTAGGGTGTCCAGTGTCCACTCATTTTCCATTGTTGCTGCAGACTCGACTGGCGCACCGGCGGACCCTTACGATCGTGGCGACCCTGGCTTGCCTCATTTTCACGGCTTCAATCGTCCGGAGCAGACGGGCGAGCCTCAGTACACGGGTTTTCGCACGACGGAGGGCATTCCGGGCCGACTGGGCAACATTCGCATCATGTCGGGCCATTTCACCCCAAACCTCGAGATTGCGGTGCCCAACGAGTCCAAACCCATCATCGGCGTCGTGTCGCATGCGGATCGCAACTATCCCTTCTGTGTGCCCGCTACTGTGATGGTGCGTTGCCGGTTCACTTGACTTGAGAGGGTCACCATTCCCCTTCGCTCACTGCGCCATCGCCCTGCCGTTCCCATCGCAGAACACTGCCCTCGATCTGTATCACCTGCTGATCACGTCCAAACCGAGCACGAACAACCCGTGTGTGTTCACAGTGTTGACGCACCAGGACCCGGGCGAGTTCATGATGGGCAATGACAACAGTGGCGCGATGGGGCCGCTGAACATGGACGTGTACCGGTCATTCGACTTCGCGCAGACGGGTGAGATTGAGGAGTTCGAGACCGCCAGTGGCGTGCCTTATTGGTACAATCGCCGCACGGGGGAGACGTATTGGGAGCCGCCGTTGCCTGAGCCGACCGCGCCGTTGGAGGATGCGGAGCCCGCGGAGGACCATTCCGGCGTGCGTGCGCATGAATTGCTTGGGCTAATGCCTAACGAACTGCCCATCGGCCAGCCGCCGTTGCCAAGCAAGGAATTCCCAATGCCGACCGTCGGCGTTGCAGTTGGTGGCGGCGGCAGTGTGTTGAGCATGGGCGGTGGCGGCTCCCTTGACTCTGGCGCGTCGGTGTTGGATGGAGACGGCGGGCACCACGCGTCCACCGTTGGTCTGCCGATGCAGCATCAGAATCTTGTGGAGACGCTGACCAGTGCCCTGGCGAGTGTGTTGCCGCAGTTGCAAGCGCAGGCGGGCGCAGGCGCTGACGCCAATCTGTTGGGGCTTGGCCTCGGACTCGGCTTAGGCTTGGGTCTGCAGCAGTTGAATGCAGCGTCGGCATTGGGAGGTGGCGGTGGCAGCATTGGTGGTGGCGCCAGTGTGTTGCAAGCGGCAAGTGTTGGCGGTGGCAGTGCGATTGGCAGCGCCGGCGGCGGCGGCATTGGCATGGCACTGCTGGGCGCCTCAGTGCCTGGCTTGCCCAGTGGCAGTGCGTACGTTGGCGGCGGTATGAGTGCACTGGCAGGCGCTGGCGGCATGCCAATGCTGCCGCAGTCGTTGATCGCCAAGCCCGCACCCACGCCTACTCCCGACATCAAGCTCAGTGCCTCGGCAAGCGAGCTCGGCGGCTCAGTGGACGCACATTACAGCGCAGAGAAGGGCAAGATTGACGCACGTATGGCTGCGACGGGCGTGCGTGGCCCGGGCACGCTGGGTGTGAAGAATCCTCAACGCGACGAGTTTGGCGCGATCGTGTCAACGTCTGGCGTGTCTGGCGGCGCTGGCAGTGGCACCATGGCTGCTGGTGGCGCTGGCGGTGTCGTTGGCAAGGAAATTGCAGGCGTGAAGTACCATCAGCCTGCGGGCAAGGGCACGAAGTTCGTGGACAAGGACGATGCGGACGGTATCCAAGGCCCGCTGCGAAAGTCTGCGCCCAATCTCCCCCGCGGTTTCATCACGTCCATCTACCACACGCACACCGCACGACAGGCGAGTGCCGTGACATTCCATTGCCTTGATGTGCTTTGATTTGTTTGACGCGCCGTGTGTCTTGACAGAACGCGGACTACTTGCCTGACGTGCCAAATGTGAACACGCCCAAGGGACTTGGCGTCGTCATGCCCCGGCAGATACTGGAGGATTGGTCCGCAATAGGCTTCGACCCGTGGTCTGCCGGGAAACAGCTGCGCACAACTGCCATGATTACCGACCTGTCTGCCCTCGAGTCATCCAAGGCGGACGACGAGGAAGCCGCCGTCGCCGCGGCAAAGGTGCTGGGAGAGTCCGTTGGTAAGCATGCATGTCTGCACACACACACTCTGAATTGCGATGGTGCATTCCGTGTAACTGCATCGATTACCGTGAATCGCAGCGGACGCGGTGGCGACGGCAGCGAATGCCAAGAAGACGAAAGAACAGGAGCAGTTGGAGCGACTGTTCAGCCTGTGTCGCCACGGCAAATACTCGGAGATTGAGGAGGTGAGGCGTGTTGTTACTGGCAGTGTTCCTTCACTGGCGATGTTTAACGTGTTGCCGTTTGCAGATCTTGCTCGGCCCGGACATGCTGATTCCCATCGACTTCAAGGATGCGACGGGCAACACTCTGTTCCACATCGCCTGTCAGAACGGCAACAAACGCATTGCAAAGCTTTGTCTTCGTCGCGGCGCCGCAATTAACGCGCAGAATGTGAGTTTCGGCGGACTTCTCGCCTGACCCTGCACGCGATCGCTTGGTGCTTCCGTTTCCGCTCGCAGCTGAACGGCCAGACGGCGCTGCATTACGCGTTCGCGTATGGTTTCGAGGAGCTCGCAAAGTATTTGCTGGATAAAGGCGCAGACGACTCCATCAAGAATGGCTCCGGGCTCACATGCTACGAGGGGCTCACACTCGAAGACGTGGAGAACATTTGAATTCAGCCCTTCCTTCTGCCATGTCACCCTGTTTTACGTTGTAAACTGGTTTCCGTTTGTGCGTTGCGGCCCGCGCGGCCGAGAAAAGGAAGGGTGTAATGTCGAGCAGAAGTTTCACGGGCACGTAACCGTCCTCGACTTTAAAGCTTGGTTTGGGACCGTTGCAGCCTCCTTCCAGCGGTATATTGCCGCGTTACCCATGGAAAAATACAGTATCCTTCGTCCAGTGGGGCGAGGGACGTTTGGCTCCGCCATGCTTGTGGAGGACAAGGCGGACAAGGTTTGGCGTGTTGAGCGCCTTCGTATTCCTTCGCCGTGCGCCCATGGCATGCCGCTCGCCCTCGCAGCGACTGTATGTCATGAAACAAATCGATGTAAAGGACATGTCAGATAAGGAGCGGGCGGCAGCGGACAACGAGGTGTCCGTCCTGCGCGCCTTGAAGGTAAACCGCCTCGTTGAACTCGTTTTGTCGCGTCCGCGCCCTACCACGGCACGCTCACGCATTTTGTTCCGATTTCCCAGCATCCAAACATCATATTCTATCGGGAATCGTTCGTGTACGACGGCTACCTCTGCATCGTGATGGAATACGCGGACGGCGGTGAGTGCGTGTGAATTCGGCGTGTTGCGGTTGGAATTATCCCGCGCGCTTCAAGCGTTGAGACCGTGTTCGTATCGGGTTCCGCTCTTACAGGCGATCTAGCAGCAGTATTGAAGGAGCGGAAGGGCAAGCCTCTTGACGAAGAGACGATTTGGGAGTGGTTTACACAGATCTGCCTCGCCTTGAAGCACATGCACGACCGGCACGTGTTGCATCGCGACGTCAAGTGTCAGAACATCTTCCTTACCAAGGTGTGCACCGAATGCTGTGGCGCAATCCTCACTGTGCGAATGACATCCCGTTGGGTTCCAGGCTGGCGTGGTCAAGATTGGCGACTTTGGCATCAGCAAGCGCCTGAACAACACGGGCGAGCTTGCAAAGACCGCGATTGGCACACCGTACTATCTGTCTCCGGAGATATGCCGTCAGAAGCGGTACAGCTTCAAAAGCGACGTGTGGAGCCTGGGGTGCGTGTTGTATGAGATGGCCGCGCAGAAGCACGCGTTTCAGGGCAATGACATGAGGCAGCTGGTATTGCGCATCCTTAAAGGCACCTTTGCACCCCTGGCAAAAGTCTACAGGTGCGTGTCGTCGATTGGCGGAGGGTGATGTTTGGGGGGTGTTGAGGTTTGCATGTGTGTGCGCTCCATGTGCAGTCGCGCGTTGACGGAGATGGTGTCCGATTGCCTTGCTGCTGACCCAAAGAAGCGTCCTTCTGTCGCTGCAATACTCGCCAAGCCCGTGATTAAGTCTCGCCTGCCTCGCATCACTGCGTTCCTTGCATCAGTTGTAAGCACAGGCTGAGTAGAGCGTTGTTGGGTGGCTTTTATGTGATTATCGTCGTTCACAGTGTCCATCGGATCCTGTGCCATCATTTCCTGGCCCACTGGGGCCTCGACTGCCGGATACAATATCGGAGGGCGATGAGGGCAGTGACGATGACGCCGACGCCGATGGTGCCGCAGCAATGGACACACCCGTCGATGATGTTGTGTCATCAGTTGTCGCTGTCGTCGAATCGGCTGCTCATCAGCCGTCGCCACTCAATGTACACTCAGTGAGTTTGGCTGACTGCAGTGTTGATTTTTGAGTGTTGTGCTGCCGTGTACCCCGCAGCCCACGCTGCAAGCCCGCCGCGATCTCGCCAAGGGCATTGCCGATCGCATTCAACGCCTCGCTGCTGACATTTCGTCCATTAAAGTGCATCGATCCGTTGCTGTGACCCGCGATGCTGATGCTGGCAGCGGCACAAGCGGCGATCGGTCATCAATCGAGCGCGAAGTCGACAAACGGATCGCTGATGCCGTTCCAGGCCAGCCAGCACATTTCACTAACGCAGTTAAGGCTGCCATGTCCACGCCGCCGCGCCCTGTCGTGAGAGCCGTGACGAAACCGTCGCCGGTTCGACCATCTGCTGACGTCAAGCCTGCTGTTGCCAAGCCGTCTCGACGCCAAGCCGCCGCGCTTGCTGATGAGTCATTCGACAAGGGTTTGGAGGCAGAGATATTCAATTACATGAGGAGCAGCCCAGAGGTGGATAATCCTGCGGCGCCGGCAGCTGGGGATATCGTCATACCAGCCCGTGTGCATGGCGCAAAACCGAAGCCTGCGCCTGCGCCTGCGCCTTCGGCAGTCATGAAACAAGATAAGCCGCCTCCCAGTCCTGGCCTAGCCGCAGCAGCACGGGAGAAGCTCGCGGGCCAAACTGCCGCGTTGCGACGGCGCTCTATCGTCGAAAAGGTGTAATGCGACGGTTTCCATTTGATGCTGCTGATGCCTAAGCGTAATATCGTCCGCAGGCGCGTAATTTCAACGATAATCTGAAGGAACTGTGGGTAGCGGCTGGAGTGTTGGGTCAACCATCCCCGGTCGTGCGACCGCCGTCATCAGGCTCATCAAACGGCAGCGGCAATGGTAATGGCGCGCCTGCCCCAAGATTCCAACCTCCCTCCGCCGTGCCTGTGCCCTCGCTTGCACCATCACACAAACCAGTCGCTGTACCCGCCGCCGGTGCCCTGAAGCGTGCGTGCATGATACTGGCGTGCGATTCGACAGTCCATATTACTGTTTGTTCCGTTTGACTGACAGCTGGCCGTCGAAGCATGCCTGCAACGAGCAACACCGTCGCTGCTGGCAAAAGTGAAACCCCTCGGGACCGTGCGGTGGCAGCAGCGGCGGCGGCAGGCGCTGGGAAGCCTCATCAGAAAGCGCCTGCAATGACGCTACAACAGTTCCTTGAGGTAACGATCGATTGACTGATAGCGGAGTGATGTATTGTTGTTGGATTCGATGGGCGTTTTTCGCAGCTTCGCCGAGCATCGCAAGGTGGCAGCGATGTTGACGAAATCCCTGCCCCTGCCCCTGCCCCTGCCCCTGCCCCTGCCCCTGCGCCCGCACCCGCACCAGCGCCAAAGCTGGGCAGTCGCATGTTTCACAAGCTGTCAGGCGAAGTCAACGTCCCGTCCTCTTCGGATGCCGCCAAGCCGATGGCCCGTCGCCGCAGCAGCATTCAATTGTCACGCGATGCATCCGGTGTGCCTTCTCTGCCTCGTCAACAGAGCGATGCTGCCGTTGGCCGTGTCAAGAGTGCAGCTGCAAGCAAGGCGAAGGGCAAGGGTGATGTACCGCCGCCTGCTGATGGCAGCGCGATCAACGTGAAGCGAATGTCAATTATCGCACAGCCAGCGGCCGCAGCAAAGGTCCCGCCTAAGAAATCGCCTGAAGAAGAGGCGGCAGCAGCGGCGGCAGCAGAGACACGGCGATTGGCAAGGGCCAAGCAACAAGAGGAACTCCGAGCGAAAATCAAGGAATCAAGAGCAAGGATTGCTGCTGGCGGCCCGCGCTCACAAGGTGATGATGACGGCGTTGAAGTGTTCGTGCCAGATAAGAAGCCATCACCGGCACACATCGGGCCACCCGCACGCGTCGCCGCCATTCCCTTCGGTGCAGTGCAGCCCGCAGCTCACATCTCGCCCATCGCCGCCGCGGCAGTAGCCAGACAACCAGACGGCGCTGGTATCCGGATTCCGTCAGTGTCACCGCCTGTAGGCGATGCGACGATTGAACACGGCAGGCGCGCGGGACAGACAAGGAAGCCTACTGTCGCGCTGTCGTCAGAGGCGGAGGCGAAGCGGTGAGTGCAGCGAATGCCAGAGTGAAGTTGATGATCTGGAGTAAGCATGTGTATGATCGTCACAGCGCGGCGCGGGAACGATTGCGTGAAGAGATGCGCGATGCTATCCGACGGGACAGGCAACGAGGCGTCGGCGGCGGTGGTCCTAATGGGTTCAGCGACACCCCAATGCTCACACCGGACTCACCCAAACGCAAGGGTCCGGAGTTTCAAATCTTTGCGCCGCCGTATCCAGACAAGCCTGTGAAGCCTGTGATCGTGTCACCGCCGCCAACGGATAGCAGCGGCAAGTCAGGCCTCAGCCCCGATGGAATCCTGAGTTTCAAGGCGATGCTTGCACATGCGCCGTCAGTGATTGATGGGTATTGGCAGGGACAAGGGTCAGAGGCCCCTGGTCATGGTCACTCTCGTCACAGCACAGGCACTGGCGTCGGTGAAGGCTTCAGCACACGTGGCACTGTGTTCTCCGGCCTCCTGGTAACTGACACTGCATATTTTCGCTGTTTTCATGCCATTATAACATGTTACTTCCCCTGCAGGATGATTCTGGCGTTGCGGATAGTCGCCTGGCGGACACATTTCTACGCACGACGCACATGTTGGCTGCTGCATCTTCGTCAGCGGTCAACCCAGGGTCGTCACCGCCGCACGGTGATGTAGGGCATCCCGATCCTTCCTTTGCATGGCAGTCCATCAGACATGGCGATGTAGCGATGGTTCCCTTCGCGCATCAGCCATCCGGGGGCAAGTCAACGCCTTCACCGCCACCGCCGTCGCAACTGTTCCACTGGTCACCGCCGCCCCATCACAGCGGCCTTGCAAACGTCGGTGCCATCACGATCGCAGGCATGCCGCTGCATGCACAGGAACCGTCGGTGGTGGACGCCGTCGCACGTGCAGTGGGCCAAGACGCCAGTTCCGCATCCGGCCATCACAAGGTCGAAGCTCTGAGAATGTACCTCGAACAGTCCATCGGCCTGTCGAAACTCGTCGCAGCACATCGTGTGATGGAGAAGCGATCGTCTGCCGGTGCATCGGCGGCCGACATTGATGAACAGGTGCTCAGCATCGTCGGTGACGACAATGCTCGCGTATTGCCTGTGTTGCGGCAACTCGTGGAGGCCGAGCGGCAGCTTGCAAGCCCCGTCAGGCGATAGTTAGTTCAAAAATAACATCGGCGACTCGTCGCGGCGTTCAGATTGTGGCGAACCCGCTGGTTGAAGGTTTGGGGTTTCACTTTGCCGGACAGCAGGCGCGCACGCTTTGTGGCCAGTTTTTGTTCGGTGTTTGCTCGATTGAGTGATCCCCGTGCGCGGTTTTGGAAACTAATTACTTGAGTTCATCCATTGCCTGCCTTTCTGTTGCCCTCCGTGGTCTGCTACCCGCCTAATTTCGCACCGTTTCATTCGAGCTGCTGCCCCAGTCCCGGTTTCGCTACCACCGCCCTCTTTCCTACGCTTGTTTGCCCGCAATGACATTACAATCTGTCTTATGGGATCCATTTCCGTGCCCTTTAGGTCATCCGAAGGCATGTCCAGCGCGCTGTCGGGCTTCTTCGTAAGTCGCCGGCGGCTCGATCCCCGTTTCGCCTTGCTTTCGCGAGCTTGACGACGACTTTTTGCCTCACAGCGTCGTTCATCGTGAGATTTATCTCTGGTTCTCTGTATATCCGCAGCTCAAGAACCTAGATACGGGCGAGGAGTTGGATATTTCCGACAATGACGCGAGCGACGGGGACGAGGCGTCAGGCGACCGTCGATCCACGCTGGACGAGGAGCAAGCGTTGTTGAAATCCATCGCCAGTGCATTCTTCGATCTGGCTCCCAAGACAATCAAGGTTTGCTGACGGCATTTGACGATGCTGTCGCGCAGTATTTTCAAATGACTGTTGTGTGAGACGTTTTCCGTCATTTGCAGCTCACGCCGGCGCAGCTGCTGCCTGCTGGGAGCCGCTTCCGTGCGGATATTGTGGGCTATGGCACTGCCCGCGATGAGCACAGCACATTCACGTGCTACACCGTGCATGTGACGCGGTTGCCGGGCGCGGAGGATGCGGTGACGTCGGCGACGGGCGGCGCGTCCACACCGCGGTCGCCTGTGAAATCCGCAATGACGACGCCCGTTCTAGCCTCAACGCCAACGAGTATCGACCCTGCGCGGGCGTCTATCGCGTCTGCATCGGGTGCGTGCGCCGATTGTCGTTGGCATCGATGTCGCGACTCTCACTTTCATGGTGCCGTCCGCAGGCAAGCGCACTGGCGAAGCCGTGCCTTCCACGTGGATTGTGTACCGCAGGTATCGGGACTTCTACGACTTTCAGGTGTGCCGTAGCTTGGCATTTGCAGGGCGTGGGTTGGTTGTTGACTCAAGCGCCGTGAATTGGGGGCCACAGTCCAACATGAAGAAGGCTGGCTTCAATGTCGGCCCGCCATTCCCGGGCAAGAAGGCATTTGGGCGATTTGGCGATGAGTTCTTGGTCACACGACACAGGATGCTCAACGCTTGGCTGCGCGCGCTCATTGAGTGCCCGGTAACCTGTGATGCTGGCATCCGTTGCACTTGCCTCTGATCAGTGCACCCCCTCGCCCTGCAGGGCGGTTATGCGCATGAGGAACTGAAGTTGTTCCTGACCGAGGGTGCCAACAATCCTCCGAAGGATTTGGCGTTGACTGCAATCGCGGCAACATCGGCTCCGTCACCTATCCCCGTCGCCCCTGTGCCATCGTCGCCATCGCCCAGCATGGAATCCCCTGTGAAGAGTGCCATTCCACCGCCTCCACGCGTGCCTGCGCCGCCGCTTAGCCCTGCACCTGCGCCTGTCGCGAAGTCACCGCCACTGCCAAGCCGCGGTGTTGGTGTCTCGCCCGCCCCCGCCGACGCCTCGGCCGCAGACGGCACAGGCACTGCCGTTGCAGCATCAGGCGCAGGTGGCGACGGCAAACCAGGCCGCAAGAAAGCAAAGATCGGCCTTGACAAGTTCGATCTCATCAAAGTCATCGGCAAGGGCAGCTTTGGCACCGTGCTGCTCGTCAATAAGAAGGATACGGGTCAGTTTGCTGTGCCATATTCCGTGTACGCATCGACGTGATGGCGATGTGATGGTTGCAGGCAAGATGTACGCGATGAAGGTGTTGCGTAAAGACAACATCATCAAGCGGAAGCAGGTGGAGCATACCAACACGGAGCGACGTGTGTTGGGGTACACCAAGCATCCCTTCATCGTTGGTCTGCATTACGCGTTTCAAACGGCGGATAATCTGTATTTTGTGCTGGATTACTGCGCCGGCGGGGAGTTGTTCTTTCATCTCGGCAGGCTCGGCCGCTTCCGGTCAGCTGCTGCACTGGCGCATCCGATCGCATGCTTGTGTCATGATGATTGGCGTCCCCGTGCAGTGAGAGCATGGCCAAGTTTTACACCGCTGAGCTGGTGTTGGCGCTGGGCCATTTGCACCGCTACGGCGTCGTGTATCGCGACCTGAAGCCTGAGAATGTTCTTCTCGACGGCGCTGGCCATGTGAAACTTGGTGCGTGTATCCCCGTGCTTCATCGTATTGCATTGCTGCGTGCTGTGACGCTCGTGACCGAATGCCCCAGCGGATTTTGGGCTATCCAAGGAAGGCGTGAGTGATGCGGCGGAAGGCGCCCGATCCTTCTGTGGCACGCCAGAGTACCTTGCGCCTGAAGTCGTGGAGCGGTTCGCAATGGGTTCCATTTCCATCGCTTGGGTCCAATGCGTTCATTGCAATTGTTTGCAGCGTCGGCCACGGCACGGCGGTGGACTGGTGGAGTCTGGGCATGCTCCTGTACGAGATGCTAACTGGGCTACCGCCGTGGTACACCAAAGACCGCAAGAAACTATACGAATCGCTCAAGTCCGCACCACTGGAATTCCCGAACTACGTGTCCGCGCGTGCACAGAGCCTCATCGCGGTCCGTATCCCCGCTGTGGTGTGCCGTCTGGTTGTCTGGTTGTCTGGTTACGACTCGCCTCGGCTTGCCTGCAGGGATTATTGCAACGCGACCCTCGAGCGCGGTTGGGGACGGCGTCGGATGCAGCGGAAGTGATGGAGCACCCGTTCTTCGCCGGCATCGACTGGCATGCCCTGTTCCGTTGCAAGGTCAAGCCGCCGTTCGCGCCCGATGCCAGCGACGAATCAACAAAGTATTTTGATGAGCAGTTCACCAACATGCCGGTGCGGTGCGCGCTGCTTTGTGTGCACCCCCGGATGTGCTGGACCTGTATCCCCTTTCAGATCACGGCTAGCATCCAGGCGACATCGAAGATCGGCTCTGCGGGCGATTCCCCTGGTTCCTTGAACCCATTCAGCGGCTTCACGTACGAGGATCCAAGCGAACTGGCGGCACTTGCATCACGACGCAGCATGGCGGCATCTGGCGGCCAGTCAACTTGATACGCGCGCTTGACGTCCCCCTTACGTTTATTCGGCGCCTGCGGTCGGTATACAAACGCGACATATCGTGGAATCAAGGGAAATACGGGACAGAAACTGTGCTGTTGTCGATTCACACGACGACGCCGTGCAGAGAATGGGCCCCGTTGTCCTCTTCGCGACGGTTTCGCCTGATTATCCTGAGGGAGCCGCGTTAATTCCCGGCGCATTGGTCAACAATATCGGGCTGGGTGGCGTTGCACCAGCAGACGTGTGGTAAGCGCCGCCGCAACTCGGCGATCGAGCTTGGCTTTGACTAGTGGCTTTCTAATCCAGGCTCACCGCGGCTCGCGCTGTGCTTGGACCTGATGTATCTGTCACCATTCTCACGAATGCGATGCATTACAAGTTCTGGGAACGGTGGGTGGCGGCACAGTCCGGCCCGGCGCCTGCGATCATCAATTCCGGACAGACTCGAGGCGATTTGAGGTGCGCCGCGGCACTTTACAAGGCATTACAGTGGATAGTGTTGTAATTTCATGAGTATTAATTCCAGAACATCGCGAGCTGATGTGTTTCGGGGGCTTCGTGTTCCACCGGTGGACGCGGACGTCATGTTTGTCCTGCCGGTCGATGTTTCGTGCCCGCCCGCCGCTGCTAGCGCCATTTTGAGGGCTGCTGCTAGCGTAACTATGGACATGGCTTTCGTTGGCGGAGACGGCATCGGCGTTGGATTCGCCCGAGTGCCAGCGGCGAAACTATTGGATGTTGAATCTGTTCATGCCGGCCCCGCGCCATGGCAATCACTGTTTGCGGCAGCAGAGTGCATTCCATTGCCTGCAATTGGAGATACATCATCGTTGAGCATCGCACCGCCTGCACCACTCATCCCTGGTACGCAGTGCCGTTACTAAAGGTCGCTGACTTCTGTCCACATTCCATTCTGCCGTTGTGATCCCCGCAGCCCTGCCAGCGGACGCCATTCACCACAAGGCGCATGCTCGCGTGGGTATCATGGGCAATCCATCCGACGGCTTCAATGGCAAGACCGTCGCCGCGACGATTGTGAACTTCTGGGCAGAGGCGTGGATTTGGCCCACAACAGGGCCGTTGGAGCTCATCCCCCACCCGCTGTACGACGCGCAAATATTTCTCAGCTTGCAACAGTGCAGTCGCGTGGTGACGAAGGAGGGATACTCGGGCGGCGTCAGGCTGATGCAAGCCGTTGCCACAAGTTCTTCAAGCATGTCACTGCTCGGGACCCTGCCATTGCGCTCGTCAGCAACTTCTGCTTGACGTATCATACGAATGTAAGGGCGATGTGTGTTCTTGCGATGGGCATGCTTTCACAGGTCCTTGTCACAGGTGCCACGGCAAGTCGGCTTGGCTGGATCGTCCGCCCTCATCGTCAGCATGCTGCAGTGTCTGATTGATTTCTTTGGCCTTCGCGACAAGCTGGCTAGTCTTCAGCTGGATCCGCCCGTAGGCAGAAGCTGCATCCCTGCATTGACTGAGTGATGACTTGATTGACATCTTGCCTCCCTCCAGCGGTTCGCGGCGTTTGTGCTGTCCATTGAAACGGAGGAATTGGGCATTGCTGCTGGCCTGCAGGACCGCGTTGCGCAGGTGAAACGAATCATTGTCCGCATTTGATTGATGTAATCGTGTTCCCCGCAGACGTACGAAGGCTGCGTGTTCATGGACTTCGCGAGGTCCTGGTTTGACACCCGTGGCTACGGAGAGTAAGCGCCCCCGTCTTTCCAATCCAATGACATTGTTGTCTCATGTGATTATTATTGATGGCATTGTGTAGATACGTCGCTGTGCCACCTGCGCTGCTGCCACCGCTGTTCCTTGCGTACTGTCCCGACCCCAAGGACTCCGGCAAAGTGCACTCGCCAGTCAAACAGCGCTGGCTGGATGGAGACGTTACGGTGAGTGATGTCGCGCTGCTTGGTATTTTTGTGATTCACGCCATGTTTGCGCAGGTAATTGAGGGCATGGGGCATCTCGGCAACCTGGCGAAGTCGTTCTACGACCTCATCCGCCGCGACGGTGTGAAGCCGTGGGATGTCGCCCATGAAACCGCTGCTCTGATGCGAGAGAACTTCGCCACTCGATTGCGGTTGTATGGCGATGCCGTGGTTGGCCCGACGAATGCTCGGATGATTGGCATCGCTGCTGAGTGCGGCACCGCAGCCAAGTTGCCGGGCAGTGGAGGTAGGATGGCGTGGCAATGTCTCAGTTGAGTCACTGTCTCAAGCTTGCTGCTTTCTCCTTTGTGCAGGCGCCGCGGTGGGTGTGGTTGATGTCATTGGCATGGCGAGGAAGCTTGGCGTTGAGTGCATCGACGGCTTGACGGAAGTTGACTGGCGATCGCAAGTCAACAAGGCGTACAGCCTTCTACAAGCCGCGTATGAGGCTGCGGGATTCGTATTTGTTCCCATTTCAGTCCACTGCACGTCAGCGTGAGGGGGTTGTGGCATCATAATGACAATCGATGTCATCCGTTCATGGGCGGGACCTGGACGGTCACGACCTTGCCAGCCGTGGCGGGCGACGCATACGCGTATGTGAATGTCCATCCCCACGCAGCGCCGCCGATCGCGCCGTCCTTGCGTACACAGCGAATCGCACCCTGGAAGCTGGGGTAATACAGGCCGACACGCTTCAGTGCCGCCTCACACGCCGCCGTCGGATCCATGCCATTCCGCATGTTCTCTACCGCCTAGCGTGCATACACGCGCACAAGTCAATCGAGCGATCATCTCCGCATCCCATGCTCTAAAGAGCATACCTGATACGACGGCAAGAACCGCATCATGACATCGCCGTCGCCCGTCTCCGTTGCCGCCCCCACAGTGTCATCCGCATACGCGCCCGCACCAACGATGGGTGAATCCCCAATCCTGCCCGCAATCTTGTGATTCGCACCGTTGGTCGACGTGCCAGCCTGCAAGCAAGAAGCTGAATCAAAGCGCAAGTCCGCATCACGGCAACGGTCCAAACTCACCACGACGTGACCTGAAGTGTCAATCGCCTGCGGGTAACACACGAAATCCACAGATGACCTCGCAGCCAGAGGGGCTCATCGCACACTTCACTCACAATCATGCCGATGGTGTCGTGGTTGAACTGTGACACCTCTGCGTTGACGGGCCGTGGGCTTCGGGTTGCTGACATCTCGGCAGGCATCGGCTCTGGCGTGTACGGCGGGCATTGCGTCGACTGATTGTACACGTTTGCCCAGTAGTTCGGCTGGCAGTTTGCTGTAACCCAGTTTTCATACATCGCCTCCGATTGCGGCGTAGACAGTGACTGCTCGGGGAAGCCCATCATGGTTGCAAATGCTGTCGCGCCATCGCCTGACAGCAGCGTTTCCGTGGAGTGCTCCATCACCGCACGGGCAACGCCGATCGCATTCCGAACCCTTCGCAGGTAGCCCACGGCGCCCACGTCCAGGTTCTTGCCGTCCATGATCATCTGTGAATGTAACCACACATTAGACAATGCAGTGACATGGCAAGCGACTCCGTGCGTACCGCATCCAGGGTGGTTTCGCCGTTTGAATCGGGCGAGCCGCCGTATCCAACCGTGCCGTCGCATTGCTCCACCTCGCACACGCCACAGCCCTCAACGACCGCATCCAATGCAATACTGCCGTTCGATCCTGATTGAATCACTTGCCAGGCGCGGGCAGTCGCGTTCACAAAGCCCCACTGGGAAGGGGAAAACAGGCAGGAATTGAAACCACCGACAACCGAAGGCATGACGGGCACACACTGTGTTCGCGATGACGGGTAGCACTGGCAGAGGAGATGTTTCTTTCAATGCGGTGGTCACAGCGTCAGGAGACCCAAGCGCACATGCAAACAGCGCCGAAACGACAGCGAGCTGCAAGGTCGGCCGCATTTCTGCAGAACAGAGGCCGTCTTGAGCGGCGCTTCGCAAGCATTTTACGGATCAAGTCGGCGAAATATCTTAATACCCAAAATTATCGCCAAAATCGGCGAGAAATCTGCCCCAAAGCGGGCGCGAAGAATATGATGGTAAAGTATGCTACTTTTGGAGGTGGAGCTTGTTTTGCGCCACGAAATGAGAACACAACGGCGGCGGACACAAGACGGAATGGGGCGCGGAGAAAGACATGCGGCGGACAGAATTCT
>JADMIO010107641.1_pt1 | contig 21208 bp, 20 predicted proteins | sample 8958161 | NCBI WGS metagenome assembly JADMIO01 (sample SAMN16585339, study PRJNA669376) | soil metagenome | isolation source: Crop rotation soil | place: USA: Cullars Rotation, Alabama | collected 2011
ATTGTATATTTACGACTTATAAATGTCAATGTCCCACCGAGATCAAGTAACATCGCTTCTGCATTTTTGTTTCGGTGATTGACTTGGTTCAGGAGAGCGGAGACGATTCTCAATATGCTGGTCGCCGAAGTCCAATTTGGTAATGGCTGTACAGAACACATAACACGCAATAGACGCGTTACATACTGTAGCACACCCATTTCCTTTATGTGGATACAATGTTCTGATAACCTGCGAAACCCATCGCTCCAAAGGACGAAGTCACGATCTCGTGAATCTAGCTTTACAAAGTTTGCCAACGCCATTGCTGCCGGTCCAATAATAGCTTCATGAAGTTGGCCTAATAAGTCACAGAGAACCTGCAATCCATTATATCCGACCAGGCGCCGTTGTGCGTCACATGCATTACGAGTCAGCGTTGCAAGCCTTGTTGTTGCATGTACTTGAGTCTCCGCCGAAGCGTCTTTCTCAGTAAGTGTCGTGAATATGCTCGTGAGTTCATCATCATCCGTTTGCTTCTGCATGAAGGCGCGCCGACTGGCAACGTTACGTCAACTACCCGAGGATATAATTAGCGCTAAACCTTGAGAGGTCCGTTGACAAAAGCAGTTTCCTGATTCACGATGGAGAATCTTGTGTTAGAAATTAAGAGTCAGACATTGAGCGCACCGCTTAGCCAAAATCGATTGTTTCAACATTGTGTCACCTATGAAACCGTGCGCTTGCTTGGTGGTGAACGATTGTTAAAAGCTGCAAACGTTGCGTCGATTGTGGAATCGGTTTGCAAAGTGTTTCATGAGATCAATGAAGACACGGTTGAACCCATATTGAAGCATGTGTTGCACATTTTGTATGCCGCGCAGTTTTTGCGCGGACATCGTGAGGCGAAACGACACATTCTCGTCTCGATCATGCGCGCTCTCGTACGGTTTGCGTTCTCTCCAACCGACAAGGTGATGACCGCCGGACCGCCGCTGTTGATACGATTTTTAGAATCTGATGGTATGGCTTTTATGGATCAGTATGTCGATGGTAACGACGTATTAAAGGAGCCAGTCACATCCTTGTGTAAATTGCATGTGACAGAAGCCGTCTTTTCTCCACAAAATAATAATAACAAGACAACGGCTTCCGACATATGGTCACAGCCAAGACCACCGACACCGCCAATGTCGCTTCACGAAAAAAGAAACAAACCGATGCATCAACACCGTCGGCGAATGTCGTTTTATGCGTCAACCGGACCAAGACAGACACCAGACAGACAACCGAGTGAAACGAAATCAAGCTGGTTCCGTCGAATGTTTGTGTGCTGTCGGCCGACCGAACCTTCCATACCCTAAACAACAAATTTGTAAATGCGGTTCTATTATGTAAAACGCCTTCGGCAACTGTATCATGTCGTCTTCTGTTGTCACCTCGGATCCGAAACCGCTCTCGTGGTCGACGCTTGTGATCATTGCGCTGTGTATCGTGATCGCGATTCTTCTTTGTATGTGCTTGAATGACACTAGCGTTGTGGCGCGCCTCGGTACCGTCCAGCAATGGGTTTCGAATGCAATACAGAACGAGCAAGACCTCCATGGGAGGTCGGGCCCGATTTGGCATTTTATGTCTATGTTTTGTGACCAGCTGAACTTAAATTCCGAGCAGCGCTCTGTCGTGTATAAACACTTTCATCTAATTTCAACCTCGAAAGGACAACATTCGCGTTTGTATGCGCTGGATGCTTTATTGTTTTTAAGTGTGAAAACCCAGACCACACGCGAAACCCTGCGTGAGTTGCTGTATGCATATTACCAAGTGCCCCTAAGGAGCCAACAAACTACGTCTGCACGGAGTGCCCGAAAGATTAACTTTCTTGCAGAAACGACTTGCACGGACAACAATGACGATCGCGGTCTTCGAAAGGACCTCGTACAGCAACTCACTGCTCTAGGCATACGATCTTCCGCACTCAAAGCCCTCGACACCGTTTGGTTACAACGTCTTTTTGAAATTTCAAGTGCTAGCACAACAACCATGACGTGTCCAATTACGCTCGATACGTTGCGCTTTGAAGATGGGGATGTTTCGGCTTTACTGACAGCAACGCGGTCCGCGATCGCACCGGAGGCGCCATCGGTCTTGACAACAACAACCGCAGAACGAAGGACAACGACGCACCACATACATATGTTTCGGGGATCGGCGCTACGTAAGTGGTTGGAGTCTTCATCCAGCCATCCATTAACAACAGAAAGACTTAATGATGCAAATGTTGTACATTTATGTTAATGATTAACCCAAAAGCGGCGTTGGGTGTTCGTGTCGATGCGAAGTCCAACAACAACAAGAGACAGCGTAGAATGTCAACTCCACAAAAGTCCACGCAAAAACGATTCCTAACCACGCCCGATTGCCATCGTCGTTGTCACTCCATAATTCAAACCCGAGACACATCCAATACGCGACGTGGATGAGATAGATGATCACCAAATCAAATACACATAAAATATCTTGTATCCTCACATCGCCACAGAAACAAAGCTTCACATCATTCCAGAGTCCTTGTGATGGACCTCTGATCCGTCTTAAATCCTGTAACGTGAACCACAGAAATTGTCCTAATATCGCAATAGCACCAATGTGGTTCACATAGCCGATGATGATCATGTATCTTTTGATTGAAGCCGGTTGTGTGAAAGTAAAGATAAAGCAGTCAATTATGGAAAACAACATCCACACGGATGCAATTCGGACGGTATTTATGTTCGTCGCGATCTCATCATGATCGGGCAACGGACGCTCCATTGTCAGTAGATGCGTAACTAGTTGTGTGTCTTCATCCATTCAATTGTACATGTATGTGTATTCATGGTTAACCCAAAAGTGGAGTTTGCTCGTCGTTTCCATCCTTCGTACAACAATAACAGAAGAGCGGGTTCTCGCCAGTCACCGAGGCTGTTAAATATATCCACTCGAACACAGACCACACAAACACTCTCGTCGTCGACACATGACGATCGTCCCCATCAGTCCCATTCCATAACACAACCGCGAGGGATATCAAATACGTGAGGTGCATGATATACACGAGGACCATATCCAAAGGTGCGCACAAAATGTCTCGCATATTCGCATCGCCACAGAAGCAGAGCTTCACATCGTCCCACAGCCCGCGTGTCGGACCTCTGATTCGCCTTAAATCTTGCAATGTGAAAAGGAGAAATTGCAATAAGATCAAAAACGTTCCGAAGCTGTTCCCGAGACCGGCAACGTCTATGAGTCCATGATTGGATACGGGTCTGACGAAATACCAAATGCAACAGTCAATTATGGAGAATAGCAACCAGGCGGATGCAATTCGAACGATGTTCCCATGATTATGGGTCGGAGTATTGTTAAAAGGACTGTTCATTGGACTTAGTGTTGAGCCCAACGCGTCATCGCTCTCCATAGCCGGCCGCTTCTGTAACGGAGAATCCGAGTCTTGGCAGAACTAGTTGCTTTTTTGAGGGGTGGGGAGCGACCACAAAGAAAAATAGACACACAACATTTTTTAATGCTTGAGAATCATAGTATAAAAGAGCAATCGCAAAGCGCACCTATGGTTGAAACATTTGAAACATTGCCGCAGGCGTTGTTGGAAACGAAGCGGCAAATTGAACCCTTGTTGGCATCAAATAACATCAAACAACCACATGTGATTGTGTTTGATATCGACGACACGATCTTGTTTCCAAAAACGGGGTACAAAATTGAAAATGGCATCGTCCATATGAGCAACGACACCAACAATCGGGCAAGCGTTAAGCGAAATGATGATATGTTTGAGTTTTATACGTGGGCTCGGCGTTTTTCAAACGTGCGGATCTGCTTCATTACGGCTCGTATCGACGACGAGTCGAATCGACTTTCGACACAGAAACAGCTCGTAGGACTTGGTTATGACACGTACCATCATTTGTTCCTGATGCCAACGTCGTATCTTTCGATGTGGATATCATCCACACAGACACCCGCACCCGATGCCGGACCTCCAATCAAGAACGCAGATGCGGCTTTGTCGGATCTAAAAGATCCAGCCAAACAAGCACAAGTGACAAACCAACCAGACGTGAAGCGAAGCGCAGGTTTCTCGTTTCCAGTTTCAGCAATCCACCAAATTGGTAAAGCGATCAGTCGATTTAAGTGGGCGCAGCGGTATTATTTACAAACCATGTGTAAATACCACGTTCTTTTAAATGTTGGAGATCAATGGCAAGATTTAGTTATCGGAGGAACATTTGGAACACATGGAGAGTTGCTGGCACAGAAGATCTATTTATTGCGTTTTGGTAGCCCAGAACCCTCATATTTGAGTTTGAAGTTGCCGAGTCGATCGGTTTAGCGCGAAAAGATTAATCCGTTGTATCTCATAGAAAATACGTAAACAGAGTGGTAATACTTCCTTAAAGAAAAACGTCAAGTCCTCGGATCCCTAATGAGTCTAAACTGTGAACAGTATGTCTATATGACGAATAATGAGCCATACAGCTGGTACCAAAAGTATGCCCCCAACCAACCCCTTACGGGCAACGGTGTGTATGTGTGGTATGGTCCAAGATGGAATGGACAAACATTATACTTATGGACCATGAAGGCTCAGTCAGCTGCAAACACTATATTCTTAAAATTTGATTTGCAAACAAATCGATTGCTTGAAAGCGGCACCCCATTAGAACAAATCGAGGCATTGTTTCAATGTGCTCTACGTCTCCAACAACAAACTCGCCGTGCTACAGCTCCACCAGCAGTATGGATCTACATTCAAAATGCAGATGATTTGTTTCGGAATACGAATCCGGCAAACTTACTATCCATCGCATTCGATGCCGCATATCGATATAATCTGTTGGTCAATGGAACCGACGATGACAGTACGTATGACGGCTCGATTCTAAACGGTCGGCAGGGTGGAGCTGTAGTTTCTGACACTAACGCAAAGGCCGATAAAGAGAGCGTGTCCTTATTAGAGGCTTGTGATCGATGCAAATTAAAACCTCGTAAAGCGCGTAAAGGTGGTTGTGTCGCCGCCGCCACCACCGCCACCGGATCCTCCTCTCGTGAAAAGACATGTCGCTGCCGGCGTGGTGGTGTGTCGCGATTTGTGGACGATTTCGATATTGATGGAACCAATCGAGCCCGAACGTTTCAACGATTGCAACAATTAAGTGTATCAACAGAGAGTGGCGGTGGTGGCGGCGGAGACAGTTCATATGGACGTACGTCTTTTGCTCGTAGTCCAATCCAATTCATTTTGCAAATTTCCGATCCGCTTGTTCTCCCACGTCAAATCCTCAGCGAGTTTCAAACGGGTCTCATATTCTTCAACATACCGACGAGTGAAATGGCAAGAGATGTGTTTATGAAGTACATTCTCGCCTCGATTGAAGACGAGACCACTATGTTAACGTCGCGAATGGGCGGTGTAAGTCAAACGCGACGCAGTCAACGGAAACGCGGAGGCGCAGCAGCAGCAGCAGCAGCGGCCGGAGACCAAACAAACGAAGATATACTAAGCCAAAATGTATGGTTTGGTCTGTCGTCTCGTGCACTCGATTGGATACGTGATGCAACGGAATGGTCCAATGTTGAACTGGTCGTCATATTCGGACCGTTTCATCCTGCGGGTGCGCGTAAAGAACCTGAGTATGTTACTGCAAATGTATTATATCCTTGGACGCTTCAAGATTGGTTTGCATTCGCAGATCATGTGTTACAGGTGACGAAAGCTCGAACAGCATCCGAAAACGACGGACAGCTTCGAGTTCGAGTCAATGGGACTCAGGCCATCCATCAATGTGCCTATCGGTCTTATCCAACGGATCCGAATGTTTTAGTCGCCAAAACGACAACGGATTGTGATGTTCAATACGAGCGAGCGTCGATTAAATGGGTTCTCCAAATACAACCTCAAGACATTGCAAATGCGTATCAGACGTATAAATCGCAGTTACACTTGTTTCCAGAGAATCGAACCGCCTATATAAATAGTTTGTACGTTAAATATTCATCTCGTTCGCTTTAACGAATGAATAAAATAAGTTTACTTTCTTGAACAGAGTTCCCGGAAGTGGTGATACTTCCTTATATTATACTATGTTGTGCTAAGCCGGCGATTGCTTCGTTGAAATAGACCTTGCCACAACTCGACCAAAGGGTCCCCAATCAATCGTGCGAACTCTCTACTAAAAAACGTAGAATTTTGAAGTTTTAAATAATAGCGCATTTGTTGAATTCCAACATCATTGCGGAGCTCGGGTGCATTGGAATTCAGCATTTGTTGAATATGCGATCGCTGTGGATGCGAATTGTAAAATTGTTGAATTCGGCGACATTCATCATATAATCCAAACAAGCGCGCTTCGATTTGTTTGCATACGGTGGCCAGTGGATGGTGTTTAGCCTCCGCTGTCTTCGCGACTGCATCAGGTGAGTCCAAGTTGCCCGAAGGTGAGCGGGGCCATGATGTCATCGTCGAATCCACAGACCCTGCGGCGCCGACTTGGAAAATGGTTCCGCCCTTGATGTCTTCTACAGCACCATGCCGAACGGCACTAACGGCACTATCGGCATGAGCGGCAAATGGTTGTTTCGCTTCATGAACCATCGGTTGCTCATGTTGCGTTTTTGCGGCGTCAGACGCCAGAGCCGAAGGCACCACAGGTTCCTTGGCAGTGCCATAGGCTCCCCCGCCGAATGGCGCTCCCTCGGAGGTCTTGCTCCTACCGAAAGGTGCCGGACGCGCACCGTTGGACGTTGGCGCCATAGGTGCCTTGGACGTAAATCCTGAGACCTTCGACTGACAGGGGGTCCTCCCTTGGAGGTCTTGACATGGAGAGAATGCTGAGCGCCATTCGGGAGAAGCCACATTGCTAGCCAACGGGCTGCGCACTCCAGAAACTGATACTGTTGTGCCCGAAATTGCAGGGCCGAACGTAACAATGCGCTCAGGTTCTGGATAAGCAGGAAACCACGGATCCGTTTTATGTACATTTTCGGCGCTGGCAGCTGCGAGTGTCGTTGCGACTCCACAAACACGACCATCAAGACAATCTTGACTTGATTGATCCCCGGAGCTATCACCGTGTGAAAAAAAGCGATCTGCAGTGAACGGATCGGGATTGAGTTGGTTCATTGCGTCCAAGAGTAACGGGTCAGATAATGGAGGGGAGGACGGACGACTCATTGCAGCAATCCATTCATCTGGAGTAAAAAGATCGTTCCCTAAGTCTGCTCCTCCTCCGCCGCCACCGATAGCGCTCACGCTTGGTGGCGTCGACGGTTGTAAACCAGCCATGCAGATGAGCAGGCGCTTGAAAAACTACTTAAACACAAGAGTTGTGACGCCAGTTGAGCGGGTTAGGGCGACTCTGCTTTTACATGTGCGGCCCAGATATATCGACGGTTCGTTTCGCCGAACATATAGAGCTGATCTTTCGGATCCCGAGGGAAGAACAATACCAAATTTTGGATTGCAGTATGGAACCGTGTTGTGTAGCGAAGAAACCGTAATGAATACGTTTGTTGAAAGCCAGTTTGTGAATGTTGATGGGTCGGGAGTTTTCCGGAATCTTCCATTGTATGGTGCTCCGCAAAGACTTGTGTAACGGCACCTTCTTCAACGGAATGTTTCGCCCATGTTAAACGGTAATCTGTGCGTGCTCCATCTGCCCTGCAACGAAATTGTAGATCGGATGTGATTTCCAGCACGATTGTATCTTTCACCTCACAAACTTCCTTACACATCATGTCAAACTGTTGCGGTGCACGTATAACGACTTTGTACGACCAATCCGTTGGCAGTATCTCGGCGTACATTTTAAATACACCAGCATACAAGGACGTTTGGAGGGTTTCAACAAAGCATTCCGTACATGTTTCATCATTGACGCCAATTGTGATACGCTTCGCGAGACCCGAAGGCGTTCCATCTTGCACCCAATCGATATGAAACCATACCGTGCTCGTTATTTGATGTGCACCCGTTCGTCGCTTTTGGCCTCCGGAAACTTTATTGAGAGCTTTGCTGTTGCCTCCATGACGACTGCCCTTTTTCTTGGTTTCTTTTTTCTGCAAGAAACCTGTAGTTTCGGGCACTCTGTGCAAGGAAGTATCACCACTGCCGATAGCACTGAAAAGTGCGGGCACTCTGTGCAAATCGCATAGAGTGCCCCCACTATTCGGCGCTGTGTCTGTTGGCAAGACCCCCATGGGGGCGCTATTCGCGCCATTCGGCGCTATCGGCAGTGGTGTGGATCTTGATTGTTTTTTACCTTTCGAGCATCGACTGCGTTCCGCTTTCATGTTTTTTTGGGTCGCACACTGCGAAACAGCACCATCTGAGCTTGACTCTTTGACGCGATCACCAGTGCCCTTCGGCATGAGCTTTCCGGACCCAAGAGTTGTGCATGGATCGCCCGAAAGGAGGGTTTCTTTTCGTTTTTGACGCTTGCGATGTGTAGTTTTCGTGGCGGTTCGTGCATCCATTGCCGACCCTGGCGGCCCTAAAGACTTTAATGCAGTCTCTTGCTGCCTGAGATGCGTTAAGGACGCATCTAATGCCTCGTTAAGTGCGGAGACTGTCACCCGAGTTGCAGATGGCATAGGTTCGTCTTTTGCATGCTGGCCCAGACTTCCCATGGCCATGGCACCTCTGGCGTCTAAAGAATCCAGACCTCCAACGTTGCCTTCCCTTGCGGAAAACCCGGGCCTGTGGCTCCGGGGGCGCTGCGTTACAGTGTTGTGCCGCAGGCACCCAAGGAGCCCGTGGGAGCACTGTTCGGCGGGACCCGTACTGGCCAGTTTCAAGTCAGCTAAACGCTTTTCGAGCTTTTGTATGCGCTCTAAGCGTCGTGCTTCGAGTTTCGCCTTCTCCATCGGAGTCAAAACCCCAAGCAACGTTAGCCACGAACGTCGATTGAACGTAAAGCGTCGACCGATACCATTTTGACCATATCGATTGGTATCAAAAGTCCCGTCTTGAGGTGTCGTATCTATAATTTTGAATTCAGGCTCACGAAACATAAACACAACCGTACCAGTCAGCAAGGAATCGACAACCGAACATAATAATTCGCGCTTGTCGCCGAATGTCCAGTGACATTCTGTATTCAATTGAAATACCGTTTCCATGCGTTTCCGCAAGTCGGCGACTGCTTTAAATTCGATCTTCATAATCTCGATTAATGAGAACGTTTATAGATTTAAAAAAAAAAGGTCAACTTATTGTAGGCTTTCTTATCTATACATTTCTAACAGAACAACGTTACTCCGATGTAGTCTGCGTTGTGGAGTTTGTTGGTATCGTGTTTTGACCGCGAGCCTTTGCGCGCTGACGCAACCGTTTCAAGCGTTTTTTCTCTTGTTGTGCAAGTTTCGCTGCTGCCGCCGCTGCAGCTGTTGCGTCTTCTTTAGATTCGGTTGATGGTTCGTCACCCTTGGCCTCTTTAGCGCCAGAGGTGGACGTTAAGTTCTGCGGAAGCAAAGCTTCCTTGGACAGCGCCGAATGGCGTCCCGGCGCCACAGGCTCCTTGGATTCTTTAGCGCCAGAGGCGCCCGCCGAAGGCGCACCCTCGGTGACCTTGGAGACTTTTGAAGGCTGCTTTCCAAGAAACGATTCTAGCATTGGTGCAATTTGTTGTCTCTTGCCTTTTGGCACTTTTCCGAGCAGTTGGGATCCAAAGGACATCAGTTTCTGAAATTGTTCTTGCATATCGGCTGGCATTTCATCGTCGACAGTCGCCGCAGTTACGCTCGCGGTATCGGGGATAACTACCGCCTTCTCAGCAGATTCAGCCGACGCAGCTGCTTTCGCTCGAGCAGCTTTGCGTCGGCGACGTGCTGCGCCATTCCGATTGGATGGGTTAACACTCGTGGTATTTAACCCAAATGCATGCTCAAGCTCTTCGAGTTTTTTCAATTCTTCATCCAGTTTCGCATCCGACGGATCGAATTTCCCTTCCTCTAAATCAATGAGCCGCTGTCGAGTCTTTTGTTGAAGTTTGCGCTCCAATTCTTTAAACGCTTCAGGACTCTTTTGGCGCCGCGCTGCATCCAAAGCTTTCTTCTCCTGCAACTTCTCTTGATTAATTTTGCGATTCAACTCGACTCGCATCTTCTCTCGTAATTCTTGGCGCTTTCGTTGTTGCTCTTGGACTAATTGCAACGCGCTTGCGCCATGTTTCTTCTTCTTTTGGCGACGCTTCTGACCTTTTGCTTTTTCTTCATTTGCGAACAAAATGTTCTTTGTGGATGCAGCCACGTCTGGTAGATTCAAAGGAGTGAGTTCGCTTGATTCATTAGTGTTCAGGTCCGCGTCGTCATCCTCGTCTTCATTCAAGAGACGATCCAATAACTCTTCTGTGCCCGGCGCAGCTGCTGCTTGCTCCTCTAGCGTCATGCGTTGACCCGTCACGATTGAATGTGTGGCATCGGGTCCTAACGGAGTGCTCATCCTTTAAGATGAGAATGACCTTTGTGTCTGTTGTCAGATTGCCGTCCGCATTTTCTTCCATCCTCTTTTATTCATTTTTTCTTTTTTCTTTTTTCGGGAACTCTGTTTAAAAATTAGACGCCCATGCTCTACGTTTGATATACGTTTCATAACAAGCGTAACGCGTCGCAGCAACCATATCCGTTGCACATTTCTTTCGTTCATCAGTATGGTCTGAACTCTTTGAATCCGTGGTCTGCGAAGGAGCGACCTGTATTGGCAGAATCACATCTCGTTTTGCCTCCCATTCGTCCTCCGTGAACAGCGTCCATTCCGGATCCGCCGCACCGGCGACATCGTCTTGGATCAAAGAGGCTAAATCTGTTGAACGATGACAAACGGTTTTGATGTCATTTGATTTAAGTCGCCAATGCATGATGCGTTGCTCTACAAAATATTCGAGCTTGTATCTGCCATTACGTTGTTTTTGAGTCACCGGTGCTCGTTGTTGTTGTTGTTGTTGCCGCGCAGAAGATGACCCACTGTCACACCGTTCGGCGCCGCCAATGAAGGCCGGACCCACATCGGCACGCGTATCGAGCAGGAGATCCTCATCGCTTTGAATCCGTTGCAAACACGAAAACGTTTCGAGCGCATCATAACAGAAAATTGCACTCGCGTGATCTAAGAGCACGCCCAAAGCTCGGAATTGTGCGGGTTCGACGAAGTAGATGTGCACGCGCTCCGAATCGACTTGAAGGTGTGGTTGTTCTTTCCCGTCATCCTCTTCGTCAAAAGCTTTACGTCGTCTGCGTCTATTACCGTCTTGTGCTCGTTGTAACCACATGTCTAAAGGATCGACATATGCAACAACCATATCGGCTTCATACACAAGCCGATCGTACCACTGGTGATACGTTTCTTCGTGCATTTTGTACTCTACTTTTTCAGGCGCGAATTCAACCTCTGGATTCCACGGTCCACGCTTATGCATGAAGACAGACAATGTCACAACATACTGCGCGTCTTTTGACGCTTTCGATGCTTGAGACGACGATGACCCTTGTGGTGGTTCCGTTTTCGAACACCGCATGAATTCATAATTCCAATCTTTGAGATCGTACAGTTCCGTCTCCTTTTCGACCGCTTTGGCAATTTTAAACATCTCAAAGACCTATATATGAGATATCGTGCGTACTACGCTCTAAAAGCAACATAATAAAAAAAAACTACTTATCCTTTACGTGTACACATATAAGGATTAGCGCGGCGAGACGCCCGATATAGGTCAAGCGGGATTCCCCACGTTACCGAAATAGGCGTTGCTTCGTGTTTCATCAAGTCGAATTGAAATGTGACGTGATTTCGAACCGTGCCTGCAGAATGGCAGGCATGCCCAACGTAAAAATGCGTTTTGTCGACGGTCACCGATACATTTCCATCTCCAGATACATCATTCGTTCGTATCGGATAAGCCGCATCTCCAAAGTCGTGCAAGAGGTTGCCATTTGAGTCCACAAGTTTGCATGGAATCGGTTGACAAATCGGCGTGATGAGCGACGGCGGAATTGCTTCTTTTCCAGCACTATTGGACGATTCTTTAGATCCCAAAGTGACGAATTCGCTTGTTGGTGTAAATTTTATGGCACCTCCTCTGTCGGCTGCACTTACGTCAAATACGTAGATTGGCGGCATTGATTCGCGTACCAATGACAAGGCCACCGGATACTTCACCTCTCCACAGACTAAAGTACATCCATCAGTAATAGTTATACGGCGGCGCACTGCGGCGTCTTTATTATTATCTTTGATGGTGCTCGACATGTTCCTTCCAATAATCAAAATATGACCAGAAATGAATAGAACTAGTAGAAAATGTACGTTTTTTACAGTTGCTATCGGACGGAAACGTAAACGACTAGACACATATTCGTTAAACCCTCTCTACGCGAACACCGGATGGTGCTGCAGCGGATTCTGTCGAGACACTCGCATTCTGGACAGTCGCTGCTTGTTGTGGCTCACTGGAATTCTCCGTGGAAAAAGCATTCACTGAGGTGGTCATACGTGAAATGGGGTTTGGAGGACACATGCATTGAAACACGCTCCTCAACGTATGAAACAACCATTGAAACACGCTCCCCAAAGTATGAAACAGCCAACAACATTCCACATTCAGAAGACAATCGTACACGTGCCATGTGGCAGTTGTGATGCCGTGGATCAGTAAACTGAGACCAAGATGTGTTCGAACATAAGCCCATGAAAACATCAATGAAAATAGCAGAAGCCACGCCGTGTGCAAGCTGAAACCATGTAGCACAATCAATGTATTGCAACTGTACTTTTCCATTTGGTCAATAAACGTTTTAATTACATCTTGAGATCGTTGCTCTCTGGTGTAACGATTGGCCCGCACCATGTACACCAGCGCAACGAGCGTCAGAAGCATTTTGACGGCGTGTAGTAGCATGAACACGACCGACCACCCGTAATCAAAGTCCGCAGAACTCGACCAGGAAAATGCAACAATACATGATTGTATTACAAGAAATGTCCACAATCCAATCTCGACAATATGATGTCGCTCGAGAGCGATCTCGTCATTCATTCTAGCGTTGGTAGTGCAAAACTTGATCAATAACTTGTAATACAGTGACGGAAACTCGACGTTAAACCTCAAGTTGTACCCTAACCGTTGTCGTTCGGCACACCCTCGGACAGCGCCGACCGTTGCCCCGTTGCCAAAGACTCATTGGGAACAATGACCCCCGGAGCCTGTGGCTCTTTGGGTCCAATGACCCCCGGAGCCACAGGCTCCTTGGATTCCCGGATCCCCGGAGCCACAGGCTCCTTGGAATAATCAGGGCCCTGACTTTCCGAAGGTGCACTCTTGTTGACCTTGGTGTTTTCATTCGTGTCTGAATCGTTGTTAGGCGCCTGCGCTACAGGCTTGGCCGCGCCGATCGTGTCTGTTTCGTCGTCGTCGTCGTCGCTTTCGGAGTCAGGCCCGATTTTGCTATCGTGTAATTGGATGCGACACATCTCCCAAGAGAATTTGTTTTTGACATATTCGCCAGTTGCGACTTCCTCCACAACCTCTTCGATAGCATCAAGATCGTGTCGTATTTCATCTAATCGCTCTTCTTCTCCACGGCCTTTAATGTATTTGATTAATTGATGTCGCAGAAAGGTGTATGCTTTTCGTTTTGATTTGAACAGGTACGGACCATCATTGCGACTCCAATCGTCGCCCCGTGGTTTGTAATCGTCTGTAAAATATGTAAACAAGACGCTCCAACAATGTTTTTCATCACATAGCTCATCGGGTGCCGCCGACGTCTTTTGTTTTTTCGCTGGGACTGGTGCTTCAGGTGCATCGTCCGAGCACTTACGCTTTCCTTTTGCCTCCGTCGCCATGTTGTTTTTCGATTTTATGTAATGTTTCCAAAAAAACCACTTTCCTTGAGATGGTTCGAGGTGTGTGGGTTGTTTAGAATTTAGCTTTGAAGGGTTGGGAGATCATGACGGCAGAAAAATGTTGGGGATACGGTTTCAAAACGCCCTTTGGACATGGGCATATCTGGAAAATCAGCGAGGTCTGTCTATTGCATCGCGAAATTCGCCACCGCATTCATCAAAGATTTCGACAGATTCCATGTTATGCACGATTTGCGCATCTTGAAGACCGCAGTTTGCCTGGACATTACAAACGCGCTGCAGAACGGCGAATCGATGCGATCTTGAAAAACGATGAGCCTGTGAAAGATGCTATCCAATTGACCTATTTAGATGCGGAACCCTTGAAGTTTTGTTCAAAAGACACGTTTCCAGGAAGCATTCCGGCGTCGTTAATGAAACGTGACATAGAGCAGTTGTACAATGGGGAAAAGAAGTATGTATACTTGCCTAAATCGCATGGGATGCGATTCCTTTTGGGGTTTGAGAGGTTTGTGACTCGTCGAGTCTGTTACATCTATGACCGTTCCGAAGCGATCAGTCTAGTCCAATACGATGCTGCTCCTGAATCATGGTGTGATGGTACGTTGTTTGATGCGGAATTCATTTGGAATGATGAACGGAATGGGTACGAAATGCAAGTCTTTGATCTTGTTTGCATCAACGGGCAGCTCACAGGTCATTACGATTATATTACACGTCTTGAAATTGCGCATCAAAACTTATTGTTCGCCCGAATGTTCCTGCGTTTCGGGCCCTCTGGGCAAGGAAGTATCATCACTTCCGGGAACTCTGTTCAAGGAAGCTCTGCGTTTTCAATTGTTGCGAAGCGCGTCTATTCCATTTTCCAAATTCCACTCTTACTGAAAAGTTTGTCGACTCTCCCGTTCCGAACCGATGGTTTAATTTGCATGCCTGTGGAAGATCCCATCCGTCCAGGGCATTGTCCAACCATTAAAAAAGTGAAAATCGGCAGCAACAACACCATTGATTTTTATATACGCCTCTTTATGCCTCGCACTACGGGCGGAGGTCTTGACAGCGGTGTCAAGGATAATTCATTATCCACGGACCGCCTTTCGGCTGTCAAGGACCGCGTTGCTGTCAATGACAGTGTCAATTGGACATATATTGCCATACAACAAACATCGAACGACATGAAAGAGAAGATGTCGCAGCATCTGGCGTTGGAGCTCTGGTGTGAATTCTCGTTTGCGAAAGAGCTGGAAAGCTATCGGTCCACCGCAACGTGCAAGACAATTGATGGCAGCGATCGCATTTTGTTTGCACGCACATGGACGACAGCCGAGGAGCTCGCATCCAAAAAGATTCAAAACATTCAAGATGTGAACGGTCACATTTTGGAAATGCGGTTCAATGGGACCCGGTGGATTCCAGAATGTGCCCGTGAGAAGAAGAAAGCAAACAATCTGAAAAACGCACTCTTAACGTGGCAAAACATTCAAGAAAACTTGACCTACCGCGACATTTTCCCTTTTGCGTTTCTTTCGTCCGGTGAGATTGACTCAACTGAAATACCACAGGGCGTCGAGGCGGAATTGTTGAAGACACCTCATTACTCACAAGCCATGCAACGCTATTCCAATATGCTAAAACGTAGACAGACCTAAAAGAATATTCCTCTTTCATGTATTATAATGATAAAGTACCGTTTTCTAGTTGCGACGCCGAATCACCATGGCTGATGTTCCCAAATTTAAAACTGATGATTTAGAACAAACCGCCTACAAGGTTGCTGTTGGAATTTCAACCGCAACTATAGAACAAAAAAAATTAGAGAGACTGTTAGACGAAAGGCGCGAAAAAACGAGCAGAATTGCTAAATCATTATCGGAACAATTAAATCAATTACGGGATCGGGCTGCATCGCTTGGGGACAGCGCGAAGCAACTGTCCCAAAATACAAAAACTGCCAATGACCTCGATGCGCAGGTAAGAGGGATGATCGCCGAATTGCAGCGGTTAAACCAATTTGAAGAGGTCCAGCGCGTTCTGCGTCGCAGAAATGAACTTGATGCACTAAAGTCCACACTGGATGCAATACAAACAGAATTGACCAACTAATCTGAAAAAACAAAAGTGACGTCTATAAATTTGTGCTCATGCGGTTGTATAGTTTTGATACTTCCTCATTCATTTGCGTTAAGGCGGCTAACAGTTCGATGAAGCTTCTAAGAAGTACGTCAAATTGCCCCTGTAATCGATTATACGCTGCTACTTCTGCCTGCAATGCATCTACACGTTGTTGAATCCTTTGAGCTTCATTTGACTGTTGTTGGAGTCTTTCAATTTTTGCATTCTCCTGAGCGATTTGTTTTTCTAGTTCAACGACGTTTTGGGCCTTTGGAATATCTTGCATTTGCTGTGCTTGATTTTTGATGCTGTCAATTAATGCTTTCATTGAATTCAACTGTGATTCCGTTTCCGTCATCAGACGTGCGGAAGTATTGCTTGCTTGCTCTAATGTTGTATCAACCTTCGAGGGTACGGACGAGACCTCCGCCGCTTGTGGGGCTGCTGCTTGTGGGGGTGGTATATCGCTTTTAACCGTAAACCCGGCATCTCGTACCAGCTGCTCCCAATCGCTTAATTGGAGTTGATCAACACTTTTCTTTTGAACGACTTTCGCGGCGTCCGCTTTTTTTTTAACTTCTGCGGTAGACATTCTTCCAGCTTTGATTTACTAATGTATCTACCGTAATAAAGTTTTTCAAATTCTAAGGTCGACCGGGAAGCCAACACTAAGTGACACCGATCGCTCGACGATATGCTTGAAATAAATGGCCCTGAAAGCTTCGACTATGAGCCGCGCGTGACGGTTGTAAAAGTAATGTTTCGATCGATGCTTGTTCCAAATCTGGATTCGTAAACCACCACCACAAATCGTTTTGTTGTAATGGCCGATCTCTGTTGGTGGATATGTCGTCAAATTCCTTCAGCTTTCGAATCATTTGAACAAACACATTGGACAGTAAGATCCCTGGAGCTGTAGTTTCTGTATAGCCCAGCGTTGTGTAAATCAGATTCAAACAAGACCGCAGCCGATAGTTGGTGATGAACGAAATTACCGCGCTGGGCACTCTATGTGCGAAAATTGTGTCAATGACATGTCGAAGCCGTTCATCACTTTTGACGCTCACTAACAGTTCCTGCTTTTCAACCTCAGAGTAACGCAAGAGTTGTTTTGTGCCATATAGAAAGACAAACATACGTTCTTCGGCACCGTTTCGTTGGGTAGATACGATCCTAGATAGCCAATACGTTTTGAACCATTCCCCATCGCTCGGGTACGGTTGAATGGATATGGATGTTGGCACTCGATTGATACGTTTGTACCAACCGCGTATGTCGATCTCTGGCGTCTCCGATGTTTTCGCGGACCCTTTGTCAAGACCTTCCTTGGAGGTCGCGGACCCTTTCTCAAGACCTTTGTCCATAACCTATCCTATGATATTTTTCTTTGTTATCAAATGAACCGTATCCGAAAAATATCCGGGGATGAGGTGCGATGTCGGTCATATGTGACTATAGAAAATTTTTTATCTTTTGTCTTATGATAAAAGGAAGACATCCGCATATTATTAAATCCCAAAAAGTACGCGACGATGAGCGACGGTAACGGTTGTGCTCCAGCGTGCGCTCCGGCGTGTGCACCAGCGTGCGCACCGCCTGTAATTCAAGAGTGTCATCGAACGTCTCTGACGTTTTATTACATCAGTCTTGCTGCGGTATTGCTCGGTGTGATTTTGCTAATCATTTTCGCAATTTGCTGCAGCCAGTGCCTTATGGCCTGGTCTGCGTTATCGTTCGTGTTTGCAATTGCGCTCGGTGTACTGGCGCTGTTTGCAGGTGCGAGTGAAGAAGCCTCCAGTTTCCGTGCAATCATCGCACAACAAGAACAGATGACTGCGGGTGCAGTGTTGAATCCCATGGGCGGCTGTGATACGGGTTGTGTGAGTGCCGGTGGCGCTGCTGCTGGTGGCGCCGGCGGCGCAGCTTCGACTTCGACCGGCGGTTCACGATAGTTAAACATGTACGTGATTCATACCAAAGTGTATATATATTCTCTGAATCGCTAGAAAAGTAGTTAACAAGGTCATTAGGATAAGCTTGTATTCTAAGTACGGAAAACCATATGTCGACGTAATGGAAAATTTATTGAAAAAAGAAGAATCAGGGCAACCATTTCAGATCGCGCTGCCAGAAACTAAAAGTTTCGGGCCCATTCTGCCAGAAACTAAAAGTTTCGGGCCCATTCTGCCAGTGCTACCCCTCCGCGTAAACAACTCACACCAAAATCGCCGAACACCTGCAACCGATGCATCATTTCGTAGCTTGGCAGTTCCGAGATTACCTCCACGGGATGTGACATTAGGTGCACCTCTGGCGCAGAAAAATCCGAGGTCATCAAGGTCACCAAGGGTGCGCCATTCGGCGGGGGCAAGGTCGCCAAGGGCGACCGGGGCCTTGCTGCCAAGGTCACCAAGGGAGCGCCATGCGGCGGGGGCGCCTATGGCGCTGCCAAGGTCTCCTCCAGCCCGCGAATCCAAGCGTGTTGTGCCCGCGATTAAACGTTCAGCTTCACCCTCGCGTTCACGATCCTCAACCACATCGAATGCATCGTCGTCATCATCATCATCATCGGCATCGTCATCCAGAAGTTCAGATGTATCTGGCGCTGAAGAATCCAAGGATGTGCCTGTGGCAAATCCGGGGGTGCCTTCGGCACTACGCAGCGAAGTACCCAAAAAAACAACAAAACAATCTAAGCGAGAGGTTGCTCGTAGAACAAGAAAATCAAAGCCCGCTCTTGACAGCCGGTGCGACACGCCTCCTCTCAGACCACATCGACAAGTCAGGTCTAAGCTCACAGGCCGCGTTCGCCCCCCACGAAAGACAAGACCGGCTCGAAAACGAAACAATGAACAAAATGGACACGTAGACGCTTCATCGAGCTTGGCAACGCTTGAGGCGCCTGCACCCTCGGTGAGCTTGGTCAACTACCCCTCCGTCAAGGACGGTGTTACCGTCAAGGACGTCTCAATCAAGGATAATGATAAAACCATCGATGATAAATCCATCGAATGGCCACCACCCATACCAGATACATCTTTGAAAGAGGCAATTCGAAATACACAAACCTTTGTTCAATCCATGACAAAGTATATGTATGCACGCGATATGAAAGCTGAGCCAGAGGAGCGATGGCAACTGTTAACATGGTTAAGCAATACGCATGGAACCATCTGCATTGCAGACTCGAGTGAATTGTTTGCAGACGACGAACCCAAGCGTAGCGTTGAAGATCATGAAATGCTTACCCGAAATCCCGAACAAGACGTTTTCCAACTGAATGAACACACATGTGTTGTCAATACAAATGCATCTGCACACCGCTTTGCATTATACGCTTCGAACCACCTCGTCTGCGGCAATCCAAATGCTGAAGAGCGTCTCGTTCCTGTTTTTGCTCGACGGAATGCACAAGGCCAATTGATGGAACTACGATTGATGTTTTAACAGAAAGCACACCTCTCTCTTATGTCGTGCGCGTAGAAAAACGGCTCCATGATAATGTTGGGCGATAGTTGCGTAAGAGAGTTAACATAGATATATATTTCTGTAAATGGCAGATACATTCGGTGGGGGCAAGGAGCCTTTGGTGCCGATAGGCACAGAATCCAAGGAACTTGCAGTTCCGGGGGTCATTGTACCCAAGGTCGCTGGAGATCTACCATCGGTTAGGGAAGCAGAAAAACAAAAACATTGGGATGAAAAAGACTTGGTTCAGTTGCGTCCGCTGTTTGGCATCAACATGTCGTCACCACAGAGGCTTGCGGCAGTGCACATGTTGGTCGGCAACAATGTGCTCTTGTATGGACCTGCCACAACGGGAAAACGGTGGATTAAAAACCATTGTGTGAAAATGTTGATGGACCACGGTTTCGAAGTACGAACCCTCACAAATATGTGCGAGTTTGCAAACGCATCCTCCATCGTTCAAGTCAAGGATGTGAGTGCGTGTAAAAGCATTGACACCTGTGCACCGAAAGTAGACATCTGGGTGCTTGACAATCTGTTTGCGTCACACGAAGACACCAGCACCTTCTTACATTATTTGGATTTTTACCTAAAAATGCGCAAGGACCCTCTGAAACCGTACGGCGGTGCACGTTGTATCGTCGTGAATTCCGTTGTACCTGACATTCCCCCTCACATTCGATTTCCGAACTTGCTGACAATACGTTTTTAAATAAAACTGGTTTTCTTCCATTTGTTTTGAAAGACATTGCAGCACTTTATAGCACATCGCAATGTCTTCTGTGGCTCTGGGGACCAAAACAAATGGAAAAGTGGAGGATGAGAAGATTCGGCGAAAGAAAATTGTCATCATTGGAGCTGGCCCAACAGGCTTGGGAGCTGCATATCGATGTGAACAACTAAAACGCCAATACAATCTACCCATTGACGTGGTTGTGTATGAAGCGTCCGATGAACCCGGTGGACTCGCGAGTTCGTTTGAAGAAGACGGCTTCACGTTTGATATGGGTGCACATGTTGTGTTCAGTCATTATGATTACTTTACGAAATTGATGGATCAACTGATGCCGGCCGAGGATGTGTATGTACACAAACGAACCGCAGGGGTATGGATGGAGAATCGCATGGTTCCATATCCATTGCAAAACAACATTCACCACTTACCTGCAGGATTGCGTCTCGCGTGTCTACATGACCTCGTGGAACAACGAAAAGATCGCAAGGAGCCAGCTCTGCAGGCTCAGGAGCCTAATGGTGGTAAAGATTCGCATAAATGGTCCTTACACGATTGGTTGTGTCATACCTACGGAAACAGCTTAGCGAACGCATTTATGTTGCCATACAATGCCAAGATATGGGCATTTGCTCCACGATTGCTGAATGCGGAGTGGGTTGGGGACCGTATAGCACCATTAGACTTGAAGACGCTCATTACTCAAGAAATTCTCAAACGAGACGATGTGCAATGGGGCCCAAATGCAACATTTAAGTACCCAAAGCGCGGCGCGACCGGCGAAGTGTGGCATAGACTCGCCGCTACGCTGCCTTTAGGTTGCATTCGGTATGAGAAGCGGTTTGTGTCTGTCGACGTGGAAAATCGAGTCGTCGAAGTCGAGGGCGTGGGTGCAAAAATATGCTATGATGCATTGATTTCAACTGTCCCGCTAGATCTCTTGTTGGACACTTTAAAACCCAACTCCAAGGAGCCTGTGGTGCCTATCGGCACGG
>JADMIO011472263.1_pt1 | contig 21208 bp, 24 predicted proteins | sample 8958161 | NCBI WGS metagenome assembly JADMIO01 (sample SAMN16585339, study PRJNA669376) | soil metagenome | isolation source: Crop rotation soil | place: USA: Cullars Rotation, Alabama | collected 2011
GCCGCGACTTCAAGTCACGTGAATTCCAAGCTTCGGATCCCACTGTGCTGGAAAGAAGTCCCGGGCCTGAGGTCACGCAAATAAGATCAATGTTCGGTACGCCGTACTTTTCGAAAAAGAAAGCCAGGTTTTCTTTTGCTTCCGGTTCGCGATGAAGTTCGGCAAGCGCTTCGTCTCGTCGTGCAGATTTGATTTCACCGAGCGATAAAACATTGGCCTCGGTCAATACGCGGCCCAGAAGTTCGGTAATAATTTTGCCGTGTTCACGTTTGGCAACCATAGGAAAGACGCCGCCATATTGTGCATGGAGTTCGGCCTGAGTGGCGAGTGCATTGCCAAGAACGGTGAACTTTGGTGACAATGTTCCGCCGTCAGCATCAATTACTGAAAGCGCAGTCTCGTCGCAGGAAGTTTCAATTGAAAGTATGCGTGTCATGTAGGCCAATCCTAGCAAAAAGGCCTATCTTTGACAATGAAAATTATTATGCTATTGTTACTCCTAAATAATGTATAAAAAAATGATTAAAAACTGATACAAATGAAAAAAGATATCTTATCTGGTAAAAAATTCGTGGTCGTAACCGGGCCCTCGGGATCCGGTAAAACTACCCTGGTCAGAATTATGCTGGATAGAGATGATCGTTTCGATTCTTCTGTTTCAGCTACAAATCGCAAAAAAAGAGATTATGAACGCCACGGTGTTCATTATATATTTGTTGACGATGAGAAAAAAATTCGCGAAATGATCAAAGAAGATCGTTTTGTCGAATGGCAGGAAGTTTACAAGGGTACCTACTATGGCACCCTGAAATCCGAAATTGATCGAATTGCCGCCATGGGGAAAATTGCTTTACTCGATGTCGAAGTCTTCGGTGCAATTAATATAAAGAAGACCTACGGAGAAAAAGCCTTTGTCATTTACCTCAAAACAAGCGATGAGCAGCGAAAGGCTCAACTTGAGGCCAGAGATTCTGAAACAGTTGAAGCCCGGGCCATACGAAACGCTAAGGCTGAAAAAGAGTATAAGTTTGCGGAAGAACATGAAAAAGATTTTGATCTAGTTCTGCCTTCAGTTAATGGTAACCCAGAAGCCACGTATCAAAATCTTCAGGACCATATCAGCAGGTCTCCATTTCAAAAGTGATTTAAAAACCTCGTAATTGTCTTTCCAAATCCCAGTTTAATACTGGGATTTTTATTATGTATCGAGTTTTCCACAGACCAAAAGCTTGCATGTGAACAAGCGTTCACATATACTCTAAACATGGATATAACAGGTGTAAAAACTAAACTAGAGCGCTTCTTCAAGAAGGAGAAACGCATGCCTTCATACAGAGAACTGGCCAAAATCGCCGGCTACGCTTCAAGTCAGGCGGCAGTTAGACTGGCTGACAAACTCATCGATCTCGGTATTCTCGGCAAAAGTGCCAATGGCTCACTTGTTCCTGGGGGTATGTTCCAAGGTGTTCGCAAACTCGGTTTGATCGAGGCCGGATTTCCAACCCAGGCCGAAGAAGATATGGCAGATGCGCTCTCGCTCGATGAATGGCTTATTGAAAAACCTGAAGCAACTTTCATGCTGACCGTAAAAGGCGACTCGATGAAAGATGCCGGTATCAAAGAAGGTGATGTGGTAATAGTTGAGCGGCGTCGGGAAGCCAAGCTCGGTGAAATTGTTATCGCCCGACTCGACGGAGGTTACACCATGAAATACTTACGACAAGACAGGCAGGGTTACTACTTGGAAGCGGCCAATACCAAATACAAACCGTTTCGGCCTACCGAAGATCTCGAAATTGAAGCAGTTGTCAAAGCAGTTATTAGGAAGTATTAAAGATTTTATAAAAAATTTATTAATAATTTAATTAAAATATATGTACTACACATACATGGTGGGGAATATAAGAGATAAAAAGGAAGTACGGGCAAGATTGGGGAGAAAAACAGTTAGCGAAAGCATGAGAGAAGGTCTGTGGAATTTCTGCCGACGAGTCCTACAGAAGTAGAATTAAAGTAATTATTAAAAAAGGATTGGGTAATTTTAAAAAATATATGAAAAAAGAACGTACATTTTTACATATTGATGGTGATGCTTTCTTTGCGGCTTGCACAGCCGCCCTGCATCCCGAGCTCGAGGGTCGACCGATTGTTACCGGACTGGAACGCGGCATAGTTACCGCAGCAAGCTATGAAGCCAAAGCTCTCGGTATTACCCGTGCCATGCCGCTTCATCAAGTACGTAAGCAGTTTCCGCAAGTGGCTGTTGTAGAATCCGATTACAATACCATTACTATTTTTTCAAAGCGAATGATTAATATTGTCCGTCGCTACACTCCTATAGTTGAAGAATATTCAGTCGATGAATGTTTCGCTGATATCACCGATCTCTATGTTTCCGCAAAGCTAAGTCCGATTGAAATAGCCAGGAAAATTCAAAAGGAAATTGCAGACAATCTCAATATTAGCGTCTCTGTGGGTGTTGGCCCGACAAAAGTTCTGGCCAAAATCGCTTCGAATTACAAAAAACCTCATGGCATTACTGTTATTACCCAGGAAAATATACATGAGTATCTGTCCAAGGTAGCAGTAGGAGATGTGTGGGGTATCGGCCGCCGAACGGCAGTTTTTCTGGAAAAAGTCGGCGTAAAAACAGCGCTTCAATTTGCAGAACTTTCAGAAAAATGGATCGATGTTACGCTCTCCAAACCATTTATTGAACTTTGGCATGAACTTCGCGGTAATTCACTTCTATGTGTTCATACACCGGAAGAAGCAAAAGATCAAAAATCAATTTCAAAAACTGCAACTTTCACACCTCCTTCCCGTAGCGCAATTTATGTCTTTGCTGAACTTTCCAAAAACATCGAAAATGCCTGTGCCAAAATGCGAAACGAGGGTTTGCGCGGCAAGAGAGCAGTCATGTTTGTTAAGCGCCAGGATTTTAAATATCATTCAATTGAATGTGTGGTACCTCATGCTACAAATAGTCCTGAAGCATTTCTCGCAATTGCCAAAGCCCGATTTTCAGAAATGTTTAAGAAAAATGAAGATTACCGAGCCACGGGCATAACCGTTTATGACCTGTCACCGCTGCCCCTGCAGAAAGATCTCTTTGGCGATACTGAAAATACCGAGAAATTTGAAATGGTTCACAGTGCAATGGACACCATCGATCAATTCTTCGGCAAATACACCGTTCATCTCGGTACAACAGCCAAAGCTCTGCTTGCTCGCGATGGAGTGACTAGAAGTACGGCAACCAACAGAAATAATTTTTTTGACCAGTTTGCAATTCCTTTTGGCGGAAGTGTGGCATAAAAAAAGCCCGCAAACTGCGGGCTTTAACTCAATTAACTTTACCTTTTTGACTGCTGCGTAATTCACCGGGGATTTCTTTGGAAATGTTAAGTAATTTGTACATCTCTTCAATTTCCTCATCCCTTGAGTCTTTTTCTGCCAGCAAATCAAGAATCTCTCCTTCTCCATCAGACTTTGTCTTAAAAGGATATGAATGGCTATTTTGACTTGATAAAAACCAAGCAATAGTCCCATCCTCCAATTTTTTCTTTCGGATACAGGGTTTTTCTGAATACGGATTGTCCATGGCTTTTTTCAAAATAACTTCTCCCATGTATTCTCTCAGCATTTCAGCAATCGGGTCGTCATCTTCCTCCGTTCCGATCTCGTCAATCATTTTTTCAATAAGCGCGAGCTTGATAAATTCAACAAAATTGAATCTTGATATTTTCCTCTCATCGACTAGCTGCTTCATCTTGATAGCTAAAGAGCTGCGCGAGGGAAGGGCAAGGGTAGTTTCGCTTTCACTGAGGTGAATAATTGCGGATATATAACCGCCATAATTCTCGAACCTGATGTGTGGGTATTTTGTCGCCATATTTTATTTTAATTTTCTATATTATATTACTAAAATAGATTTTGTCAAGAAATTGGGACAATCATCAGGCAATCATTCAGACTAATCTGTGCTATATTTGCCCTATGAAATTACAGGACGAAGTCTTTGATGTGATCGTCGTTGGTGGCGGGGCAGCCGGTCTCATGGCGGCCGGAACCGCAGCCGAAGCCGGCAAGAAAGTTTTAATTCTGGAAAAAAATAAAGCGCTTGGCGAAAAACTCAAAATAACCGGCGGCAAAAGATGCAACATCACCAATGCCGAATATGACGTTCACAAACTTCTCAAAAACTACGGCCAAGCCGCAGATTTTTTATATTCGCCGTTTTCCCAGTTCGGCGTCAAAGATACGTTCACTTTTTTTGAATCGAAAGGTTTGACGCTCGTTGTCCAGGCACGCCTCCGAGCTTTTCCGAAAACTGAGAAAGCCATGGATGTCTACAAAGTCATGGAGAAATATATTAAGGATCAAAAAGTTCTGGTTAAATTATCCTGTCCGGTACAAAAAATATTATATGAGGATGGAAAAAACAAGGCAGAAAAAACTGAAATATCAAAATCAGACGGCAAAAAAATAACCGGCCTCGAAACCAAGCAGGGAATTTTCCGCGCCAAATCATACATTCTCGCGACCGGCGGCATGTCGCACCCCGAGACCGGTTCAACTGGTGATGGTTTCGAGTGGTTGCGAGAAATCGGTCATACGGTTAAATCACCGACGCCGACCATTGTTCCACTCGCCGTTGAAGAAGCTTGGGTTAAATCGCTTTCCGGTACATCTCTCACATTTATGAAAATTACTTTTTATCTTGACGGTAAAAAACAGTTTACAAAAACCGGCAAAATTCTCTTCACTCACTTTGGGCTCTCCGGTCCGCTCATTTTAAATTCAGCCGGACAAGTGGGTGACCTTCTCTATTCCGGAACAGTTACGGCAACAATCGATGCTTTTCCCGATACCGACCTTGGTGCACTCGATGAACGCATTACCAAAAACTTTGACGCCAATAAAAACAAGGATTTCAAAAATATTTTCAAAGAAATTGCACCGACCGGAACTGCTGAGGCTATCCTGTCTCTTTTTTCTTTTGACATAGCCAAAAAAGTTCACAGCATTACCAAGGAGGAAAGAAAAGAAATTGTCCGGCTGCTCAAAGCTTTGCCGGTTACCATTACCGATCTCATGGGTTATGACAGGGCGGTTGTGGCGGATGGCGGTGTTGCCCTTACCGAAATAGATCTCAAGACCATGCGTTCAAAAATTTTCTCCAATCTTTTTATCACAGGAGATCTGCTTCACATCAATCGCCCGTCAGGTGGCTACTCGCTGCAACTTGCATGGACAACCGGTTTTGTTGCCGGCAAGCATTCCTAATAATTGAGCATCTAGATAATTAATTACAGATAGATAATACTCGCAGATAGATTATAATAATAGTATGAAAAGGGGTACGAACAAAAGACTCATCATCGGAGTTATTTTCATTTGCATTGTGGCAATTGGCGCTTACGTTATAAAAAGTAAAATTGGCGGCATTGATGTTCCGTCTTCTGTTACACCTGACGGCACTGGAAATCAGACAGATCAAAACCCGACCAAAGATCCGCTCATTGCCAAGCTTTCAATTCCGCAAGGTTTCGCCATGCAGATTTTTGCCAAAAATATCAAAGGAGCCAGAGTAATTATTTTCGATTCAAAAGACAGAATGCTAGTCTCCGAAACCAGCGAAGGCAAAATTGTCTCACTTCAAGATGCAAACAAAGATGGCGTTGCCGAGATCACAAAAACTCTGGTCACCGGTCTTTCAAAGCCGCACGGACTTGCCCTCAATTGCGCGGATACATGCACGCTTTACGTTGCCGAGCGCAGTCGGCTTTCAAGTTATGACTATGATCTTGAAACCGGCGCAATTTCAAATAATAAAAAACTGCTGACGCTTTCGTCGACCGCCACCGACCGTCACTTTACGAGAACGCTTCAATTCTTGCCGGGCAGCAATAATAAAACGCTCCTTATTTCAGTCGGCTCGTCATGTAATGTCTGTGTCGAATCAGACACTATGCGCGGGCGAATTATGGCTTATGACATTCCATCCGGCAAAGTTTCAGAATATGCCCGAGGACTGCGCAATGCGGTTTTCATGACAACATCTCCTGACGGCAAAGTTTTAGCCAGCGAAATGGGGCGCGACAGTTTGGGCGATGATATTCCGCCCGATGAAATTAATATGATTGAACCAACCAAAAATTATGGCTGGCCAAATTGCTACGGTCAAAATATTCACGATACCGATTTTGATAAAAACACGTACATTAGAAATCCTTGCTCAGAACCTTTTGAAACGCCGGCCTTCATTGATCTTCCAGCCCATTCGGCGCCGCTTGGCATTGCCTTCGTGCCTAATAGCTGGAAAGACTATTCCGGCAACATGCTTATCGCATATCACGGCTCATGGAATCGCAGCGAGCCGACCGGTTACAAAATTGCTCGAATTATTTTTGATGCCTCCGGCAACTATGTGAAAACCGAAGACTTTGTTACTGGTTGGCTGACAAAAGACGGCAGCAAGCTTGGTCGCCCCGTTGTGATCGCTTTTGGCAAAGACAATGCGGCCTATATTTCAGACGACGATAATGGGGATATCTACAGGCTGTATCCTTTAAAATAAAGGCTATTTGACCTCAATTTGGGAGATTTTTGGGTGCATGTTACAGTCAAAGAAAGCACTAAATACAATAACATATGGAAACTAATGAATTGCTTCCCACAAAAAATGGATCGGTAGAAGCAAGAAGAGCCTATAAGGAACGCGTTAAGAAGTTAAATGGTGCCAATCTTATATATGAAAATGAGAAAGGCGAAATTCTTCTCGGTCTGAGCGGCTATCCAAGCCAAACCGACGGCAAGTATCGGTATATGCTCCCGGGTGGAAGCATTGAGCGCGGGGAACATCCTTGCCATGCTGCCTGCACTGAAATGGCGGAGGAAACTGACATTCATTTCTATGAAAAAGACTTGGAACTGGTTGCCACGTTCATGCAAATTGTTATCGGGGTGGCAGAAACCAACGGTGTTGTATTTTTGTTTCGTGCCAAAAAATATTTAGGCGAACCAAAACCATCGGAAGAACTTACCGAATTCAAGTATTTCTCGCATGAGGAAATTATCGCTCTTGCTCAGGATGAGAAAAAGGACACCATTGGTCTTGGTTACCTGAGAATGATTTGTCAGTATTTGCGCTGGAAACAGTCAGATAAAAAAGAGACTATTGTTGCCAGACTTTCAGACAAGGTTTCAATTTCTCAAACAGTGGACTCTCCGCTTGTTGAAGTCTAACTAGTTGAAGTTTAATTATCGGGATTACATTAAAACCGGCACATTTTGGCCGGTTTTTTATTTAGGTATACTATGGAGGTTATGGATGCAATCATTTTCGCGGCAGGAAAAGGTAAAAGACTAAGACCACATACCGAGACAAACCCGAAGCCATTGCTGGAAGTCACTTCGACAAAAAAAATTATAGACTTTGTGCTCGAAGCCTTGCCGGAAGAAATCAACCGGGTAATTGTCGTTGTGGACCACCTGAAAGAATTGCTTCAATCATACTTGCATGAAAAAAATCTTAAGAAAGAATTAATTTTTGTAACCCAAGGAGATATAAAAGGTACTTTTGGCGCCTTACTCTCCGCCAAGCCGTATATTAAAAGTGAGCGCTTCCTTATTCTCAGCGGTGACGATATTGTCGATCAAGACAGCCTGCAGCGAATTATTAAAGAAAACAGAGCGCTTGGCATCTCTAGAAAAATAATGCCGGCATACTATGCTGTAGAGCGGGATGAGCAGCAAAACTTCATAGGTTTTCGAAAAAACCAGACCGAAGATGAGAAACGAGATGGCGTCGATATCGCAACCGGAACATATTTGCTGGATTCCGCCATTTTTGATTTCAAGCCGGTTGAAATAAACGACGGGGAATTTGGTCTGCCGCAAATGTTTTTGGAAAATATAGATTTGTACCCACTCAAAGTCGTCGACATGAAAACCTGGTATCCGGTCAATACTTTTTCCGATTTAGAAAATCTGCGAAAACACTATGAAAATATTTAATGAAGAGTTTTGCCATTCATATAAAACCTATTCATTCGGCTATAAAATCCTTCTGGATCTTGAGCAGGGAGATTCTTTGACTGAAATATATAATCTCGGCTTTTTGCCTTATTCGGGAAGTGTCGGTATCAAGAACAGATTTTATCTGGCAAGAAGCGCCAGGGTGCCGCTTGCCGCTTTTGCCTTATCAAGCGAAAATCGCCGCATCTTCAAAAAATTTGAGCATGCCTTTACCATAGAAATAATTTCTACCCAGGCGCTATTAGGAGACGAAGAAGCGATTGCATTCTGCCTGCGTTACTTCGAAGAGCGGCACGGCAAAGATGTCATGAGTCGCGAGCGCTTAACCCATATTTTAAATACAGAACTCAATACAACAATTGCAGTATACAAAAATACAAATGGCGAAAAAATTGCATATGTCATAGAAAATAGTGACAGTGAGATGGGCCACTTCTGGTTTTCTTTCTATGATCTTTCGTATGCTTTTCAATCGCTTGGTATGTGGCTCATGATTGAGCGCACACAGGCGGCAAAGCAATCAGGCAAAACTCATTATTACCTCGGCACGGTTTACGGTGAGAAAGCTCTATACAAAACCAATTTTCAAAATTTGGAATACTGGAACGGTACTGCTTGGGTGGCAGATACGGCAACATTAAAAGCCGCGGCCAGGAGTGACAGTGGCAGGGAGGTGACATTGAAACAAATCTCAATGTAAGTATAATTGCCTACATGAACGAAGATGACGAAGACATTATTGAATTTGAATACAACGCTGATGGCGAAGAAGACCTCAAGGCTACGCTCAAAAAACTCCGCAAGCAACTTCGCGAGGCAGAAAAAGAAAAGCAGGAATACCTAACCAGCTGGCAACGCGAGCGAGCCGATTTCATGAATTATAAAAAAGGCGAAATCGAACACAATCGCCGCATTGAAGCTATGGCCAAAGAGCATTTTGCCGAAGAACTCCTGCCTGTCCTCGACGCCTACGACATGGCTTTTTCCAACAAAGAAGCCTGGGAAAAAGTCGACAAAAATTGGCGTACGGGCGTGGAATACATTCATCAGCAATTACTCAAAGTGCTCACTGAGCAGGGAATTGAAGAAATTGCCGCCAATGCCGGTGATCCGATTGATCCGAACATGCATGAAGCTATGAGTACTGTACCGACCGACGAACAGTCAAAAGACCATACTGTTGCGCAGGTAATTCAGAAAGGATATAAAAATGGCGACAAAATTTTCCGTCCGGCGAGAGTAAATGTATTTGAATTCCAATCAGATAAAAAAACTGCCTAATTAGGCAGTTTCCTCTTCAAATTTCATTAGTGACTGCTTACATTCGTTGAGCGGCATTTTCATGCAAGCTTTTACTTCTTCCTCATGTTCGCCCATAAGTTTACTGAGTCTATTCTTAGCCTCGTGAACTTCCTCAGGCTTTACATTAATCGCATCAATATCATCAAGTAATGCCATCCATAGCGGCTGGCCGTCTTTTGCACGCATATTGTCCGGCTCAAAACTCTCTCGCTCGTCAGACCTTGGTCCAACTAAATTTTCTCTGTTTTCCATATTCATATAAATAATTCTAGCCTATTTCCCAAAAACTTCAAACAGGACTTTCTCTGTTTCAGTATCAATAGTATCCGTCACTACAATCATCATCTCAGTTGTCAGTCCGAGGTCTTTTTTAATATTGCTGAAAAATTGTTCAAAAGGAAAAGGCGAAACCCAAACCGAATTTTTGAGAAGTTCAAAGCCGGCTTTTTTGAGGAGATAGCGGAGTGCTTCGCGCTCGTTTTTGCGATCTTCGGGCAGGTCAATCATGACCAGGCGCCATTTGCCATCCCAGGTGCGGGAAATCGGCATACTCGTGCTTGAAAGTTCGTCGCGATAGAGCTTTTCGCGGCCGGCAGCGGTGATGCGCACAAAGTCGCTTTGGCCAGCCGAAAGGACTTCAGCGAGGCCGGTATCGATCATGGCTTTAATAGTGCGGGCTATGGCATATGAAGGCTTGGCAGACCCCTTATATTGGCCCTTAAAATCGCCCAAGAGGGCAGTTTCCGACTCAGACTTGAGTTTGTCCAGAGACACGGCCTTTTTGCGGCCCAGGACCTTTAAAATGGCTGATTGGGGGTTGTTTTTCTTCATTACAACTTCATTTTATTATGTTATATTGTATTTGACAAGGAATTAGCGGTCGCTGAAAGCTTGTCAAAATAAATAGGCAAGTATATAATTTAACTACTCAAACGAATATTTAAGAAATTTATTAGTTATTTATTAAAAATTAATCAAAAAATATATGGTAGACCCAGCAAAAGTAGACTTTAACCAATTACCCAAGAAATTCTGTGACGGCGCACTTGGCGCATTTAATAAAGAAGCAGTCATGTTTTGCATGACATCAGGGAACAACCTCGATCCATACGCCACCACGCCGAAAGTTGCCAAAAGTATTGCCCTGTTTTTCTCCGAACAGATCGCGAATTACGAAAAGCAGTTTGGCGAGATAGATATGACAGTTCCCGAAATCCCAAGTCCATTTCAGGCAGCGGATTTTAAAGCGGGGAGTGAGAAGAAATAATTATAATTAAGTAATTATGTAAATGCATATGAACGAAGGCGCTCCAGGGCAACAAAAATCAAAAGAAGAATGGAAAACCCAGTTTTTGAATACGTTCAAAGATCTGCACGATAATTTTTCTGACGAAATCCCAGTAGAAATGATTAGCGGCCACAAACCAGAAAATCATAAGTACAAGGTGCGTGGTAACTGGTTTGCGGCAGTAAGAAACAACTTACAATTTGCGTCCGAGCTGCAGTTATTGCCAGAAGATTTTAACGAAGAATGGAGAACATTTTTTCGGAACTATGCAAACAGGATGCTCACTTCTAGAGAAGAGCAACGGGCAACAAAAGAAGAAGTAGATACAGCAAATGACTTCTTAATCAAAGCTCAAGAAATTATTAGTAATTTATAAAATATATGTCAAAAATAATTGGAATCGACTTAGGAACAACAAACTCAGCTGTCGCCATCATCGAAGGCGGTCAGCCGAAAATAATTGAAAACGCCGAAGGTGCTCGCACGACACCGTCAGTTGTCGCTATTGCCAAAAACGGTGACCGACTCGTCGGCCAGCTCGCCAAGCGCCAGGCTGTGACTAATCCTCAAAACACTGTCTACGGCATCAAGCGCTTCATGGGTCATCGCTTCGAAGATCCTGAACTCAATTCAGACAAGGAAACTGCCAGCTACAAAATCGAGCGTTCAGAAGATGGCGGCGTCAAAGTAAATATTGGAGGCGCGGCATATCGTCCGGAGGAAATTTCAGCCATGATTCTCGGCAAGCTTAAAACTGATGCTGAAGCCAAGCTCGGTGAAAAAATTACCCAAGCTGTTATTACGGTTCCAGCCTACTTCAACGATGCGCAGCGTAAAGCCACAAAAGATGCCGGTGCAATTGCCGGTCTCGAAGTCATGCGCATCATCAACGAGCCGACTGCAGCTGCACTCGCATATGGTTTCTCAACTAAGAAAGATGAAAAGATTGTCGTCTTTGACTTCGGCGGCGGTACATTCGATGTGTCCGTGCTTGAGGTTGGTAACGATGTCATCGAAGTGAAATCAACCGACGGCGACCATCACCTCGGCGGACGCGACATCGACAAGAAAATTATTCGCTACATCGCTGATGAATATAAAAAGGAATCAGGCGTTGATGTTTCAAAAGATCCGCTCGCACTTCAGCGTCTCGATGAAGCCGCTGAAAAAGCCAAGATCGAACTTTCAACGACCAACGAAACTGAAATCAATATTCCGTTCATCACCTCAACTGCTGAAGGTCCACAGCACCTCCTCATGAAAATGACTCGCGCCAAGCTCGAAGAAATTGCTGATGACTTTATCGCCCGCGCAATCATGATCACCAAGCGCGCTATGGAAGCTTCGCCTTTCAAAATCGCTGACATCAATGAAATTATTCTCGTCGGCGGTCAGACTCGCATGCCGAAGATGATTGAAGAAGTCAAGAAAGTCTTTGGCAAAGAACCAAATCGTTCAATCAATCCTGATGAAGTTGTCGCGCTCGGTGCGGCGGTGCAAGCTGGTGTGCTCCAGGGTGATGTCAAAGACGTTCTCCTCCTTGATGTTATTCCGCTTTCACTTGGTATCGAAACACTTGGCGGTGTTGCAACAAAACTCGTTGAACGCAATATGACTATCCCAACTTCGAAGTCGCAAGTTTTCTCGACTGCCGCTGACAATCAAACCCAAGTTGAAATTCATATCGTTCAAGGAGAGAGACCAATGGCCGCTGACAACAAATCACTTGGCCGATTTATTCTCGATGGTATTCCACCAGCACAGCGCGGCATGCCGCAAATCGAAGTGATGTTCGATGTTGATGCCAACGGTATCTTGCAGGTGAAGGCTAAAGATAAGGCGTCAGGCAAAGAGCAATCGATCCGAATCGAAGCTCGTTCAGGTCTCACTGATGCCGATATTGAGAAAATGAAAAAGGACGCTGAAATGCATGCTGCCGAGGACGCGCAAAAGAAAGAGCTCGTCGATGCCAAGAACATGGCCGAGCAAATGATTTTCACAGCTGAGAAAAGTCTCAAAGATTACGGCGACAAAGCCTCTGCCGAAACCAAGTCACTGGTTGAAAGCAAAATGGCTGAACTTAAAACTGCCAAAGAGGGAACTGATATGAATGCGATCAAGACTGCAACCTCAGCACTCTCTGATTCACTTTCAAAAATTGGTGAGGAGATGGCGAAAGCCGGTGGACAGGCGGGAAGTGCTCCGGCTGGCGATGCACAGGCAACAGGCGAGCAGGCTCCCGAAAATGCGAAGCAAACTGAAAGTACCAGTGAACCGAAGACTGAAGGTGAACAGAAATAAATTTCTGGCCAATCAAAAATAAGTTAAATAAAATATGTTAAACAAAAAGGACCGTTCATAAAAATATGAGCGGTCCTTACGTTTCTTACTTCTTAGCACTTTTCTTTGGCCCGAAGATCATATACTTTATGCCGTAAATCGTAATTGCAACGACCAGTACGGGAATAAGAAGTTTGTCTATTGCACACTTTATTAATGCAGCAATGTAATCTAAATTGCTGCCAATAAAAATGAGAGCAAAGATAATCAAAATGGTAAGAATTGTTCCTCGGGCCAGCTTTGGTGTACCGAAGAAACCTTGGTAGATGTTTCTTATTGACATGTGTGGATCTTTTTCTATATTATAGCACCAAAAGACAGAAAAGTCAAGAAAAGCCCTAAACCCTTTACAAATACGTATATAGTAGTATAACTAGACAAAACTATACTAAAAACAATTTAAAACAAAATAGAATGTGTGGAATCACTGCTTACATTGGTCATAGAGAAGCTATGCCAGTTATTCTTAAGGGACTTAAAGCCCTTGAATACCGCGGCTACGATAGCGCGGGTCTCACTATCCAGAAAAACGGAAAACTAACGACGGTAAAAGCGTTAGGCAATACTGACAAATTGAACGAGGCCGTTGCCGAACAAAATGCAGATATCATTGCAAATCTCAACGGTACGGCCGGTATCGGTCATACACGTTGGGCAACGCATGGCGTGCCTAGTGTAATAAATGCACACCCTCATCTTTCTGCTGATGGCAAAATTTCTCTCGTCCATAACGGTCAGATTGAAAATTATCGCGCACTCAAGAAGTTGCTCGAGCGTAAAGGTTACACTTTCAAAAGTGATACCGATACTGAAGTTCTGCCTCTCCTCATCACAGATATAATGAAGGAAAATCCTTCATTCAGTCTTACTGATGCGGTCAGAGCTGCGCTCCATGAAATTGTCGGAGCATATGCAATTGTTGTCCTGCATGCAGACTACCCAAATCTTTTGGTGGCTGCGCGAATGTCGAGTCCGGTTGTCATCGGTCTCACCATGGATTACAAAGAATACATTGTTGCTTCAAGTGAAGGACCAATAATTGGTTATTCTGAAAAAGTAATCAATCTCGATGACGGTCAGATTGCAACAATTATTCTTGATGAGCTTCCGAAGATTACCGATCTTGAGCAACGTGAAATTACTCCTTACCTGAGTGAAATCACCATGACTCTTGAGCAAATTGAAAAAGGCGGCTTTGACCACTTTATGCTCAAGGAAATTCATGAGCAGACGAGGAGTCTCGAGGATACTATGCGAGGCCGGATTCGTCAGAAGTCATCAAAAATTGTCCTCGGCGGTATTCAGGATGATTTCAAAAAATTTCTGAATGCCAAGCGTTTCGTTTTGCTTGGTTGCGGTACGTCGTACCATGCAGCCATGGTCGGCAAGTATCTTCTTGAAGATTTTGCCAAGGTAGCTACCGTTGTGGAAACGGCATCTGAATTCAGATATCGCAATCCGATTATTCATGAAGATGATGTCATTATCGGCGTCTCTCAATCGGGTCAGACAGCCGATACTAACGGTGCTCTCATTACGGCCAAACCCAAAGTTCGTGACGTTTTCGGCATCTGTAACGTTGTCGGATCAGAATTGTCGAGATTGACTACGGCCGGTTGCTATACGCATGCCGGAGTTGAGATCGGAGTAGCTTCAACGAAAGCTTTCACTGCTCAAGTTTCAGTATTTGCAATGATGGCACTCAGCATCGGTCACAAAAAAGGCCTCATTACCAAAAAGGAAATGCAGGAACATGTTGCCGCAATGCTCGGTCTTCCTCAGCAGGTAAAAATGCTGCTTGATAAAACGGAGGAAATCAAAGCCATTGCCAAACAATATCTGCATTGTCCGAATTTTCTCTACATGGGACGAGGATATGGATATCCGGTTGCTCTTGAAGGAGCGCTTAAGCTCAAAGAGATATCGTATATTCATGCCGAAGGACTATGTGCTGCTGAAATTAAGCATGGCATCATAGCTCTTATCGATGAGAATATGCCGACAGTTGTGATTGCAACCAAAGAGTCTGATACGTACGACAAAGTGCTCAATGCGATGAGTCAAATAAAATCTCGCAAGGGAAAAATCATTGCACTGTGTACTGAAGGTGATGAAGTTGTTCGAGAAGTGGCAGATCATGTAATTGAATTGCCGAAGACCAAGGATTATCTGTATGCAATTACGGCATCAATCCCGCTTCAGTTGCTGGCGTACCATACGGCCAACTTGCTCGGTAAAAATGTTGATCAGCCTCGCGGTTTAGCGAAAGCGGTCACCGTTGAGTAATAGCAATTGTATAATCAATTAAACAAATAGCCCCGGAAATTTCCGGGGTTTTTATTTCAGGTAATATTCCAGCGTATACAACCAATCAGTTTCATCCGCCGGATTTTTCTTTTTTTCATTGTAGAGCCATTCCAGATAGCCTTTGTCGGTTCGTGCCACTTCTTCAATTGTCTTGCCTTTATGTTTGCCAAAATTAATGTGCTTGAGGAGCGATGGCTTGCCGGAAATTTCAAGCATCATTTCAATAGCCGCATCGTTTTCAATGCCGTGCTTCTTTTGCATTTCTTGTTCGAGATAGCGATAGACTTTTTCCAAAACCAAAACATCCCCCAAAGCATCGTGTGCTGTGGCTTCAACATCGATATCAAGAAGATAGCGCAGGTATTGTAATTTGTATGAAGGAATTTTATTGGCTTCATCAATCGCACGAACGACTTTGAGCGTGCAAATTGATTTCAAGGGAATGATGCCTTCACGCTTGAGCATTCCAAGATCAAACGGGGCATTATGGGCCACAAAAATAGTATTTTCATCATGCGCCAAATCATGGAGCTCTTTATGGGTCGCAGAATAAAGAAAGGCCGGCTTGTCTTCGAGCATTTTATTGGTTATATGATGGACCGCCATGGCCTCTATCTGTATGGGTAAAGGCGCTTTGAAAAGCTCAGATACTGTCTGATCTTCATATTTGTAGGCAATTTGAATCAGCCGGTCATCCTCGCGACTGCCGGTTGTTTCTGTATCAAAAAAGAGGAGTTTGTAAGCCATAGGCAGAGTTTATCATATCTTAAGGATATTTTTAGATCGGTATGGTAAAATAGCACTATGGTACACGATAAAATCAAGGAAGGCATCAAAGAAGCTATGAAAGCCAAGGATACTATCCGTCTTGACACTTTGCGCGGCATGTCGAGCGCTTTTACCAACGAACTGGTCGCCAAAGGCAAAACTCCGCAGGATACACTGGCTGACGATGAAGCCCAAACGGTCATGATGCGTCTCGCCAAGCAACGGCGTGACTCTATTTCTCAATATCGGACCGGCGGCCGTGAAGACTTGGCGGCCGAAGAAGAAGCCCAGCTTGCGGTTATCGAAACTTTCTTGCCAAAGATGATGGATCGCGAAGAAATTGAAATTCTGGCCAGAGTCAAAAAAGAAGAGCTTAACATTACCGACAAGACCAAAGCCGGTCAGCTCACCGGAGTGCTCATGAAAGATCTCAAAGGCAAAGCCGATGGCATGCTGGTTAAAGAAGTCGTCGAATCACTTTTCTAAATATGAAAATTATCGTTCATTGGTTAATATTGACACTTGCCGTCCTCGCAACTCCGTATATTGTTCATGGAATTCATGTCAGCGGTTTTGTGGCGGCAATTGTTGTGGCGGCTATCCTAGGTTTTATCAATACTGTTGTGAAGCCGGTTATTACACTCTTAACTTTGCCGATAAATATTATTACGCTTGGACTTTTTTCTCTGGTCATCAATGGACTTATCCTCTGGTTTGTAGCGACACTTGTCGTCGGGTTTAGTGTTGATAGTATTACTGCCGCCATATGGGGAGCACTTGTTATTTCAATTTTAAATTGGATCGTTAATAAGGCTTTCGGCGATAAATAATATATAGAAATAATATGCTTAGTTTTCATGCCATCACCAATTTTGCTCAACATCACCAGCTCGCTGGCTATTTTATTGTTTTTTTGGGAGTTCTGATTGAGGGAGAATTCACGCTCATTATTACCGGCATTCTGGCTCACATTGGAGCTTTTTCTTTTGCCGAAGCATACCTGGTGGCAATTGCCGGCGGTTTGTCGAAAACATTAGTCGGCTACAGACTGGGGCGGTTTTTGCGCAGGAAATATGCCAACAGTCGATTTTTCCGTTTTGTCGTACGCAAGGTGCGGACCTTGCTGCCAAAATTCAACGAGAAACCGTTCTGGTCTGTCTTTGTTTCAAAATTCATTTTTGGTTTAAATAATCTTGTGCTCATCTATTCCGGCTTTACCAAAGTTCGCCGCACGACATATTTTAAAGCAGAAGTTGTTTCTTCGGCGGTCTGGGCATTTTTGGCGCTCGGTCTAGGCTATGTTTTCTCAATTGCGGCCCTCAGGATCAGTCATGACATCAGAAAGTTCATGCTGCTCTTTCTGGCATTTCTGGTGGCTTTTGTTATTCTCCAGCGCATTATTCAGTTCGTTATTGAACTCTACGAAACCAAGAGAGAAATTCTGGAAAATGATGTTTGGGAGGAATAGGATCATGGTAAGATAAAAATACAAATGCCTGAAAATACTCAAGAAATAAAAATTGTTACTCACAGCGCCTCTTTCCATGCAGATGATGTTTTTGCCGTGGCTACACTTTTGCTGATGCTCGGCGAAACAACACAAGCAACGAACCAGGAAAAAGCAAATAATGCCGAGCAATCAATCAGTGTTGTCCGCTCTCGCCATCCGGAAGAAATTGCAACCGGCAACTACGTCGTGGATGTCGGCGGCGAATATGATCCGACTCGCAACCGATACGATCATCACCAAAAAGGCGGAGCAGGCAAGCGCGACAATGGAGTTCCGTATGCATCGTTTGGTCTGGTCTGGAAACATTTCGGTAAGCAGGTTTGTGGTGACGATGAAATGCTCTGGCAAAAAATTGAAAATGAATTGGTCTCTGCAATTGATGCCAATGATAACGGTTTTGATATTTCCAAAAATCTGATCGAAGGAGTTTTTTCCGCGCCGGTCTGGCTTTTTGCTATGATTGAAAAACCGACCTGGGAAGAAAAAGGCAATGAAGCCCTCATGAATGAACGATTCACTGTTGCCGTCTCCAAAGCCAAAGCATTTCTCGAGAGATACATTGTTGTTCAAAGAGCCAGTCTCGACGCCGCCAGAGAAATTACCGAAACCTATAATGCCAGCAATAATAAATCGCTCATTGTTTTTGCCAAAGATTATGAACGCATTAATTTTATTCATACGCTTTCGGCTTTGCCTGAAATAATGTTTTTTGTCTATCCAAATAACGGCGGAACATGGAGTGCGGAAACGGTGCCGGTTTCGGAGAGCTCGTTTGAAAAAAGGAAATCATTTCCCGAAGCTTGGGCCGGACTTTCCGACAGTGAATTTGCCGCTATTTCCGGCGTGCCAGATGGGACGTTTTGCCATAACGGCCGTTTTCTGGCTTTTGCCAAAAGCCAGGAAGGCGCCATTAACCTTGCCAAAATCGCATTAGAGTCGTAGAGTAATGCGGTAGCGCCCCGCTTATATTGATTTGGGGCGCATAAAACTATATGGCACTCATAGATGAAATTGAAATAGAAGCAATGGCCGGTCGCGGTGGCGACGGGGTTGTTCGCTGGCGCCAGGAAAAATTTATCGATCGTGGTGGTCCCAATGGCGGTGATGGCGGCAAAGGTGGTGATGTGATTGCGGAAGCTATTCGCGATCCTTTTGTGCTCGCCGACTATAAATCAAAAAGAAAAATCAAAGCCGGGCGCGGTGAAGACGGCGAGGGCTCAAGCCGCAAAGGCGGCGATGGCGAAGACTACATTATGAAATTGCCGGTTGGTTCGACAATTACCAATCTCAATACCGGCAGCACGTATGAACTGGTTGAAACAGGTGATCGTGCCAAAATTCTGGCCGGCGGTTCTGGCGGCAAGGGCAATGAGCATTTCAAAAGTTCCACCAATCAGTCGCCGCGCTGGGCGACGGCGGGCAGAGAAGGCGAGGAAGCACGTTTTAAGATTGAACTTTCTCTATATGCGGATATCGGCTTGGTCGGTTTTCCAAACGCCGGCAAGTCGAGCCTTTTGAATGCGCTCACTAGTGCGCGCGCCAAAGTTGGTGATTACGCTTTTACCACACTTGATCCGAACCTCGGTGATTTCTACGGTCACATTATTGCAGACATCCCGGGCTTGATCGAAGGCGCCTCTGAAGGCAAAGGTCTCGGTACAAAATTTTTGCGTCATATAACCAAAACCAAAATGATCGCGCATTTGATTTCTTTTGAAAACTATTTAACCAATGATAGTGAACAAGCAAGTGACGGTGGCGAACAAAAGGAAAATAATAAAAACGGTAGCAAAGGTATGCTCGAAGCCTACAAAGCCATTCGAAACGAACTCGAAACTTTCGGCAAAGGCCTTGAACACAAAGAAGAAGTAATTATTCTTACTAAGACTGATCTCGTTGATCCGACTGTAATTGCGGCTGAAGTAAAAGCTTTCAAGAAAATAAGCAAACATGTTTTGTCGGTTTCAATGTTTGACGACAAAGAGGTGAAGGCTGTTTCGGATTCATTGATTAAGTTTTTGGGGGAGGATAAATAAGGGTGCGCGATGCAGGGATCGAACCTGCGGCCTCGCCCACGTCAAGGGCGCGCTCGTACCAACTGAGCTAATCGCGCAAGAATTTTTCAATAAATCCTTTACTAAGATATACTAATTCTCTTTGAATCGCAACAGAACCAGCTCTGACAACGCAAACGCCATTATATCCTGGATATGTTGGTTTACCGATTGTCCTTTTGTCATAACTTATCGCCCCACAATTTTCTAGTGGTAGGTTCAATTGTTCAGCCCAGTATTTTTTCAGAAACATACCATCCTGGTCTGCTCTGAGGTGAAGTTCAAATTTGATCATGGATTTTTCAATTTTATATACACGAACAAGGCATTCTACAAAAAATCTTAATATATCAGGGTCACTATTACCCATTCCAGTACCGCTGTCTTTCTTGTGTCCTTCACCTAAATAAATAGATGCCAAAAATAATTTTATTATCTCAGTGTTGTTCGAGTTAATATTTTTTAATATTGAACTAGCACTCATTTTTGCCTGGAGTAAACGATTCTCTTTTTGTTTGTTGTGCCATGCAACCGCATGTCTTCTATTGTTATTAAGTTTATTTAGCCTATTTACTTCAAGTGTTTTCTTGTACTTTGGTGCAAGCTCGATATTCTTAAACCACCCAATCATAGTCGATTTGGCGACCCCGTATCGCTTCTCAATCATGTTCAGCGACCAGCCTTTTCTCCTTAGTTTGATTATGTCATTTTTACAATCAGCCCACTTCGACTCCATTACCATATTTTACCAAAACGAGATAAAGAAAACCTTTAGAAATAAGCCCATCTTATAAAATTGCTAAATAACCTAAACTATGGTATATTCACAACCTAAGTAATGAATATACCAACCCCGGGCGCTAATGGCCCAACGTTTCGGAATCTTGGCATCGCGCCCAACCTCCTTACGATCTTAGATAAAATCGCATATACGACCCCGACACCAATTCAAGAACAGGCAATTGCGCCTGCGCTCGCAGGTAAAGATATCGTCGGCATTGCTCAAACCGGCACAGGCAAAACCCTGGCTTTTGGCATACCTGTTATCCAAGGCCTGCTCTCAGGTCCTGGCATGGCGCTTATTGTCGTGCCGACTCGTGAGCTTGCACTTCAAGTAGAAGAAACATTCGTCAAAGTCGGCAGTCCGCTTGGTATTCGTCCAATTGTGCTCATTGGCGGTGCGCCGATGCGTCCGCAGGTTGCCGCGCTAAAGCGCCATCCAATGGTTGTCATTGCAACTCCTGGCCGCTTGATTGATCACATGGAAAATAAAAACGTAAACCTCGATAAGGTTAAGTTCCTTGTGCTCGATGAAGCTGATCGCATGCTCGACATGGGATTTTTACCATCAATCAAGCGAATTCTCTCGGCTATTCCGGCTGAACGCCAGACAATGCTTTTCTCCGCAACGCTTTCGCCAGAAATTCTGACTATTGCTACGAAGGCCATGAAAATTCCTCTCCAAATTGAAATTGCGCCGCAGGGAACTACAGCTGCAAATGTCACGCAGGAAATTTTTGTCGTTCGACGTGATGATAAATTTTTCCAGCACATTGGGATCCTAAGCTTAGAATTCCACGTGGACAAGTTGTCGCG
>JADMIO011283446.1_pt1 | contig 21207 bp, 33 predicted proteins | sample 8958161 | NCBI WGS metagenome assembly JADMIO01 (sample SAMN16585339, study PRJNA669376) | soil metagenome | isolation source: Crop rotation soil | place: USA: Cullars Rotation, Alabama | collected 2011
GTTGTTCACCCGCTGCCATGCATAGGCTGGCATCGACAAAGCGAACAAGGAGGCGGCGGTGTCGCGCGCGTCGCGCATTCAGAAGTTTCGCATCATCGACGGCGACTTTAGCATTCCCGGCGGCGAGTTGACGGCGACGCTGAAGCTGCGTCGCAAGGTGTGTGCCGACAAGTACGCCGACATCATCGCCGAGATGTACCAAGGCGGTGATGAGTGAAACGCTTGTGAGAAGTCACTCCGCCGGGTGCCTCAGTCCAAAGGATCATCACCGTTGAGAGCATCCAACGCACGCTGCCAGTATCTCAATCGTAATGCGGCGACACGCGCGGCATCGAGACGCTGCTCGCTGAGCGCCGAGGCGAGCGTGGCCGACTCGCGATCCGCTTCGCGCTGCGCCAGCGCTCGATGCGCTGCCAACGCCTTCTCGTCGTTCTTTGCCTGCGCGTCCTCGATTGCTTCGCGTAATTCCATTATCTGTAATGAGTGAGCGCGCACACATAGTCGATCGACGCAACTTCAAACAAGAACGACTGATCTAGCGCGCCCTCGACGGCGTCGTTCAAATCAACGCCCTGTCGCGACAACATGTACTCGGCGCGTCGAGCCGGATTCCTCAACGCCTGATAGGCGACGTTGACGAAACTCGAGAACTGTTTCGCCAAGTTCAGCTGCGACTACTGCAAGGTCAGCTTGCAAGATCGAAGCAAAGCTGCACGTACGTCGGGTTGATTGGCAAACTTGTCAGGATGAAAACGTGACTGCAGACCCCTGAACTTGGTCTTGAGCGTCTTTTCGTCGACGTTGAACGATTCAACACTGCACGAATGCGGTGTCGTCACGATGAGAATCCGGACATCGTTTGCACGAACCAATCAAAGAGCGCAAAGAGGTTCGTGTTGCCAATCGAAGCCGGAGGTTTCAACGCAGCATGACAGCTCTGACAATGCATGTGCAAATCACTAACAAGCCGCGACGTGAATGGAGTTGATGAAGCGACAAACGCACTTGTGCACTTGTCCGCACTGAGTGCAACGAACAATGCCCACCGTAGGCGTAGCAAAGCATCTTCTCATAGCAAATATTCGTTGACTGAATCGATTTACAACACTGAACATCGTTCACAAAACGACGCGCGTTCGCACACCACACACTCACGCATGTCAACTGAGATTGAAATTGATTTCTCAACACTATTGCCACACAACTGGAAACATTGCATTGATCTATGGTTGCAAGGTGTGTGTATGAAAAGGCGACATGCGCACGTGTGTAGATCGAAACTCTCGCTTACAGAGGACATTCCATCGTTTGATTATGGTGGTTGTGTGGTTGGTGATAAGCCTGGCAAGGCAACGTTGTACTGCAAGGCTGCGGGAGTCGTCGCTGGCGTGCCGTTCTTCACTGAAGTGTTCACCAAACTCGGCTGTGAAGTGCATTGGCACGTCAAGGTTTGCCACGCGCGAGAGCACTCGTACGTCACTCATCACGGCGCTCCCAGGAAGGACAGGCGCTCGACGTGTCGGGCGGGAAGATCAACGCGGCGTCGGTGAGCGGGCCCGTTCGGCAGATTCTCGCTGGCGAACGACTGGCGCTCAACATTCTCGCTCGTGCGTCTGGCATTGGTGAGAGTAGATAGCACTCGCACGTACGTATCTCTCATGTGTCACTCGCATGCAGCAAGCAAGGCACATGCGTTGCGTAACGTTGCACGTGCCAAACACTGGGCTGGTCGCATCGCCGGCACACGCAAGACGACGCCGGGCTTCCGACTCGTCGAGAAGTACGCGATGCTCGTCGGCGGCTGCGATCCGCATCGCATGGACCTGTCGTCGATGATCATGCTGAAGGACAACCACGTCAAGAGCACGGGCAGCATCACGGCCGCCGTGCACAAGGCGCGCGCCGTCGGCGGCTTCGCGCTCAAGATCGAGGTCGAGTGCAGCTCGGTCGCGCAGGCGCTCGAAGCCGTCGCCGCCGGCGCCGACGTCGTCATGCTCGATAACTTCACGTCAGCATATTGGGGCTTTTTCGGAGTACATTTCTCACTGTCGTTTGTTAGACCTGCAACGATCGCGACTGCAGCAGCCGAGTTGCGAAAACAGATACCCGACAGAGTTGAGAGTCCAAAAAAGAAACACGCATCATCGTCGCGTAACAATCCCGCGTGTAGGTGTTGATCGAAGCGAGTGGTGGCATCACTGCCGAGACTGTTGCCGATTACATGGTGCGCAATCGACGTACACGCGCGCGCACAGAGAACAAACAACCCCTCGAACATAGGTGTCTGGTGTTGACATCATCTCGATGGGTACATTGACGCAAGGCGTGCCACACGTCGATTTTAGTTTGAAGATCACTTGAGCGCTTCGCATGATCGATCGAATATGCATTTATTTGTGGTGTTTCACTCTGAGTGTGTCGTCAACCAAGCAGACGTCGTGTTTGCTCGTAAAAATAGAAACAACTAACGCCGCGGTGATCGTCATCGTTATCAACACTCGTCGTTCGTCGTCGCCCGTCGTCGCTCACCTGGCGTTGGCGGGAAATGCTCGAATCATGCACGGCGCAAAACCTCGGAAAAACCCGGCAGTACCATTTGCCCTACGCACGCATCCACGTCATCAACATCATCGTCATCATCATCACGTACGTATGAATAGCTCGCGCGGCGTCGATGAAGCCGCTGTATTTGCGCGTCGCCTTGTTGAGCGAGTCGGCCTGCATCGTCGTCTTGATGACGTCGACCGGGTAGATGGCGATCCAGTACGCAATGCCGCCCATGCCACCCGCGATAAATAACTTTTTTGGCAAATTCGCGATCATCATCGAACAAAACAAAAACAACAACGGTACTTTGTAGCCGGGAATGTTCGCCACCGACTCGCCTTTGCCGAGTGTCAATCGTTTTGTTGCCTCTATGTATGTGTGCACAAGTGTGTGTGTGTGTGTTGATTGCATGCACATTCACGCGCATCGCTCAACCATAGACGCCAAAGTAGGCGGCGTTGGCGGGCACGTTTCTGATCAACGTCGCACCAAGACCCTAATCGAAAAAACAAAAAGATTCGCGTCGTGAGGCACACTGGCGCGCGCACGACATGTTCGCACCTGATAGACGCCACGCACGCCGTAAGTGCCGACGACCTTGCGCGCGCAGTCGACGAAGCCGTTGTAGTCCTTGTGGTTGACCTGCAGCTGCGACTTGACGAGGTCGACGGGACCCTCGACAAACGCCACGGCGAAGCCCGTCAGCGCGCCCGACACGAACAGATCGCCGTACGACAACGGCTGACCAGGCGCCTGCGAGCGGTTGGCAGCGTTCAAGATTGCAACGCGAGGCTGCGCGAAAACTCGCCTTCTCGACCAGCTTCTTCGCCTGTCCGTTGGCAAAGAACAATGTGCTGTTCATCGCTGCCTGGCCAAAGAGCGGCGACTGCACGCCGCGGAACAAACCGGCGACGCCTTCGTTGCGCACGATCTTGGTCGCACAGTCTGTCGAGTCGAGTCCTCAGCGTCGTCGTTCACGCATCGTCCACTCACCAATCGTGCCACTGTACAGTTGATTCGGCGGCGCAGGCTGTGTTTGTAACTTGACTTTGATCGTATCGAGCTTTGCGTCGAGTGTTAGGATCCAAAACACGCGTGTACGTGTATGTGCGCGCAAGCATGCACAATGTACGTCGTGTGGTGGTGCGTACACGACACCAAACGACACACACACACAGCAACAGGCAACACTCTCTCACCGGATGGCCAGTAATGCACAGTGCGATGCCGGCGACCGTGCCCGCCGTGATGTCCTTGATTCCGGTCACTATCGGCGACTCTGTCGATACTACACACATGACTCATGAACACGCCTCAACAAACGCATTGAATACCTTTGGTACTTGTCGATGACATCCAACGAACTGGTGACGGCGAATAGGGGGGCCCTCTTTGCCGCGCCGCCTCAGTCAAGATAAATGTCAAAGCAATATCAAACAACTATTCAAGACGAACCATTGCCAGGTATATGTGAATGAATTGTGCGACGTGTTCGTTCCGGGCTGTGTGCTGGGTTGATCTGCTTCGCGTTTTCGTGCGTCATGGACGTGCGCACGACTCACGACATATCAACGCTCGAAAAAAACAGCCAACTGGGAGAAGTTCTTGGACAACATGGGTCGAGTGGTGAGTGCGGCGCGCGCGCTGTTGCGCAACGCGAATCTCTGGGCGTTCGCTCTGATTCGGCGTGCCGACGTTTGTGCATACGCGCGCGCGTGCGTTTGTGCGTGTTTTGCACCGCTCGCCGCCACACGCGTCGTGGTGCTCTCGCCGCAGTTTTACTGGAACCACGCGACGCGTGAGAGCCGATGGACGAGTCCGGCGACGCCCGTCATCGCCGCCGACGCGCTACCGCTGCCGGCAGGTTCGCGCGCCCTCGCACGTGAGCGACGAGTTCGTCATGTACGTATTTGCGCGCGCGTGTGTAGGTTGGGAGGCGAGGTTCGTCGACGGACGCAAGTGAGAGCGACGACGCGAGCGCGCACGATTCGCGCTGAACGCGAAACGAGTGCAGAGTGTACATCGATCAGACGTCGAAGCGCACGACGTGGCAGCATCCGTCGCTGCAACCGGAAGCACTGGTGCAACAAGGCATGCAGTGCGCGCGCTCACTCTCGCCGCACACAACGTCTCACCGCGTTGCGCGCGCAAGCCTCGAGGCCGCAACAACAGCACTTCCTCGCCGCATCGACGCCGGCGCCGGTGCACGGCCAGCACTCGCTGATGCAGTCGCAGTATCCGGGCAACATGGCGCTCGCGGCCCAGCAGCGCGTCTCGTTCAACTCGACGCCCAACACGTCGCCTGGTGTGCTTCGTCGACGCGAAAACGCACGTCGTCTCGATCTCACACACACTCTCGCACAGCGCTGACGTCGGCGCCGCTGCGAGTGACGTCGCCGCCGCCGCCACTCGACGCCGTGACGTGCGGTGGCTGTGGCAATCGCTTCTCGCTCATGCTTTGGAAAGTACGTCATGTCGTTTGTCTTTGCATTCAGTATCAATCACCATTATTCGCTGTAGCATAATTGTCGACGATGCGGCGGCGCATACTGCAACGGCTGCTCGCTCAATCGTCTCCGACTGCCGCAGTATGGCATGCAGGGCAAGGTACGCTCCCGCTTTTTGCGGGAGTGGGGCTTATAGGGCGCGTGTTTCAGGAGCGCGTGTGCAACGAGTGCTATGAGAACGAGGTCGACAAGACGCGTCGCGAGACGATTCAGAAGATCGAGGAGATGGGTACGAGTTCTCGAGATGTGTTGTATCTCTCATGTCGTGCTTGCAGGATTTAATTATGTTGATATCAAGCAGAGCATGCACATTCGACGCATGGCCAATGCCGATCCGCTCGACGTCGCTGCCGTCATCGACACGATCTACTCACTCGTGAGACGAGACAAGGTGTTTTGGATGTCGATGATGATTGTTTCTTCTACAGGACAAGCGTGGGCAACAAACACGTTCGGGTTATGAAAGGCAAGTTAAGCGAGGTGTGTGTTTGGGTGATGACGCGTTGTGTGTTTTCAGTGACGATGAGAATGAGGGAACGGCTGTGACGACATCAACATCGACGACGACAACGACGACGACGACGACGACGACGACGAGTGCATCATCCTCGACATCGACGACAGCTGCCGCGCCAGCAGTGTCTGCAACGTCGACGTCGACGTCGACCAGCGCGACGTCGACGATGTCACAATCGATGCCTGTCATCTCAGTGACCACGTACGCAAGCCTCGCGGTGTGTGTGCGCTTGCTCACAATGCATTTTCAGTGGTGTTGAGACGACGACAACATCAACAACATCGACGACGACGACGACGGGTACACTCAAGCCACGGCCGCCTGTGCTCGACGCCGACATTTGCAAGATCTGCTTCGATGCGCCCTACGAGGGTAAGCGAGCAACGGCGGGAGCGTGCTGACGGCTCGCGCGCGCAGTGATGCTGCTCGAGTGCGCGCACATCTGTTGCTGCGCGCAGTGCGCCAAGACGTCGTTCGTGAACAACGAGTGTCCGATCTGTCGTGTCAAAGTGTCACGTGTCGTCAAGTTTTATAAAGTTTGAACGCCCGCACTTTCACGAAATGAGTAATACTCAGTTGATTCAAAAAGGATTAGGTGAATAGAGTCCGTTTGCATGCGTTCACAAAAGCGACTAGACTTGACGACACAAGCGGCTCAAGCGGATGCGCAAGGCGACTATCAACGCGCGCTAAAGCTCTACACGCTCGGTGTCGAGGCGTTCATGGGCGTGCTGCGACTGCAGGAGAATGCCACCATTGTGAACACGCTGCGGCCCAAGGTGGCCGAGTACATGCGACGCGCCGAGCAGCTGCAGGTGATGATCGCGAAACAGCAGCAACTCGACACGCCGCTCGACGACGAGGTGTCGCTCGCCGCATTCCCCGCGGCGCCCAAGGTGATCGCCGACAACAAACCTGTCGCGTTGCACGCCGGTGCGAGTGCGAGCGCAGCGCCGCGACCGACGCCGCCCAAGGTTGTTGGCGACGAGTTGTCGACCGTCGCGTCGTCGAGCACGAGCGCAGCCAGGACGCTGTCGGGTGGCGGTGGTGCGCTCACGATTCACATCGCCGAGGGCGAGCGCGGATGGACGTTCGAGCGTCTGCTCGCGCCCGCCGTCGACGCCGATTCAACGAGGAGCGTCAAAGTATCGGACATTCGTCTCCTCAATCGCAGCAGTGTCGTCAACTTTGTTCGGCAAGTGACGCACACACAGTGTGAGACGACGTGATCTTACGCATTGATACAGTTTATGTGAGGCGTTGTGCAAGTTGCTGCGACCGCGCGCGGATCGACCGCTGAGGCTCGAACTGTCGACCAACTTTGATCTGTGCGACGAGTCGACACGCCGCGCCACGATCACCAGGTAAAGAGCAGTGTGTGTGTTTTTGGCTCGCATGTTTTAACAATGCGTCGTCAGTCTGCTCGACGTCGCCAAGAGTCTCGAGCGCGAGCACGTCGACTTTGCGCTGACGCGCGCCGACGCCGCCGCGCCGCCGCAGATCGCGAGCGAGAGTCACGTCATCGCGCTCGACGCGGCGCGCGGTCTCGACCTGTTCCACGAGCCAGAGTCCGAGCTGGCGGTCGGCGCGTTCGACGTCGCGCTGCGCGCGTGTCACGCCAACCACATCACGATGCGACGCCGTTGATCTTTGGCGTTCGAACAAACACTTGAAAGTGAAATATATCGGGAACGCTCGAGTTGGAGGGCTGGTTGCGAAACAATGCAATGCAGTCGTCGGTCAGCAGTCGTCCTCGCACGCGCTGATACATGATCTTCAACAGCTCCACACCGTCAGCAAGCGTCATATCGTCGTTCGATGCAGCACCGGCGTCGATGTAAGCCACCCACAGCACCATATGCTCGACGTCGTCTTCAACCCAATAAGGGAAGTCGTTCGGCACGAGGCGAACGAGCATGCGCGAGTCAGGATCGAACCGATACTCTAGCGAGCGCGTCGTAGGCACAGTCGCGCGTCGCCTCCCATCGTCGTCGAGCACGTCGTCAAACGCAAACAGCTGGATCTTGAGATAGCTGCCGATCGACGCGTACGCCTTTGCATTGTCGGCGGCAAACGTGACGTACGCCGACTGCACCTCCTCGCGTCGATAGAGAATGGGACGTGGCACGCCTACCATCGCCACCACCTCAGCCCAAGTGTACGCTCTCGCAGGCACTTCATACGGCAATGAAGTCAGCGACATTGTTTTTGCGTGTGGGGGCGAGGGGTTTATGAACGCGAACGACGTCGAGACTTGTCGCGCGACGGCGATGGTGAGCGTTTGCGAGGTGATGGTGAGCGTTTGCGGACCGGCGACGGTGAACGCTTGCGAGGCGACGGCGAGCGTTTGCGACGAGGAGACGGCGAACGCTTGCGAGGCGACGGCGAGCGTTTGCGACGAGGAGACGGCGATCGCTTTCGACGCGGCGATGGTGAGCGTTTGCGCGGAGGCGACTTGCGACGCGGCGAAGGCGAACGCTTGCGTGCTGGCGACGGCGAACGCTTGCGTGCAGGCGACGGTGAACGCTTGCGTGCAGGTGACGGTGAACGCTTGCGTGCCGGCGACGGTGAACTCTTGCGTGCCGGCGACGGCGACCGTTTGCGTGGCGACGGTGAACGCTTGCGCGACACGGGCGACTTGCGACGAGGCGAGCGCGAGCGACGGCGCGCGGGCGACGCTCTGCGACGCTTGTCGTCGACGTCGTCGTCGCTGTCGCCGGCGGCGCGAGCGCGACGTGGCGGCGGCGACGGCGATCGTGCACGCTTCGCGCGTGGCGGGGGTGACGGCGAGCGTCGCGCAGTGTGTGTTGGCGGCGGCGGCGCAGCAACAGCAGCACTGCCGCCGCCAAATGCAGCCTGGCGACGCTGAAAGTCGGCCTCGCGCTGCCGCATCATCGCCTCGCGCCGCGCGTCGCGATCGGCCTTTTCGTCCTCGCGCCGCTTCGCGACGAGCTCGGCGTTGAACGAGCCGCCCGGCACAAACGTCGCCGTGTTGATGCCAAACGCCTCGCCGACCCGCTGGTTCTCGAGCTCCTTGGCGCGCGCCACGTCGTGCGATGACGTGCTGTGCGCGAGCGAGAGGGATTGTCAGCAGCTCGCAACGAGCCGCGCGGCGACGCACGCTTTCTTCACGGCACTCTGATCGACGGCGAATACAGCGCGCTGTTTGCTGAGAATGGCGTTGATCTCCGCTTCGGGCAAACTAAGCGTGCGCGAGCGCCGTTGCGTCACGAACTCGCACGGCACGTGCAGCGTGCGCGCCACACACGCAACACACCGCCACGCACGCTCGCCCACGCACGCGATCATATGACGTACTTTTGATCGTAGAGGCCCTGCGCTTCGGCCCACTCGGCGAGGCGCACCTCGATGGCGCGTTTGCGATCGTGTTCCATGATCTCGGCGTTAGGCGCCTTGTGCAGGTCGACGGGCTCGTACGACTTGTTCTGCTCCTCAAACGACGGCCGCACGTTGCGCACGTGCGACAGATTCCGCTGCACGTAGCCGCTCGTCGCACTGCCGCGCACCGTCTGCAAACCGACACCGCTACGCAACGCACACACACACAAACCGTTTGAGTACAACCACCGCCATGCATACACGCATGTATAAAGACATATACACGTACTTGTAACTCATGGGGAAACAAAACGAATCAACGTGTCACGAAGTTTGCAGGCAGAGCTGGGACAAAGATGTTCACTTTTAGTTCTGAGGCAGACCAGCCGAAATCTCGTCCTCGAAGCCGCACTCGTCGACGCCGCGAATGATCTTGAAGAAGCCCTTCATGCCCCAGTCGACGTTCCAGCTGTCTGTGAATTGCGACCCGCCAACATCATCAACACACACCAGCACACCAAACAACGCGTACTTGCGACAAGCCAGTAGTCGACGCCGTTCTCGACGCCCCAGCCGATAATCTTGACGGCGTGGCCGCCGAGGAACGAGCCCGTCGTGTGCTGATACACACCCGACTTGTACGAGGGAAAGTCCGAGTAGACTGCGAGTGCGAGTGTCAGCAAAGCACATTCGCAACACATTGCTCACCCTCAAATGCAGTCTGAACAGGACCGTTGGTGAGAATCTCCTTCTGAATGTCACTGACGACACCCTGTACGAGTCGAGCACGTGCGATTTGAGATCACACGCAACACACCGCCCACTTTCGTACCGAGGTGATCGTGTACGCCGACTGACCAAAGTGCAGGTTCCACGGATAGGTCGAGTTGGGCGAGCACGTGCCAAACGAGCACTGCGGCGTCGGGTACTCCATCATCGGGCAAGGGTTCTGTGTCGACGCAGATCAGTGAGCAGCGCACACACAAGAAAACCTGCAAAAACCTTCGAGTTGGGAATGTGATGATCACAGCTCGGCAAGCTGTACGGCTCGCAGTTGGTGCTCACGACCTGTGCGTGCGTGTGTCAGCGTGCGTGCGTGACACGATTCACGCAATCTCGCGTACGCCGGTGTCGACCCAGTACTGCCACGCCTGCGGCGGGTAGCCGCCGTCGCAGCCGCTGCCGCACGAGTCGCAGCACGAGTTCATCTGCTGCGCCGAGATCGACAGGTTCGCCGCAATGCCCGCCACGCAGTAACGGTCGCTCATCGCCTCGACCGCCGAGAAGGCCCTGTCGTCGAGCGTTACACGCGCACGACACAAACACGCGCGTCGCACCAGCAGCTGCCGCACGCGCTCTGGTCGCGCACGCGCTTGATCGTCGGACAGTTGGGCCACTGCGTGCGCGCGTCAAACGTCGCCGGAATGGCCAGGTTCGCCGGCCAGCCGCTCGACTTGACGGCGACGGGCTTGCTGCCCGCCGGCACGCCCCTCAGCGCGCCCATCAGCGTCTTGGCCTCCTCGAGCGTCATGCCCTCGAAGAAGCGGCCCTGCTGCGTCGACGCCGTCCAGCTGCAGCGCGCGCGCATGAGTCGGCGGTGGTTCGCCGCAAACGGAGCATCGCGCGCCGCTCACGTCTTGCCGTGCTGGTTCACGTGCGCCACCAGCGCCTCGTCGAGCAGCAGCGCCGACGTCGCCGCCGCCGCCGCCTCGCTCGGCTTGCTCGTCACCGCGAGTACTGCCGTCAAAAACATCGAGAAAACGATCATCGTTCACACACGCCCGCGCGGACAGTGTGTGCGATGGGTGTTTGTTTTGGCGTGATTAACACTTTTTCGCATAGTATCAATGATCATCGTCTTGTTTCTCGTTCGATTCGCGTTGACGCAGTACTGCGGCACTGTGTCGCACCCTCAAGTCGCCGTTCCCGATGGCGATACGCAAAGGGGTCGGCGTGCACGTCTGGGTCGAGCAGCGTCGACTTTTGCAGGGCTGGCAATTTGACCAGTGACATCTTTATCTCGATCTGCAGCCCGTTGAGCGAGGTTGTCGATCTAAATTCCGACTGCTTTGGCGGCGTTGCGTGTGGTGTCTGGCAGGAAGAGGACTACTCGTTCGGTTCTTTCGCTTCAGTTCGTTGGAAAGATGCAACCGACGGCAGCGTTACGATGAGCCAAGCATGTCAGTACGCGTGGAAACAAGTGCGTCAACTGCGTGTGTTCTCCTGGCTGACATGTCAGCTTGCGTAGTGCGGCGATTGAACTGCAAATCAGCTGCCCGATTGCGCCGCGCACAGCCGACGTCGTGCCCAAGTACACTGGGTCGTACTCGACTTACAGCACCAACGTGCACCGGTTCACGTTTTATCATTCGATCGCATGCGGAGACGACGCACGGCCGACAATGCCGTGCGGCGCCGATGCCTACCTCGCTCGGTGAGTTACTTTGACTGATCCTGCTGCCGTTGGTAAGCTTGCAAGCGCACCTGTTTGATTGCCACTGAGATGCGTTGACGCAGATGTTGATGGCGATTGCATTCGTTGCCGGTGGTATGTATCAGCGTCGACGCGCAGCAAAACGTGCCGGTTATGCGCCGTTGGCGGTTCGTTCACTTCGCTACCTGTTGTCTCGCACGCTGCTCACTTGCTTGCGTACGCAGCAGGAGGTCAGCGATGCGCCTGTTGCACACACAGCTCTGGTCGATGTTGCAGCAAACTAGTGAAAAAGGATTCAAATGTTGTCTCGCTGTTGACCGACGATGCTCGGTGTAAGGTTTAGAGTAAACCCAGCTTGAAATCAAACAGTTTGGAGCCCCCACACATCTGGAGACGCGGTGATCACAATGGATCTTCGTGTACATGGTGCGGAAACGTTAACATATACATTCACCATGTGTTTCATGCCACTATTGATGCTGACTGATGCTGTCTCCTCTGTGCAGCTGATGAATCTGTCAAGCGTGGCTCGCCGTTGACCAAGGACGAGAAGGCGCTCAAGTGTCAAGTCTGTCGACAGCATCCTGGTACGTGTTTGTATGTGTCGGTAGATCTTTCGTTGTATCAGCGTGCCGCTCACTGACTCAACCGCCGGTACAACGACCTCGCCTCGCGCAGTGCTGTGCAAGATCGAGCGCGTTCGCAATGATGAACTGCCTGCGTTCACGCAGATGTTGTGGTACGTTGCGTGTCGTAGTGTGGTGTGGTGGGCGGCGTGCGCCGATGTTGTTGCCGTGCGCGGGCCGCCGGATTTGCGAGAGCTCACTTTGCACACGCTGCAGCTCGTCGTGCGTCATGCTGCTCGACAAGAATCGCGCGCTCACGCTGTCGCTGATCGCCGGCGAGGCGCTGTCACCGCGCGCCTCGCTGTCGCTCAACATGGCGAGCCGCGCGCGCCTCTACCGGTGCGCGCCGAGCGCCAAGAGCGTTGGCGTCGTGCGCGTGCCCGTCTCGCGCGTCGGCTTTCGCGCCGCCGACTGCTACGTTCTCGACTGTCAGAGCGAGATCTACGTCTGGCGAGGTGAGTCAGTTGGAGGTGTCTGTTTGTGCCCGGTGGTGACGCGTGCGAATCAGGCCGGTCGGCGAGCAAGGCGACGCTGCACCGCGCGGCGTACTTTGCCGCGCATCTCTCGCGCACCGAGGGCGGCGTCGTGCGCATCGTCGACGACGGCGTCGAGGATGATGTGTTTACAGAGGTCCACATGCAGTATGGCGTGTTGTGTCGTCTCACCGCTCGTTCCCGTCGTTAGGTGTTTGAGTCCGCAACACAGTTTGCGTCGTCGACGTCGCGTGTCGTCGCCGCACCGAGCGTGCGTGCTGCGTGTGCGTGTGTGCCGTGTGCTCGTTGACGATGAAACAACAGGACGCTGACGCTGAGGCGCCGTTGTTGATGTTGTATCGCGTGCAAGTACGTTGCATGCATACATCATTCATTGCCGACGACGACGACGACGACGACGACGACGACGACGACGACGACGCGCCACAGACACGCATCGACATTGCGGCGAAAGGCGATCGAATTGATCCGAAGCTGCTCGTGCCACGCGCCGCGTTCGTGCTCGACACGCCAAACGCCGTCTTCCTTTGGCTTGGCGCCTGTACGACACGCGGCGTCGTGCGTGCATGTGTGATCGACGTGTGTGTGTGTGTGCGTGATTGCGAACAGCATCGACGATCGCCGATCGCAAGGTCGCACTGGCGCGCGCCGAAGAGCTCGCGAAGAAGACGCCGCTCGGCGCGCTACGAGAGCGAGACGGCGCCGAGTCGCCTTACTTTGCCGCACAGGTACGGGAGAAAAAAAAGCGGGAAGAATAACGGGAATGACGCTGCGCGCGTGCAGTTTGTCGGCGAGGATGCGGCGATTGCGCGCGAGGCGACACATTTGATCAACAAGCATGTCAAAACTCGCTCCGCGCCGAGGTGCACACTTTGTGCTTGTGTGACGTCGCGCTGACACCTCGCAGGCCGACGAAGCACTTGTCGTTGCCGGCAGCACTGCCGCTCGCCGACGCCGACGCCGCACTCAACTCGCCGAGGTAGGATGATGGCGATGAGCGATGTGGTGTTGATGCGACGTGTTTAGCTCGAGTAACACGTCGACGACGCACGCATCGTCGGCGGGTATGTGTGCGCGCATGTGTGTATGAATGTGAGGTCGATGTTTTCATGCTCGCAACAACAGTGAGCAGCAGCGGCGCACGTTCGCCGCACGCGACGTTGCGCAAGCAACCACACTCACCGGTATGAAACGTGTGTGGTTTGTGTACGCGTGTGTGATGTGCTGCAGCGACGACGACGCGGCGGCAACGGTGGTTCCAAACACGCCGTCGACGATGCTGACGGTGATACTCGCAGTCGATCGTTGAGGTGAGTCGTGATCGATGACCGCTCGATTTGGATTGACTGATTGACGTCGAAGTGATGCGCCGGTGGCGGTGGTCGATGGCGGCAGCGTGTCGAGTGGCGGCGCGCATCGCTCGCGACATCGACACGGCGCAACATCGACGACGACGACGACGACGAGTGTGGTGGCAGCAGCAACGACGACGACGACGAGTGTGGTGGCAGCAACAACGACGTCGTCGTCGCCGACGGCGAGTGGTGCGGCGACGATGGGTCGTCGACGACGACAGCACGCAAAGGTAAGAACATTGATTTATTGATGTCGTATGTTCAAGTTCGTCGTGTGTACAGCCGAGTGCAATGAACGTACTGGCATTGTCGCCGCGCAAGAAAGCGGCCGACGATGCGCCGACGGCGAGCGCGTCGACGCCGACCAAGGGCAAGTCGTCGACGACGCGCGTCTCGACGTCGTCGTCGCCCGTGCGCGCCGCGTCGACGCCGGCAGCAGTCGCACCCGTGTCACCATCATCGCCGACATCGCCATCGACATCGACGACGACGACGACGACGACGACGACGACGACGACGACACGCACGTCGACCAGTGCGGGCAACGCCCTGGCGAGCGTCGGCGCGGCGGCGATGCGCATCAACACGGCGTCGGCGGCAGCAGCAGCAGGTAGCGTTGTGCGTGCATGTGCATGTGTGGTCATACCGTGCGCGTGCGCGTTAGCTGCGGCGTCGGCGCAGTCAATGGCGCCGTTGTCGCCGACGCCGTCGGGCAGTCGCATTGGTGCCAGTGCGACATCGACGACGACAACAACGACGACAACGACAACGACGACGGGTCTACCACCGACACAAACGTTCGTGCTACTTTCTCCGCGTCGTACTGAGCCAGTGAGTCGAGTTATCATTGCGCGCACACACACGTCGTCTTCTCACACTCGTGCAGACCTCGCCACGCCGAGCTCAACGCGACTCGGCGCCGCCACTATCGCCGACGGCGACTGCGGCGCTGGCGGCGGCGGCGGCGACGTCGCGCGACGACGAGGACTCTATCGTGCTGCTGCAGAAGCAGAGTGAGCGACGGTGTCGTGCGTGCGTGCGTGTGTGTCTTTCGCTGACTTTTTGTGTTTGCGCAGTGAACGAGTTGCAGTCGCACATCAACTACTTGAGACAGGTAAGGCCCCCCGCTGTGTGTTGCATCATTGCGTTCACCTTTTGCGGCGCACCAGACTCGTCGAGAGAAGGTGTCGACGCCGGCGACGAGCGCGCCGAGCGCGCCGGTCGGCTGGGCCAGCGCGGGCAACAGCGGGGCGGCGCCTGCCGCGCCGGCGGCGATCGCCGGGCTGACGGCGTCGAACGCGTCGACATCGACCAACGCGTCGGTGGCGGCGGCGGCGGCGGCGACGACGACGACGCTCACGACGGCGATGTCGATGACGAGCGCGCCGCCGACTGATCGAGCGCCACCACGACGTGTTGCTGTTGTTTGGCGACAGGTACGTGAGACACGTGTGTCCGCGTCGTGACTCTGTGTGTGCAGATCGACCCGAGCGACGCGTCGTTGTTTGCGCTGAGCGACGAGTACCGCGTGCGCGTCAGCGGCCTCGCGGGCGACGAGGAGTCAATGCTGGTGAGTGCAAACGACAAATCGACAAACGACGTGTTTGAATGCACGCGTAGTACCCGACACGAGTCGACGCGACACAGATCGTGTTTGGTACCTACGGGCGCGTGCTTGCCAGCAACAAGGTGAGAGCGTGAACGTACGTGTTCGACGCTGATGGTCAACTTGGTAGGCTGCGTTTGTACCATTGTCATCGTCGTCATCGTCATCGTCGGCAACAACAACGCCGTCGACAAATGTCACGCTTGTTTCACTCGCTCGTCGTGCTGACGATGACAATATCGTACGTCGTACACACATTGTTGTTTCGACTCACACTGCGCGTGCACACAGGATGACGATGTTACTCGACAGGTGACATGAAGCTGATGTTTTGTTGTTGACGATGGGTGTTTGTAGATTCGCGCAGCAGCGGGCTCACTGAAGCGTGGCGTCGTGTCGCACACCGTCAACACGGCGCTCTCGTCACACACATCGCCCACCGGCTCCGTACGTACTCTCTCTTTCTCTGCGTGTGTGTGTGTGTAGTGTTGATTGACGCGCACAGCCACGAATCGAGGTCGTTGGCGGCGGAGCGAGCAACGCGCCGCTCAACGGCTCGGCGCGCGCTGCGAGCGGTGGCTCAGCATTACGACGATCGAGTACGTACGCGCGTATTGATCACGTAATGGCTGACGTGGTATCCTTGCAGTGTCTGTAATCAACGGCGAAGTAAAGTGACCCACAAATGCAGCGTGATCAAACAGAGTCAACTGTTTGATTTCAAGCTGGGTTTATAAACACCACACACCCGGCAGAAGTTTTCAATAATGATTCGTCGTGGAATTTCACTTGTGCCGCGCGTCGTGTGCTCGCCCGCCGTCGGCTTGCGGCGGTTCGCTTCGAGTACGTCTGCTGCTGCGTCGTTTCGACGCTTGTTGGATTGCGTGTTTCATCGAGCGTGCTAATTCTCATCAACAAACACACCACACAAACAACAACAATAGGTGCACCTGCTCCCACGGGTGGCGACAAGAAGGCGCCGAAGAAGGGCATGTTTGACTTCTTTCAGACCGACGATCTCATTCCGACCAACGAGCAGCAGGCCGTCGGTCTCGAGAGAATGCAGGTGCGCACGCACCACGCACACACGCGCGCGCATGCCCGCACACGACACGCGACACATACACGTCGTCGCGCACACGATGCTTGCGTGTTTCGACGAGCGCGCTGTAACGCTCTCGCTCACACACAAAAATCTGCTTGCTGCGCTCGCGCGCCAACGCGACGTAGATGGAGGCGGCCAAGAAGGGCAAGCCGGTGTTTGCGTCCAACATCGGTCTGCTCAAGGGCCCGTTTGGCACGTCGGAGCGACCCGTGCTCGTGCCGTCAGTGTTCTCGAGCCGCGTCGTCGGCTGCAACGGTGCGTCGCCGCGACGCGCGCGTTGACTTTGGTGACGTGCGCGCGCGCCTGTTGCACAGGTGGCGACGGCGACCACTCGCACGACTTGCTGTGGCACGAGGTGCGCAAGAACGAAACGGTTGTGTGCATGGCGTGCGGCCAGCACTTCAAGTTGCAAGAGGTGCGCGTGATTCGCGTTTGCTGGGCGCCGCGCGTCAAACACGCCTGTGCACAGGTGCACAACGAGCACTGGTCCGACGGCTTCGATCGTCCGCTGCCCGACAACCTCAAGCACCTCGGCGAGCCGAAGCCGATCTCCGACGTCGTGCGTATCTGAAGAACGAGGCGGATCGAGTCAGCCGTTCATTGCAACAATGCGCGCGCGTAGCAGTCGAGCGACGATGCGCGCCGCGACAGTTTGCGTCTCCATCGTCGAAATGACGCACTCCATTGCGCTCAGGTCGAACACGCCATCACTCAACTCGAAGTCTCCACATTCGCCTTGAGAGAGCGTGTGCGCGTGAGGCCACACAAGCGAGACGATGTACGTACGTTGCACATCACGCAGCGGTGAAAGTCGAGGATATGCCAGCCACGCTCGCGCATACAACACTCGTGCGCCGTGTGTTGTTGATGTTTTCGATGTTGTGGATGTTGTTGTCGTGCAGTCAGTCAATGTTGACGATGTTGTTGAGAACAATGCGTCGAGAACGCTCTCATCAACAGGTGCTCGTGAGAATATCTTATACACTGTACACACATGTACATACATAGCATGCATGCACGTTGAAAAACATACATACACGTCAATCACTCACCTCGCGTGCCATTTGCACATCGATACAACTCAGCGATCGAAACAACATGACGCAACGCCGATGCTCGTTCACTGAACGCATTCGCAAACATCACACACGCACACAAATACATCACACAAGACTTACCCTAATCGTGTCGTCGCTAGAAAGTCAATGTTCGTCACTGGCTCAACATCGACATCGTCTTGGCGACGCACAGCGAACGCGCGCGCATCAAACGGCCCGCGCGCGCTGACAATCGTCGCGTGCGTTGTTTGAAACACGCGCCGCGAGCGACGCGAGACGAGGCGCTGTGATCGACGAGGCAGCGTGATCGATGACAACTGTGCACACGCGCACATGTGTTCACGCCATCACACATACGCGCACACACCTCGATTGGGTGTGCGAGCGCAACATAATCGAACCGTTCGCCGTCGACGAGAAAGCCGCGTGTTTCTCGAGTGATGTTTGGTCGATGTGTCGTCGGCGTCGTTGGTGCTGGTGGCGGTGTTGACGCAGGCGATGATGACGCTGGTAATGACGGCGTGCTAGTACTATCAAACAAAGACTGATTGCATTTTTAAACTCTCGCACGCACACACAAATCAAAACGAACAAAACTTACCAACATCACGCGCCACCAAGGCGATGGTACAGTATCTTGCATCGCCGTAGCGATCGTCGTCGCGTGCGCTGCATCGGTATCAACAACATCAACGACTTCATCATCGTTGTCGTCATCGTTGTTGTCGACAACGACATCAGTCACATTGCGCACACGAGTATTGAGTCGCAAATCGATATCTCCAGCCGCCTAGACAAAAACATGTTCACACACACTCTCACAATCACAACACTGACTTTCAGAAACTCAACACACAGCTGTCGATTGCCTTGTTGCATCTGATACGCCGTGCGTCCGCTGGCAACCAACGTCACTAGACCAGCAAACGCCGAGAGCTCCGTCTCCTCTTGATTGTAGTTCACACGACTCGCAATCGAGGCCAACTCGTCGATGTACGCTTGCGCCACGCCCGCCGCCTGCAGCCGACGATCGAAAGCCACACGCGCCTCGCTCTCGAGTGCCAATCGACGCAGCAGTGCTGCCGGCGAGACGTCGGCGGGCGCCGAGCAGTTGGCGTAGAGCGCCAAGAAACGCGAGAGCACGGGCTCGTAGATCGCGCGCGCAGCGAGCGGTGCCAGTCCGTAGCGCCACAGCAGACGCGCGAGTGTCGTGACGGCGTACGATCCACCGGTGAACGCGAGTTCGCTGCTGAACACGCCCAGACGACTGTCGCCGGTGTACATGCCAGTGGCGCCGTGTGTGCGCAGTTCGGGTGTCTTCTTCGACACCTTGGCGAGTCGACGATCGGCGATGAAACGCTCGACATTCGCGTTCGCCTCGACCCAGATTCCAGCGCCAGTTTCGATGGGCACCGAGACACCCTCGTCGACGATACTGGTGTTGTACATACGCCCGCCAACCAACGAATCGGCTTCGAACACCGTCACATGCAAACGCGGTACCGCACGCCTCAAATAGTACGCGAACGAAGTGCCGGCGATTCCGGCACCGATCACAGCGACTCGAGGCACTTTGTCGTCACTCCACCCTCCATCGTACGGTTGTTCATCATCAAACCTCTCACAATACTCCTCTGGTGATGAGAAACCAATAAAGTAGGCAAATATAAGTATAAACATCAGTTGTGACGGGGACAACAAATTTGCTTTTAATGATGTTCATCGGCAACATCGGTCGCTGAACCACTCGCACCAAACGTCGACTTCTTGACTCGCTTGTGTATGTTGAGACCAAGCTGCAGCAAAAACAGAGAATGAGAACATGGTCGCGCGAAAGGCGCACGACGCACCGCTTTGAGATCTTGTCGCGGCATGTGAATGCGCCCCAGCGTCTCGCCAAACACGTTGGTCGTGATATTCTTGCGCTTCTTGCCGAGCAACTCAGCCGGCACTGCGCGCACACAAACACAAAGACACGGTCAACACACTCGCAAGACGTGTTCGATTGCGTGCCTTTGATCGCCTCGCGACGCGTCGCCTCGTCGCCGATCGTCGAGCGACGCACGACGAGCTGCATGCTCGGGCCGACGTCGACCAACTCAACTCGCGGAATCTGAGAGACACATCAAAAACACGCAACGACTCACACGCGCGTTGTTGTCAACAACCTTGGTGCCAGACTTCTTCAACGTGATGGCGTAGTGGCGAAAGTAGATGGTGTCGGGCGCCGTGACGGTCAGCACGATGACGTGGTCGAGGCCGGCGAGGTTGACCTTCGACAGCACCTGGCCGCGAAAGAAGTCGACGATCAGGTTGCCGACGACGGCGATGCGCTCGTCGGTGCGCCACAGCGCGCCGTCGAGCACGAAGCACGGCTTCGAACCAATTGCTGGCTTATACGTGCCCTGCGCAGCATCGCGAGCGTCAGTGACAGTCACGCGCGACTCGCTCAACGCACAGCAAACTCTTTCAACGACTGGAACTGATCGACGCCAAACTCGATCATGTCGAGCAGCTGATAATTGTACATGCGTCCGAGCACCAGATTCGCCGGTCGTTTCTTCGAGCTCGAGCCAAACGCAAACAAACTGCTGTCTGTGCGTGCGTGGCGGATCAGCGCGTGCGTGTGTGCGCGCGCGTTCGTGTGCGCTCACCGCTCTTCCTCGAGAAGAACTGCAACGAGCTGTCATCTTCAAATGGACGCATCTCGACTCGTCTCGAGTACTTGACGACATCAGGCTGCTTCAGAGCCGCCTGTTGTTGAGTGGTGTGACGCGTGGCGTGTCGCACGCGCACACGCGCGAACGCACCAGATCCAACAAACACTGATTGATCACAGCATCAGTACTAGTGCCACGAAGGAACATCGCACTCTTGACAGTCTCAACGACCTGCGAAAGCGAGCGCACGAGATCGAGCGCACAACAAACGAGCACGTCACTCGTGCATGCGCGCATAACACTCTCGCGCTCACTTTAGGTTCTCTCTTTGCCAATGCACGACGACCACGAGCTGTTTTAGCTCGTTTTTTGATCAATGAACTCATCTGTGTGGATCGTTCGTGCACGAAGGGGATATACTTTTCACTGCGAAACAGTCCTTAAGGCGAACTGTCTTTCGTCGACATCATAAAACTCTTCGTCATCATCATTGTCATCGTGCGCTGTTTTGCCATCCCTGAGCGGCGTCGCGTTCGTCGATGAGGGCGCCGCGTCACTCGACCTCGGTGATGCTGCGCCGTTGGAACCTGCACCACCACCGTTCACAGTTGACGCATCAGCATCATCGTCGTCGGTCGTCGCCGGCTTCGGGCCGTGCTCGACTCGGCGCAGCTGTCGACGCAGCTCGTCGGCCGTCGCGCGCAGCGAGCCGCGCACCAACGCGCACTCGTCGTCGACGCGCTGCGTCGTTTCGTTCATGCGCGCCTCGAACTCGCGCTGCCAGGCGTCGCGTGCGGCGCGTCGCGTGCTCTCCGAGTCGTCGGCGAGCCGTGCGTCGCGCAGCGCGTGATCGATGCGCGCAAACTCGCTCCTCATGTCGTTCTCACTTCGTGTCAACTCTGCGACACACACACACACACACACACACACACACACACACACACACACACACACACACA
>JADMIO010549077.1_pt1 | contig 21205 bp, 16 predicted proteins | sample 8958161 | NCBI WGS metagenome assembly JADMIO01 (sample SAMN16585339, study PRJNA669376) | soil metagenome | isolation source: Crop rotation soil | place: USA: Cullars Rotation, Alabama | collected 2011
CGACAACTTGTCCACGTGGAATTCTAAGCTTAGGATCCCAATGTGCTGGAAAGTTCCAGCTGCCCTTGACCTGGGTCTGGTCGATCTTGGCCTTCATATAGCCATTGCGGAAGGCCGAACCGGTGACCTGCTGGCGCGCCTTGTTGAAGTCCGCGCCTTCGATGCTCAGCACCGGGAAGTCGTTGGTGAAGTCGGCCGTGGTGTTGCCGCGGCTGAAGCTGGCGGTGCCCAGCACGTTGTCCGATCCCCATGGGCTGTCCGCCTTCGATTCGGCGGTGGAGTGGTGGGTATCGAGCTCCATGCGCAAATCGTTGGATGGCTTCCAGACGGCGTTGAAGCCGAGGGACTTGTTCTGGGAGCGGGTCGCAAAGTCCGCACCGCCCATCGCGATATCGCTGTTACCGGCCGGGATCAGTTCCGTGTAGATCAGCGGCGCCGCGACCGGTCCGTTGGTCCAGGTGCTGGTGGACGGGCCGAAGTTGAACCAGGCCGAGATGTCGTTACGCCGGGTGTGGATCTTGTTCTCGGAATAGGTGTAGTCCAGCGTGGTGGTGAGGGACTTGGCCGGCGCATACTGCAAGGTCAGCTGGCCGTTGGTGCGCTCGCGCTGCACGCCGCTCATGCTGTAGTTCAGGTTCTGCGGCACCGAGTAGATGTCGGTCGGCTTCGGGCGGTTCGTGATGCGGTTCGCGCCATCGCTGCCCGGCTGGGGAATGGTGCCCCAGTTGTTCTCATCGCCGCGGAACGGGCCGCGCCATCCGTTGCCCACGGACGCCTGGTTGTACCCGAGGTTGCGTTCCTGGTAGCTGGCGCTGATCGCCACGCCAAACGTATTGTTGGCGAAGGTATTGCTGTAGATGCCGGAGACTTCCGGCGTATAGGAATGGCCGGCCTTCACGTCGGCCGGCAGGTTGTTGTTCGAGGTGTCGTACATGCCCTTGGCGCCAATGCTGCCGTGCATGCCGGGGCGGTCGAGCGGACGCGCCGTCATCACGTTCAGCGTGGCGCCGATGCCGCCGGTCGGCGTTTCGGCGCGGCCCGTCTTGTACACCTGGATCTGGGAGATCGCTTCCGAAGCCAGGTTGGCGAAATCGAAGGCGCGGCCATTCAGGTCGCCCAGGCTGGAAGTGGGCATCTGGCGGCCGTTCAGCAGCACCAGGTTGAAGTCCGGGCCCACGCCGCGCACGGTCACTTTGGAACCTTCGCCGATCGAGCGGTCAATGGACACGCCGCTGATACGCTGCAGCGATTCGGCCAGGTTGGTATCGGGGAACTTGCCGATGTCTTCGGCCACGATGCCGTCCACGATGCCGTCGGCATTGCGCTTCAGGTTCATGGACGACTGGAGGCTGGCGCGCAGACCGCTGACAACCACGGTCTGCATATCCTGCGTGGAAGACTGGCCAGCGCCGCTTCCCTGTGCTGCCGCAGCGTCCTGCGCATGGAGCGGCGCGACGAGTGTCGAACACGCTGCAGCGACGGCCAGGCTGATCAACTTCTGCTTCGCCTTTGGATGATGCATTTGGTCTCCTTTGTTTTTATACCTTATGACCGGAGGGGCTGTTTCCCCCGGTTGCGTGGAAACGTTTCCACTGTTTTTAGAAAATACTAGGGGTGGTGCGAAAAATTGTCAATAAAATACTCGGCAGGGTGGGACTTTCTGCCGGAATCTGGCGACGCCGTACAACAGTTGCCAATATTGCGGGTGACGCATTCTGGAATTTGGAAACCTTTCCATAATGCCAAGGCAATATAACATCGTTTAATTTTTGAAGTCAACTTGCAACGCACCATGGCGCAGGCTATATGGCATAAGGCGTTGCGGCGCGCGCACACCTGCGTCCCCGCACTCCCTCGTTTGACAGGAAAAATTTGCCGATGCTATATTTTGTGCTTTATATGGTAACGTTTCCACATCGAGGAGGCTTGATGAAGCTGCTGATCGTTGCACTGGCCGCGGCGCTGATGACGCCCCCAGCCGCCCACGCTTTCCGCTGGCCCGGCCATGCGAAGGCTGCAGTGAGCCTGGCTTACGACGACGCGCTCGATTCGCAGCTCGATAATGCGCTGCCGGTACTGGACCGCTATGGCCTGAAGGGCAGCTTCTACCTGCAGCTTTCCAACCCCGCTGTGCAGCTGCGGATGGGCGAGTGGCGCGCGGCCGCGCGGCGCGGGCATGAACTGGGCAACCACAGCCTGTTCCACCAGTGCGTGCACAACGCCAGCGACCACGCCTGGGTGCAGCCGCACCGCAACCTGGCCACCACCAGCGTGGAGCAGATGGCGGACCAGGTCCGCGTGGCCAATACGATGCTGACGGCGATCGACGGCAAATACGAGCGCACTTACACTGCGCCCTGCGGCGATGCCGATGCCGGCGGCAAGCCTTACCTGCCGGCGCTGCAGCATGACTTCGTCGGCATCAAGGCGGGCGGGGCGGATGGCGTGCTGCCGCGGATCACCGGACTGGGACCGGTGCCCATCCATGCGCCGGTGGGACTGACCGGGCAGCAGCTGATCGCGATGGTGAAGGAGGCCGGCGCCAAGGGCACGATGCTGAACCTGACCTTTCACGGCATCGGCGGCGATTACCTGACCGTATCGAAGGAAGCGCACGAGGAACTGGTGCGCTTCCTCGCCGAACACAAGGACGAATACTGGACCGACACCTTCCTCAACATCATGAAGTATGCGCGTGCGCCCGGCTGGGTGCTGGACTGGAGCGATGAATTCGACGGTCCCACGCTCGATCATGCGAAATGGGTGGAGGAGACGGGCGGCGGCGGCTGGGGCAATAACGAGATGCAGTTCTACACGGCGCGCCGCGAGAACGTGCGCGTGGCCGATGGCCGGCTGATCATCGAAGCGCGCAAGGAGCCGTTTGAAAACCGTGGCTATACGTCGGCGCGCATCAAGACCGCCGGGCTGATGGAACGCCAGTACGGCCGTTTCGAAGCGCGCATCAAGCTGCCGCGCGGGCAGGGCATCTGGCCGGCCTTCTGGATGCTGGGGGCGGACATCGGCAAGGCCGGCTGGCCGCGTAGCGGCGAGATCGACATCATGGAAAACATCGGCAAGGAGCCGGGCATCGTCCACGGCACCCTGCACGGGCCGGGCTACTCGGGCGACAAGTCGATCGGCAAGCCGTCCGCGCTGGATGCCGGCGCCTATGCGGACGATTTCCACGTCTATGCGGTGGAATGGGAACCCAAGGAAATCCGCTGGTACCGCGACGACGTGCTCTATCACACGGCGCGCCCGGACACGGTTCCCGGCGTCTGGGTCTTCGAGCATCCCTTCTTCGTGCTGCTGAACCTTGCCGTGGGCGGCTACTGGCCCGGCTATCCGGACGCCAGCACCACCTTCCCGCAGCGCATGCTGGTCGATTACGTGAGGGTCTACCGCCGCGCCGACTGAATTGTCTGCGCACGATTGCGAATACTTACAAACTGAGATGGGTCTTCCGGTTATAGTGCCGCCGAGAAATAACTGGAGATTACATGAAGAAGTTGACTGTTTCGGCAAGCGTACTGCTGGCGCTGAGTGCCTGCGGCGGAGGTGGCGGCGGCAGCGGAACCGGCGGCGTGACGCTTCCCGCGCCGCCAGCCGTACCCGGCACACCGTCCACCGGCTGTTCCACCAAGCCGGCCGACTTGGCCACGCTGCAGATCTTTCCGCCCGACAGCCCCTGGCGCACCGACATCTCCAAGGCGCCGCTGGACTACCGCTCGAGCGACATCATCAGCTTCCTGGCCCAGACCAACCCACCGCTGTTTGCCAACTTCGGCAGCGGCACCTACAACGGCGCACCGATCGGCATGCCCTTCGTCGTCGTATGCGACCAGGCGCCGGTCAGCGTCAGCTACCGCGCCAACAGTTATGACGGCAACTACGGGTCTGAAAGCGACCCGGGCCCCATGCCGATTCCGCTGGACGCGCCGATCGAAGAGAATGGCGCCGGCGACGCCCATGTACTGGTAGTCGACGCGAAGAACTACAAACTGTATGAACTTTACAACGCCAATCTGACTGCCGGCGGCACGGGTTGGGCGGCATCGTCTGGCGCGAAATTCGATCTGAACAGCAACGCCCAGCGCCCCCTGTGCTGGACGTCGGCGGACGCGGCCGGCCTGCCTATTTTCCCGGGCCTGCTGCGCTACGACGAAGTGGCCAGCGGCGCCGTGCGCCACCCGATCCGCTTCACGCTGCAGGCGAGCCGCGTCAGCCCCGGTTTCACGGCGCCGGCGCGCCATGCCGTCTCGGGCAGCAATGGCAGCACGACGGCGCCAACGCCGATGGGCATGCGCCTGCGCCTGAAACCCGGCGTGGACATTTCCGGCTATTCAGCATCCAACCGCACCATCCTGACAGCGATGAAGAACTATGGAATCATCCTGGCAGACATCGGCTCCAACTTCTTCATTTCGGGCGCACCCGACCCGCGCTGGGATAACGGCGATTTGCAAAAGCTGCGCGCGATACGGCCGTCCGATTTTGAGGTGGTGCAGATGGATCGGATCTACAATCCCCAGATACCGGCGGATAGCGCGTTGTGTGGCCGCTAATAAAATTCCCGCGACGCCATTTCTATTGCTAAACTGCTTAACATAGTGACAGCTAAGAAAGGCTTTCTGGATGAAAGAGCTTGGGGCGAGGGCGGTCCTACTGGTCAAGGCCGTCGAAGAAGCGGACGAGGCTCGCGAGGTCCTGTCCGAAGAAGACCGCAAGTATGCCAGCCGCACGGCTCGCGAGCTGGCCCAGTGGGACGCGTCCGAGCGCAAGGCTGCCGCCACCTTCCCCACCTTCCTTGAATTGCGCGCCGACCAGCTGCTGAAGCGGCTGAGCGCGCGCTACCCGACGTTTTCCTCCTTCATCCGCCGCCAGAACGCGGCGTGGATGTTCGGCTGGCTGATGCCGCTGGCCGCCTTCCTGATCGGCGTGGCTGCCGATCGTATCGACGATCCCGAGCGGGTGGACCTGCTTTCCCTGCCGCTGCTGCTGATCATCGGCTGGAATGTGCTGGTGTACCTGACGATCCTGGCGTGGGCGGTGATGCCGAAGAAAGGACTGGGACCGCTGCGCAAGGCCTGGGTGCGCCGCGTGAGCGTGGGCACGGGGGCGCGGCCGCGCCGCCTGCATTATGTGGTGTCCACCGCCATGCTGGAATTCCTGCACCAGTGGACGCGCCTGAGCGCCAAGCTGAATGGCGCCCGCCTGGCGCGCGCCCTGCACCTGAGCGCGGCCGCGCTGGCCGTGGGCGCCATCATTTCCCTGTATTCGCGCGGCGTGCTGACGCGCTATTCGGCCGGCTGGGAAAGCACCTTCCTGGATTCGGAGCAGGTCTATACGGCGCTGCATTACTTCTTCTACCCGGTCATCGCGGTGTTCCATTTGCAGGGGTTTTCGCTGGAGGAAGTGGCCACGCTGCGCTTCGGCCACGATTCCTCGGCGCTTACGCTGAACGACAATGGCGCGCGCTGGGTTCACCTGTATGCGGGCGCCCTGATGCTGTACGTGGTGATACCGCGCCTGTTGCTGGCGCTGCCCGCGGCCTGGCGCGCCTGGCGCCTGCAGCGCCGCTTCCCCTTGGACCTGGACCAGCCATATTTCCGCAAGCTGGCGCAGGCGGCCGGCAGCGAGGCGGGCGTGCTGCGCGTGGTGCCGTACAGCTTCAGCGTCGATGAAACGCGCAGCAAGGGGCTGGAAGGGGTGGCGGTGGAGCAGTTGGGCGACCGCGCTCGCCTGCGCCTGCTGCCCTCCATCGCCTACGGCTCCGATCCCGCCCCGGCCATGCACGAGCCGGGAGCGGGCGAAGCTTCCACGGTCACGGCCCTGCTGTTTAGCATGGCCGCCACGCCGGAAAAGGAAAACCACGGTGCGGCCGTCGCCGCACTGGTCGCCGCTTCGGGCGAGGGCGCGACCGTGCTGCTCGACCAGTCCGCACTGGTGCGCCTGGAGCCGGAGCGGCGCAAGGAAAGGGTAGAATTGTGGCGCGAGTTCTGCATTTTTCATGGCGCCCAGCCTTTTGTCGTTGACCTGGTGGCGCCGCCCGACCACATAAGGGAGAGCGCATGAGCGGCGCGCCGGCCACGATCCAGCTAGCACTGATTTCCCACACCAATAACGGCAAGACCACACTGGCCCGCACCCTGCTGGGGGCGGACGTGGGCGAGGTCAGAGACGCCGCCCACGTTACCGTATTCGCCGAATCCCATACTTTACTAAGCACCCAGCAGGGCGATCGCCTGATGCTGTGGGATACGCCAGGCTTTGGCGATTCGGTGCGCCTGATGAAGCGGCTGGCGATGTCCGGCAACCCGATCGGCTGGTTCCTGCGCGAAGTGCTGGACCGCTACCGCGACCGCCCTTTCTGGCTTAGCCAGCAGGCCCTGCGCGCCGCACGCGACGAGGCGGACGTGGTGCTCTACCTCGTGAACTCGATCGAAAATCCGGGCGATGCCGGCTACCTGCCGGCCGAGATGCGCATCCTGGAGTGGCTGGGCAAGCCGGTGCTGGTGCTGCTGAACCAGATGGGGCCGCCGCGTCCCGCCGAAGAGGAGCACGCGGAGCAGACACTGTGGAAGGAACATCTGCTGCAGTATGGCGTGGTGCGCGAAGTGCTGCCGCTCGACGCCTTCGCCCGCTGCTGGGTGCACGAGCGTGTGTTCTACGACGCGATCGCGGCGGTGCTGCCGCCGGAGAAGCAGGAGAGTTACCGGCGCCTGTTCTCGCTGTGGGAAGAGAATAATGGGCGGCGCTTCCGCCAGTCGATGTCGATCACGGCGCAGCAGCTGGTCGATGCGGCGCGCGACCGCCAGTTCGTGGAAGTGCCGGAGAAGGGCGTGATCGCGTCGGCGCTGAAGATCGTCGGCTTCGGCAAGGGCGATGACCGCAAGCGGCAGGAACGCGCGATGAATACCCTGATCGGCCGCCTCAATCTGGCCATCGGGCAGACCACGGTGCATTTGCTGGCGCTGCACAAGCTCGATGCCAGCGAGGCGCCGAAGATCAATGCACGCGTCAGCAAGAATTTCGTGGTGCGGGCGCCGGTGGAAAAGGCGCAGGCGGCGCTGCTGGGGGCGATCGTGTCCGGTGCGGCCACGGGATTGTCGGCCGACCTGGCTGCGGGCGGGCTGACGCTGGGCACGGGCGCGCTGCTGGGCGGCGTGATCGGCGCGCTGGCTTTCTCGGGCGCGGCCTGGGGCTTTAATGTGGGCACGGACCGCAAGGTGCCGAACATTACGCTGTCCGATGAATTCCTGCGCACGCTGCTGGTGTCCAGCGTGCTGCGCTACCTGGCCGTGGCCCACTTCGGGCGCGGGCGCGGTAACTTCGTGGAGAGCGAAGCGCCGCCGTTCTGGCAGGAGGAGGTGGAAGCCGCCGTGGCGGCGCGCGACGGCGAAGTGGCGGCGCTGTGGCGCCAGCTGCGCGACCTGGAAGAGCCGGACCTGGCTCCCGCCAGCGCCATCGTCACCGCCATCACGAGCGAGGTGCTGGAAAAGCTGTACCGGCAGGATCAGGCAATCCTTCACTAGTTTTGGTCTACCGCCCGCGGCGGCTGCGCTCCTAAGATGGACGCATGAAAACTCTCGACCAAATCTATATCAACGGCGAATTCGTGACGCCTCACGGCAGTGAGTTCATGGAATTTGCCAATCCTTCCACTGGCGCAGCGCTGGTCCGCACCCGTCTTGCCGACGAAACGGACGCCCGCCGCGCCATTGCCGCCGCCAGGGCGGCTTACCCTGCGTTTTCCCGCACAACGCGCGAGGAACGCATGGACATGCTGCAGCGCCTGCACGACGTCGTGCGCGAAGGCGAGCAGGAATTGATCGACACGATGCTGGACGAATATGGCGGCCCCCTGGCCAGCACGGCGGCCACGGCACGCCGCGCCTCTTCGACCTTCCTGACGGTGAAGCAGGTTCTGGCGGATTACGATTTCGAGCGCCGGGCCGGCATTGCGCGCGTACGCATGGTTCCGCTGGGCGTGGCCGGCCTGATCACGCCGTGGAATGCCAACTATGGCTTCATCAGCGGCAAGCTGGCGATGGCGATCGCGTCCGGCAGTACGGCCGTGATCAAGCCGAGCGAAATGAGCGCGCTGCAGACGGACGTGCTTGCGCGCCTGCTGCACAAGGCGGGCCTGCCGCCCGGCGTGTTCAATATCGTTACCGGCCGGGGCGACACGGTCGGCGCGGAAATCACGCGACATCCGGACGTGGCCAAGATTTCGTTCACCGGTTCGACCGCAGTCGGCAAGGCGATCGCGCGCGGCGCGGTGGAGTCGATGAAGCGCGTGACGCTGGAGCTGGGCGGCAAGTCGCCCACCATCCTGCTCGACGACGCCGACTTCGCGAAAGCCATGCCTCTGGCGGTCACCGCAGCCACCTTCAACAGCGGCCAGGCTTGCCTGGCAGGCACGCGTCTGCTGGTGCCGGAGCACCGGCTGGCGGAGGCCAAGCGGCTGGCTGCGGCCGAGATGGCGAAGCTGCAGGTTGGCGATCCGCGCGATCCGTCCACGCGCATCGGGCCGATGGTCAGCCACCGGCAGTGGGAGCGCGTGCAAGGCTATATCCGGAAGGGTGTGGAGGAGGGCGCGGAACTGCTGGTGGGCGGCGAAGGCAAGCCGTCCGGGCTGGAGGCGGGCAATTTCGTGCGGCCCACGCTGTTCGCTGGCGTGCGCAACGACATGACGATCGCACGCGAAGAGATCTTCGGTCCCGTGCTGTCCATCATCAGCTACCGCACGGAGGAAGAGGCCATCGAAATTGCCAACGATACCGATTACGGCCTGCACGCCTACGTCTTCTCGGGCGATGTGGCGCGCGCCAATCGCGTGGCGTCGCAGATCGTGGCCGGGCGCGTGTTCATCAATGGGCTGTATGATGAACCCCTGGCGCCGTTCGGCGGTTTCAGGCAATCCGGCCTGGGACGGGAATTCGGCGTCCATGGACTGGAAGCCTATCTCGAACCGAAGGCCCTGATGGGGTATGACAACGCACTCTGAACAACTGGCGTCCCTGCGCGCTGCGGTGGCGGCGCGCTTTGAAGGCATGCCGCAGGACCGGCGCGATTTTGTCACCGCGATCCCGTGGCTGACGCTGATCCGCATTCCCGAGCCCACGCCGGCCGGCCGGGGCATGCTGCAGCCTTCGCTCTGCCTGCTGCTGCAGGGCGCCAAGCAGATGCTGGTGGGCGCGGACGTGCTGGAATATGGTCCCGGCGATTATGTGCTGACCGCCGTTGAAATGCCGGTGGCGGGACAGGTTACAGCGGCTACGCCGGAGGCGCCGTACTTCGGCATACGCATCGATTTCGATCCGCGCGAGGTGGCGTCGTTCATTCTCGATATGGGGATCGCGGCACCGGCGGCTGCGGCGGCGGAGGGGCAAGCCGCGACGTATGTCGAGCATGCCGATGAGGCGCTGCTGGACGTTTTCGCGCGGCTGCTGGCGCTGCTGGACCGTCCGCGCGATGCGGCAGTCTTGTCACGATTGCTGAAGCAGGAGATGTTCTATCACTTGCTGATGGCGCCGGGCGGCGCGGCGCTGAACCTGGCCGTGCGCGGCGGCGGCAAGGAAAAGGCGATCGGCGAGGCGATCATGTGGATACGCGAACACTTCGACCAGCCGCTGCGCATCGAGGCGCTGGCCAAGGCGGTGCGCATGAGCAGTTCGGTGCTGCACCGGCGCTTCAAGGCAATGACGGTGATGAGTCCCTTGCAGTACCAGAAGCATGTGCGCCTGCTGGAGGCGCGCAAGCTGCTGATGGCCGGCGGAGTGGAGGCGGCGACCGTGGCTTATCAGGTCGGGTACGAGAGCCCGTCGCAGTTCAGCCGCGAGTACCGCCGGTTGTTTGGCGCGTCGCCGTTGCAGGATGCGCAGCAGTTGCGGCAAGTTCACGCCGAACCGTGACGCACACACGGCGGATCGAATGATCCGCCGTGCCTCCCGTCACGCGGCAAAGCCGCCGTCGATATTCAGGCTCGCGCCGGTAACGTAGGCCGCTTCCGGCGATGCGAGATACGCGACCATGCCTGCGATCTCCTCCGGCGTGCCATGGCGCTTGATCGCCATCAGTCCATGCTGCGACGATGCAAACTCGCTGGACTCCGGATTCATATCCGTATTCACTGGCCCCGGCTGCACGTTATTGACGGTGATGCCGCGCGACGCCAGGTCGCGCGACAGGCCCTGCACCAGCCCTTTCAGCGCCGACTTGCTCATCGCATACACTGCGCCGCCCGCGAAGGGCATGCGGTCCGCATTGGTGCTGCCGATATTGATCACGCGGCCGCCTTCTTTCATGTGGGCCACGGCTGCCTTGATGGCGGCAAACACGGCGCGCACGTTCACGTTCACGGTCAGGTCAAAGTCTTCCATCGAGAGCTCGGACACGTCGCCCAGGCGCAGCACGCCGGCGTTGTTGACCAGGATGTCCACGCCGCCGAACTGTTTCGCCACGCTGTCGATCGCGGTTTGCACGGCTGCCACGTCGGCAGCGTCGGCACGCAGGGCCAGGGCGCGGCCGCCGGCGGCGTTGATTTCGCTGGCCAGCGCGTCGGCCGCTTCACCGGAGCTTTGGTAGGAAAAGGCCACAACGGCGCCTTCTGCAGCCAGGCGGCGGACGGTAGCAGCGCCAATGCCGCGGGAGCCACCGGTAACGAAAGCGATTTTTCCTTGGAGTTTCATGATGTTTTTCCTTGTGGGTAGTCGATGGATTCAGTATGGTCGCGAAATTAAGCTTAAACTAGCTGGTAATCGCGACAATCAATTTCAACCGTTGGTATCAAATGGAACCACTCAACTATCTGGAATCCTTCCTGCAGAGTGCCGAGGGCGGCGGCTTCTCCGAGGCCGCCCGCCGGCTGGGACTGACCCCGGCCGCCGTCAGCAAGAATGTGGCGCGGCTGGAGGCCAGGCTGGGCGTGCGCCTGTTCCAGCGCAGCACGCGCAGCCTGAAGCTGACGGAAGCGGGTGAGCGGCTGCTGGCGCAGACGCGCGGGCCGCTCGCCGAACTGCAGGGCGCGCTGGCCGACGCAACTGGCGATGCAGGCAAGCCATCCGGCGTGCTTAAAGTCGGCATGGCGCACGCGGTCGGGCGGATTTATCTCGTGCCGCTGCTGGCCGAATTCCTGCGCCGCTATCCGGACGTGCAGCCGGACTGGCGCTTCGATAACCGCCCCGTGGACCTGATCGGCGAGGGCTTCGACGTGGCCATCGGCGGCGGCATCGATCTGGCGCCGGGCGTGGTGGCGCGCGAACTGGGGCGCCCGCGCATCCTCGTCTGCGCCTCGCCCGCTTACATGGCCGGCCGGACCATGCCGCAGCGGCCCGAGGATCTGGCCGGCTTGGAAGGGTTCTCGCGCCGTTCGGCGGAAACGGGACGCTTGCGCGGATATGTGCTGCGCAATGGGGCAGGGCAGGAAGCCACGGCTGAGTTCAAAGTGATTGCCACCTTCGACGATCCGGACGCGATGGCGCAGGCGGTCAAGCTGGGCCTTGGCGTGGCGCTGCTGCCCGGCCCGCACGCGGCGCCGCTGCTGGAAAGCGGCGAGCTGGTGCGCCTGCTGCCGGACTGGCACGCAGAAGTCGGCCCGCTGGCGATCTACTATTCGAGCAAGAAGGGCTTGCCCGCCAAAACGCGGGTCTTCGTGGACTTCATCATTGAACAGTTCAAGGCGTCCGGATTTGCGGCACGCCTCGACAGGCTTTGACGCCTCAAGGTATGATGAGCGCTCTTTCCTAAGCGATAGAGGGGTGCCCATGTCTGCCGAAGCAAAGAAGTATCGCCTGGTAACTCGCAGCGATTTTGATGGACTGGTCTGCGCGGTGCTGCTCAAGCACCTGAACATGATCGACGACATCCTGTTTGTGCACCCGAAGGATATGCAGGATGGGAAGATCGCAATCACCAGCCGCGATATCACGACCAACCTGCCTTATGTCGCAGGCGCCCACCTGGCCTTCGATCACCACCTGTCCGAAACCCTGCGTAATACCGGCGACCGGCAGAACCATGTACTCGACCCGCAAGCGCCCTCCGCGGCCCGTGTGGTCTATGAATACTTCGGCGGCGGCAAGGCTTTCCCGTCGGCCTGGCACGACATGATGCGCGCCGTGGACAAGGGCGATTCAGCGCAGTTCAGCGAGGAGGAAATCCTCCATCCGAAGGGATGGGATTTGCTGAACTTCCTGATGGATGCACGCACCGGCCTGGGGCGCTTCCGCGAATTCCGCATCTCGAACTACAACCTGATGATGGACCTGATCGAGTATTGCCGCGATCACTCCATCGACCAGATCATGGCGCTGCCCGATGTGAAGGAGCGCAGCGATCTTTACTTCGACCACGCGGAAAAGTGCAAGGAACAGATCCGCCGCTGCGCGACCGTGCACAAGAATCTCGTTGTGCTGGATTTGCGCAATGAGGAGACGATCTACGCGGGCAACCGCTTCATCATCTATGCGCTGTTCCCGGAGACGAATATCTCGATCCACGTGCTGTGGGGACTGAAGAATCAGAATACGGTGTTTGCGGTCGGGAAGTCGATCGTGAACCGGTCTTCCAGGACCAATATCGGGGCGCTGATGCTGGAATACGGCGGCGGCGGGCACGCGAATGCGGGGACCTGCCAGGTGGATAATGAGATTGCGGAGGATGTGCTGGGGGCACTGATCACGCGCATAACGAACGAGGGGTGACGCAGGCACGGCGGATCAATGATCCGCCGTGTGTGCATTGAATCAGAACTCTTTCTCGGGCATGGCAATGGAATTATCGGTCGAGAACTGATAATCCTTGAACACATGCTCCGCGGTCAGCAGCTGGTAGGTGCCGTCCGGCTTCTTGAAGGAGGTGTCTTTCAGGCGGTAGGTATAGTGCCCGCAAGTCCAGCAGTTGAAGTTGCGCATGTGGGTGCACAGGCAGGTCTTGTCCATGACCTTGATGCCCTTGTCGCTGCCGCCGTTGGCCGTCACTTCGCGGTTGTACGAGTTGATGTAGGCGCAGTTGCCGGTGGCGTCGAGCAGGTAGCCGTAGGATTCGCAGCCCGGGCGGATGCCGGCGCCGATGGCCGGGGTATGCTGCAGCATGCGCATCGGGTAGCCGGTCGGCGAAATGCCATTGACGATCACGTCTTCCTCGGTCGCCTTGAAGTACTCCTGCTTCACATCATCCGGCAGGCCGCATTCCTTGGTCACGGTGAAGCGGGTCGCCACCTGCACGCCCGCTGCGCCCATCTCCAGGAAGGACACGGCATCGGAGCCGGTGAACACGCCGCCCGCGGCGATCACGGGGATTTCCAGGTTTTCGTTCTTCAGGTAGTCCAGCACTTCGCGCACGATCTGGTGCAGGTCGTAATCCTTCCAGTCTTCCAGGCCAAAGCCCAGGTGGCCGCCGGCCAGCGGGCCTTCGACGATCACATAGTCCGGCAGGCGGTTCAGCTTCTGGTTCTTGCGCAGGAAGATCTGCAGCGCGCGCACGGAGGACACGATGATGCCCAGCTTCGCTTCGCGGAAGCGCGGGTGGTCGGCCATCAGGGCGAAGGAACCGAAGTGCAGGCCGGCGGACAGGGTGATGCCGTCGATGCCGGCATCCAGCGCCGCGTTCAGGCGGGTGCGCAGGGTTTCCTTCGGACCGTTCATGGTCAGCTTTTCCATGCAGTTCACGAAGATCAGGCCCGGGCCCTTCTTCTGCTCCATGGTCTTGCCGATATGCAAGCGCTGCGCCTCGGCCAGGCGGCCCAGGTCGAACTGCACTTCGGACTTGTCCATATTATGGATGTTGTACTTGTACAGCTTGGTCTTATCCTTGACGAAGGTGGTATCGAACTTGCGGTCCGAAACATCTTCCACCATGGCGTCGGAAATGTGGCCGATGCCACCCAGGCGCGCGGCTTCCAGCGCCAGTTCGGTCGTGGAGATATCCACGCCCATTCCGCCGATCATGATTGGCACATACTCTTTGTCGCCAAACTTCAGGCGGAAATCATCAACACGTTTCATTACTGTCCTTAATCAATCGCGGAAATTGTTGAATTCCAGCGGGGTGTCGGGCACATCCTTGCGCAGCAGCTGCATGGCAGCCTGCAGGTCGTCGCGCTTGGCGCCGGAGACGCGCACGGATTCGCCCTGGATGGACGCCTGGACCTTCATCTTGCTTTCCTTGATGACCTTGGTGATCTTCTTGGCAGTCTCGGAGTCGAGGCCGTTCTTGATCTTGATGACTTGCTTGACCTTGTCGCCGCCGATCTTCTCGACCTTGCCTTCGTCGAGGAAGCGCACGTCGACCTTGCGCTTTGCCAGCTTGTTGGTCAGTACGTCCTTGACCTGGGTGAGCTGGAACTCGGAATCAGCGAAGGCGGTCAGGTCGTTTTCCTTCTGTTCAACGCGCGCATCGCTGCCCTTGAAGTCAAAGCGGGTGCTGATTTCCTTGTTGGACTGATCGACGGCATTGCGCACTTCAATCATGTCCGCTTCGGACACTACGTCAAACGATGGCATACGGATTTCCTTTACAATAAAGCAACGGCAAGTTAATAGCCGCACAAAAGATGCGACATTTTAACGGACAACGGGGCGAACGCTCGGTCGATTTTTGGGATTTGACCCTATAATCTGGCAAATTCTTGACATAGGTATGACTTTGATTCTCCCTCTGCAGCACAACTATTCCCTCAAAGCCCTGAATACCTTTGGTATAGATGCTTCAGCGAAACTGTATTTACAAGTAGTTAATGTCGATCAGCTGCGCGCCGTCTTCGCCGATCCCCAGTTGGCCGCGATGCCGCGCCTGGTCTTGGGCGGCGGCAGCAATCTTTTGCTGACCGGCGATTTTCCCGGCCTGGTGCTGCATATCTGCCTGGAAGGCCGCGAGCTGCTGCCGGGCGACGCCGACCACCATCATGTGCGCGCGGCGGCCGGTGAGAACTGGCATGAGTTTGTGCAGTGGACGCTGGCGCAGGGCGTGGGCGGGCTGGAAAACCTGTCGCTGATCCCGGGCACGGTGGGCGCGGCGCCTATCCAGAATGTGGGGGCGTATGGCGCTGAGACCAGGGATGTTTTCCTGGCGCTGACGGCCTTCGATCCGGCGTCCGGGGAGACGGTGGAGATGGATGCTGCCGCCTGCCGCTTCGGCTATCGCGATTCCGTCTTCAAGCACGAGGGACGGGAGCTGATTATCGTGGACGTGCGCTTTGCGTTGCCGCGGGCGTGGCAGCCTAACCTGCGCTATGCGGAGCTGGCGAATGCGGTGGCGGAGCAGGGCTTGTCCACCCCGACGCCGCAGCAGGTGGCCGATACCGTGATCGCGATCCGCCGCCGCAAGTTGCCGGATCCGGCGCAAATCGGGAATGCGGGGAGCTTCTTCAAGAATCCGGTGGTCAGCGCGGAACATTGCGCGCGCTTGCTGCAGCAGTTCCCTACGCTGGTGCATCATGCGCAGGCGGATGGGTCGCAGAAGCTGGCAGCTGGATGGCTGATCGACCAGTGCGGCTGGAAGGGGCGCTCGCTCGGGGCGGCGGGGGTGTATCCGAAACAGGCGCTGGTGCTGGTGAATAATGGCGGGGCGTCCGGTGCGGATGTGCAGCGCCTGGCGGCGGCGATCCAGGCGGATGTCGCGGCACGGTATGGCGTGCGGCTGGAGCCGGAGCCGGTGTTCGTTTAGGCACGGCGGAGCAAACGATCCGCCGTGGCGGTCACGCGGCGGATGAGGGAATGGACGCGGCGTCGATGGCGCGGTTTCGGCCGGAGCGCTTGGCGGCGTAAAGCGCCTGGTCCGCGGCGCCGATGAGGTCCGCGGCGGAAAACGGCTTGGCCGGCACCATGGTCGCCACGCCGATCGACAGCGTCACCACGCCATACGATGCCCCGCGGTTCTCGATCGCCAGCTGCTCCATGGTCTGCACGCAGGCGCGCGCCACGGACAGCGCGCCGGTGGGTTCGGTATCGGGCAGGATGATGGCAAACTCCTCGCCGCCATAGCGCGCCACCAGGTCGGCCGGGCGACGCAGATGCTCGGTCAGCACGGCGGCAGCGCGCTTCAGGCAATGGTCGCCCGCCTGATGGCCGTAGGTATCGTTGAAAATCTTGAAACAATCGACATCGCACATCAGCAGCGACAGGGGCGTGCGTTCGCGCTGCCCGCGCTGCCATTCCAGCAGCATGGTCTCATCGAAGCGGCGGCGGTTGGCGATGCCGGTCAGGCCGTCCAGGGCGGCCAGCTTCTCCAGTTCGACATTGGCGGCCGCCAGCTTCTGCTGGCTCTCGCGCAGGAAGCGGAAAGCCTGGTCGCGCTGCAGGCGGCTGATATGGGCGTCCGAGTGGTAGCGCACGCGGGCCAGCATTTCCAGACGGTCCGGCAGCTTGACGAGGTAATCGTTGGCGCCCGTGGCAAAGGCGTGCGCCTTCAGCTTCGGGTCCTCGCGGGCGGACAGCACCAGCACCGGCACGTGCTCCAGCGCCTCGCAGGCGCGGTACTGGCGCAGCAGCTCGAAGCCGTCCGAGCCGGGCATGACTAGGTCCTGCAGGATCACGGTGGGCTGTAGCTCGATCGCGCATTGCAGTGCATTGGCGGCATCGGTGACAAAGTGGAATTCGATATCGTCCGTATCGGCCAGCATGCGGCGCAGGGCTTCAACGATGATCAGCTGGTCGTCCACCAGCAAAACGCGCACTTTGAACTTGGTAAGGGTCTTTTCCGTGTCCGGGCTTTCCAGGGACATTCTGTCTCGCTCTACTTAATGGTTCCTGCCCCCTATCGTGCTGCGCAGGAAGGGGCCGATCTTCTCCAGGGGCAGGACCATTTGCGCCGCGTCGATTTCGATGGCCGCGCGCGGCATGCCGAAAACGGCGCTGCTGGCCTGGTCCTGTGCGACCGTGGTCTTGCCTGCGCGACGCAGCGCCAGCAGGCCTTCGGCGCCGTCGCGCCCCATGCCCGTCAACAGCACGCCAATGGCGTCCTGCTTCCAGTTCTGGGCCACGCACTGGAAGAACACGTCCACCGAGGGGCGGTACGCGTAATCCCGAGGATTAGCATCGTAAACCAGATGTAGCGATTCATCCAGCACGAGATGGTCATTGCTCTTGGCGACCATGACCATGCCGCCCTGCAGCGTGTCGCCGTGCTCGATGGCGCGCACCGGGACGGCCAGCTGCTCGCCCAGCCATTTGGCGAAATGGTCGGCAAAATTTTCATCGATGTGCTGGACGATGACGACGGCGCAGCCGGGTGGCGGCGTCCAGGCGGCCAGGGTCTTGGCCACGGCCAGCGGGCCGCCGGTGGAGGCGCCGATGGCGACCAGCATATTCAGCGGAACATTCCTGCGCTCGGGGAGCGCGCGGCGCTTGGGCTGCATGGACTGGGTGCCGCCGCTGTGGCGGATCAGGCTATCCATGGTTTTCAGCTTGTGCAGCAGTTCGGCGTCGCCGCCGGCCTTGCCCTGCAGGATGGGCGTGGCCGTCACGTCCAGGGCGCCGGCGCCGAGGGCGCGGAAGACCTGGTTCACATTGTCCTTGGGCTGGGCGGTCACGATCAGGATGGCGCAGGGCGACTCTTCCATGATCTGGCGCGTGGCTTCCACGCCGTCCAGCACGGGCATGTTCAGGTCCATCAGCACCAGGTCGGGGCGGTTTTCGGCGCACAGGCGCACTGCCTCGGCGCCCGTGCGCGCGATCCACAATACCTGGTGTTCGTGGGTGCTGGCGATCACGCGGCGCAGGGCTTCCGCCGCCATGGCGACGTCGTTGGCGATTCCGATTTTCATCGGTAGGCTTCCCCGATGAGGTCTGTGACGGCGTCCAGCAGCGTCTCGTCGTGGAAGCTGCCCTTGGTCAGGTAGTAATCGGCGCCCGCAGCGAGGCCGCGGGCCCGGTCCTCGGGCCTGTCCTTGTACGACACGATCATCACGGGCAGCTTGTGCAAGTGCAGGTCCTTCTTGATCAGGTTGACCAGCTCGATGCCATCCATGCGCGGCATGTCCACGTCGGTGATGACGAGGTCGTAGTCGCCGCTGCGCACCACATTCCATCCATCCATGCCATCGATGGCAATGTCCACTTCAAAGCCGCGGCCAACCAGCAGTTTGCGCTCCATTTCGCGCACTGTCAGCGAATCGTCCACGACAAGAATTCGTTTCATTCTACGCCGTTCCGCCAGATCGGCGCGCGCGAGCTGGTGCAGGCCGCCCTCATTGAGCAATTTTTCGATGGAAATCAAGAGGTCGGGCACGTCCAGGATCAGCACCGGCTCGCCGTCATCGAGCAGGGCGGCGGCGCTGATATCGCGCATCTTGCCGAAGATCGGGTCGATCGCCTGCACGGCCAGGCTCTCCTCGCCGCGGATCTTGTCCACCACCAGCGCATAGCGGCGCGCGCCGGTGCCGATGACGACCACGGGCAGCTCGCCGCCGTTTTCCATCTCGCCCAGTTCCAGCACCTGCGAAGCTGCCACCAGGCCGAGGTGCTCGCCGTTGTGGTCGAAGAACTGCTTGTTTTCCAGCGTGTGGATGGTGGACTGGTCGACCGTCAGCACGCGCTCCACCTTCACGATGGGCAGGGCGTAGGCTTCGCCCTTGATGTCCACCACCAGGGCGCGCACGATGGACTGGGTGAGCGGCAGGGTGATGGAGCTGCGGAAGCCCTTGCCCAGTTCGGACTCGATGCGCACGGTGCCGTTCTGCTGGCGGATGGTGTCGTGCACGATGTCCAGGCCGACGCCGCGGCCGGAGATTTCCGTGATGTCTTCCTTCAGGCTGAAGGCGGGCAGGAAGAGGAATTCCAGCAGTTCGGCCTGGGACATGGCTTGCGCCATCTGCGCCGTGGCCATCTTCCGTTCAACGACGGTGCGGCGGATTTTTTCGATGTCCACGCCGCGGCCGTCGTCGCTGATTTCGATATTCAGCATGCCGGCGCGATGGCGCGCTTCCAGCACGATGGTGCCGCATTTCGGCTTGCCCGTCCGCGCGCGCTCCTCCGGCGTTTCCATGCCGTGGTCGACGGCGTTGCGCAGCATGTGGTTGAGCGGGCTTTCGATCTTTGCCAGGATGTCGCGGTCGACCAGGGTGTCTTCGCCGACGATCTGCAGCCTTACGTCCTTGCCCAGGCTGCGCGCGAGGTCGCGCACCATGCGCGGGAAGTGCTGCACGCCATCGCGGAAGGGACGCATGCGCATGGCCAGCACCTCGTCGACCATGTTCTGCGAGACGGTCAGCAGCCGGCGTTCGTAGTTTTCGATGTCGGAGATGTGCTCCAGCATGAATTGCTTCAGCGGCTGGCTTTTCTGGATCGCCAGCAGCGACTTGTCCTTCAGCGACGGATCGATGCTGTTGGAAATCGCTTCGTGCAGTTCTTCCAGCGCGGTGAACAGGCTGGCCTGGTTGCGCTTGAAGCGCTGCAGCGCCTGGATCATCGGGTGCAACTGGTGGGCGTTGATGCGCGATTCGCTGGCCAGCGAGAGGAGCTGGTCGAAGTTCTGGGTCGCCTTTAGCGCCGCCGGGGCATGGCCTGCCGGCGCGTCATCGAAGCGCCGTCCGCCAGCATCTTCTGCGGCGGAGGCTTCCGGCGCAGCGGGCGGGGCGGGGGACGGCGCGGGCGGCAGGGAGGCCGCCGAAGCCGGCGGCGGGGGCGGCGCAGGCGGAGGTGGCGGTGGCGGTGGCGGTGGCGGGGCGATGGGCTCGGGCAGGAAGGCGAGGCCCACCACCGCGTCCATGGTCTTCTTGATCAGCGCGGCGTTGGACGCCATCCAGGGCTGCACGCCGGCATCGGTCAGGCGCGAGCATTGCAGGATCAGGTCGACGCCGGCGAGCAGCGCGTCCACGCGGTTGGGCGTGAGGCGCAGCTTGCCCGCCTGCGCGGCGATGAAGGCGTCCTCCATGCCGTGCGCCAGCTGCACGATCATGTCCAGGCCCACGATGGAGGCGGCGCCCTTGATCGAGTGGGCGGCGCGCATCATCGGTTCGACGGAGGCGGAATCCGCGCCGCCGCGTTCCAGGGCGAGCAGGCCGTCGGTCAGGATCTGGGTTTGCGCGTCCGCCTCCATGCGGAACAGGTCGAGCATGGAGAACTGGCTCAGGTCGCGGCTGTCGCTGCTCATCGCAGGGCCCTCGCAAGCTGGTGGCCGACCAGGTCCGCGTCGAGGCAGCCGACCTGCCTGTCCTCGAACGGCAGCACGCCGGACAGGTAGCGGATCAGGCCCTTGTTGATCGTGGCGGCGGGCGGTTTCACGTCCTCGCCGGCGTAGCGCACGATGCCATGCATCTCGGCCACGGGAATCGCGTAAGCCTGCTGCTCCCACTGCACCAGCATCAGGCGCTGGAAGGAGTAGCGGCCGGTGCGCGACTCGCCCTCGCGCTCATCAATCTCGAGCAGGTCGGCAAGGCTCATGCAGGGATACAGGCGGCCCGTCACGTTGACCACGCCGCGCAGGCCGCGCGCCCTGCGGTGCGGCAGGCGGTGCGGGTTGGCGGTGGGCGCGATCTGGACGAACAGTGGCGTGGGCAGGGAAAGCCATTCGCGGCCGATGCGGAACACGACGGCGCTGCTGTCGAGCTTTGTGAGCCCGGCCTCCGGCTCGCGGAAGTGTTCCGCCCATTCGCGCTGGTAGTCCGCACCGACGGGGCGGCGCAGATTGCGCAGGGCGGCATCGGCATACACTTCGCAGTTGCGGCAGTGGACGGCGCGCTCCAGCAGCTCGCAGCTGTGGTCCCCGGCCACGCCAATGCGGTTCCAGCAATCGTTGAGTTCCTCGTTTTCGCTCATGTTCTATCGGCTCGCATGCTGTCGTTCGTAGGCGCGCGCCGCGCGCGCCTTGAGCGTGGCGGCGGCGCTGCGGTTGCCGCCTTGCTCGGCGAGCAGGGCAAGGTGGCAGAGCGCTTCGTAGTGGTCGGGTTGCAGGTAGAGACAGCGTCGCAGCTGCTGCTCCGCCTGGTCAGTGTCCTGCGCCGCTTCCGCCAGCAGGCCGAGGATAAACCAGGCTTCGGCGGTTTCCGGTTGTTGCGCCAGCAGGGCCTTGCAGGCGGCGCTGGATTCCTTCAGTTTGCCCTGGTCGGCGAGCTGCCGGGCGCTGGCCAGCAACTGCTCGGCCGACGGCGCTGTTCCCTGCGGGATGGCCGGTGCGGCGCCGGCGCGGGACGCGGGCGCAGGCGCGGGGGGAGGCGCCGGGCGCGTGCGGTGCGCGGGCGCGACGTGGGCCGATGGCGCGGGGG
>JADMIO010955833.1_pt1 | contig 21204 bp, 17 predicted proteins | sample 8958161 | NCBI WGS metagenome assembly JADMIO01 (sample SAMN16585339, study PRJNA669376) | soil metagenome | isolation source: Crop rotation soil | place: USA: Cullars Rotation, Alabama | collected 2011
CGCGACTTCAAGTCACGTGAATTCCAAGCTTCGGATCCCACTGTGCTGGAAAGCGACTGGGGCGTTCAGCCGCAGATCACCGTGCCGATGGATCCGCAGCAGGAACAGGTGGCGATGAAGGCGCGCTACGAGCAGGAACTGTTCCGCAAGCCGGTGGTCAAGAGCACCACGCGAAGCGCGACCGGTCCGGCGACCACGCAAGCCGGCGGCGTGATCGATCCGCAGCTTCAGCGTGCCATCGATACGATGGTCGCGCTGGTCGTCCTGGTCGGCGATCGCGAAGCCGGCGGCGATGGAAACGGATTGAAAACCCCGATGCCCGCTCTGCCGGCGCCGGCTGCATCCACGTCATCTCCTGTGACAATGCCGACGCAGCCTTCGACCAGCACGACACCATCGAGCGTTCCGGCGACGAACGAGCTGAAGGAGCAGGAGCTTCCGACTCCCAGCACGACTCCGTTACGGGATCTCAAAGCTCCCGCGACGACCGGCGCGACGACGCGGTGAAACCTTGCTCCCTCTCCCCTTGTGGGGAGAGGGCGGGGGTGAGGCGTAAACCGTTTGGTTACCGAAAGACTCACCCCTCACCCTAACCCTCTCCCACAAGGGGAGAGGGGATAAAACCATGCCCACGATCCTCGGCATCGAATCCACCTGCGATGAAACCGGCGCATCGGTCGTCGTCGATGGTCACGACGTCCGCAGCAACGTCGTCGCCTCGCAGGTGGAGCTGCATGCGAAGTATCGAGGCGTCGTCCCGGAGATCGCCAGCCGTGCGCACATCGAAAACATCCTGCCCGTCATCCGCGAATCGCTCGAAAAAGCCGCTTGCGGCTTAGCGCAAATCGACGCGATCGCCGTCGCGAATCGCCCCGGCCTGATCGGATCGCTGTTGATCGGTGTCACCGCGGCAAAATCCCTCGCGTGGTCGCTGCAAAAACCGCTTGTCCCGGTCGATCACGTGCAGGCGCATCTCTTCAGCGTCATGCTCGAAAAGGGCGACGCTCCTGCTTTCCCTGCTGTCGGCTTGGTCGTCAGCGGCGGGCACACGTCGCTCTACGCGGTCAACCGCTGGACCGACATCACGCGCCTCGGTTCAACCATCGACGACGCCGTCGGCGAAGCGTACGACAAGGTCGCCGCGATCCTGGGCCTCGGATATCCGGGCGGACCGATCATCGATCAGCTGGCGCATGAACATGAGGGCGATCCGAACTGGATTCGGTTCCCGCGCACGCTCCTTGGCCGCGATTCGCTCGACTTTTCCTTCAGCGGCCTGAAGACCGCCGTTCTCTATCACGTGCGCGGCGTGCCAGGTCAAAAGCACGCGCGGCGGCTGACCGTGAACGACGACTCCATCCGCGCCGTCGCCGCCGGCTTCCAGGCGGCGTGCGTTGATGTGCTGGCGAAGAAACTCGACCGCGCCGTCCGCCGCGTGCACGCGAAGAGCGTCATCATCGGCGGCGGCGTCTCCGCCAACCGCGGCTTGCGCGAAGCGCTCAAAGACTTCCGCATTCCCGTCCTCTTCCCGCCGATGCGCTACTGCACCGACAACGCCGCCATGAGCGCTGGTTTAGCCGATGTGCTGCTACGCGAGGGGCGGACGGCAAGCCTGGACCTTGACGCGATCACGTACAGTCAGTTCCGATAGCGTCGTGCGAATCCGTCGACCGAGCATCTGCGGTCTGCTTGCAGCCGCATCGGTAGCGATGATTATCATTTCAGGTCTGATGTGGGTGCGGAGTTTCTCCAGTGTCGACTGGCTCAGCTGCATCAGGCGAACCAGCCAGGGGCGCTCGTACGTGGTGCTGCTATCCACTGGCGGTCGGCTGAATGTAGCTTATTTACCGCCGAGTTTCGCAATCTTCGAGGCGGATTGGGCCCATGGCGAAGGCCTACGAAGCGGCAGTTATTCGTACTATGGAAGAGCCGACTTGCCTCGATTTTACGGCGTGCGTTTTGAGCGTTACCGCGACGACGGAACCGGCGATGCGGGGCGAATACACGTGGCGGTCGCCTATTGGGTCTTCATGCTGCTGGCAGCACCCTGGCCGGTGGTCTGGTTCAAGCGTTTTCGGCGTCGTGCGCTCGGGGCGGGATTGTGTGTGCGCTGCGGATATGACCTGCGTGCCAGCTCTGAACGTTGCCCGGAATGTGGATCGCCGATTGGAGCTACATCATGAGTGATCGACTGACAACGCCACTACCGCTTCCACCTCGACCTTTGACCGGTCACAAGGGTTTGTTCGGTCGCGTTCTGGTCGTCGGCGGAAGCGAGAACATGATCGGCGCGCCGGTGCTCGCGGGCACGGCAGCGCTGCGAATGGGATCAGGGCTCGTGCAAGTCGCGGTGCCCAGGGCGATCCTCGCGGCGGCGGTTTCGATTACGCCGGAGCTGATCGGGCTGGGGTTGGGCAAAGGCGTCGCGAAGGACCTGCTCGACGCGGCCAAGAGCGCGGATGTGCTGGTCGTCGGGCCGGGCATGGGGCAGGAGAGTGATGCGAAGGCGCGCGTGCTGCGATTGATCAAGCTCGCCAAGCCGATGGTGATCGACGCGGATGCGCTCAATATCCTCGCGAGTCAGAAGAAATTTCCCAAGCCGTTCGGCGCTGATGCGATCCTTACGCCGCATCCGGGCGAGATGACGCGATTGAACAAGCTGCTCAAGCGCGGCAAAACGCCCGAGGACGAAGAGGGCCGGATCGACAACGCCGTCGCGGCGGCGAAGGCGTTCGGGCAGATTGTTGTGCTCAAGGGCGATCGCACGGTCGTCACGGATGGGAAGCAGGTCTTCGTGAACTTCACGGGTAACAGCGCGCTTTCAAAAGCCGGGAGCGGCGACGTGCTCAGCGGGATCATCGCATCGCTGCTAGGGCAGGGGATGCGATTGTTCGACGCGGCGCGCGCCGGGGTGCATTTGCACGGGCTCGCGGGAGAGATCGCGGGGAGAAGATTGGGATTGCGCAGCGTGCTGGCGCGGGATGTGATGGATGCGATTCCCGACGCGATCGCGCAAAGCGAGAGCCTCAAATAAAAAATCTGAAATCCCGGATTGGGGATTTCAGATTTCAAATCTCAGATTTCAAATTTCCGTTTCGATCAGTGCGGCTTCTGATTCAACAGCAGAAACCCAAGCACTCCGACTGCTGCTAATGCTGCGATCGACAGGAAAATCGCCACCGACAGGATCGTCGTGAAGCGAACGCCCTGGCGGTGCAGCACGCGCTCGAGCTGGCCGTCGCGCGAATCGATGTTGTCGCGCATCTGTTCCAAGACCTGCGTGCTGGTCTGACTCGTCTTGCTCACGTCCTTGAGGGAGGTGCCGACGTTATTGAGATAGTCGGCGATCGAGGTGTCGTTCTTGTGCAGCTCTTCGACCCGACCGCGCAGGGCATCGACCATCTGTCGCTGCTCGCCGGTCGTCTCGGCGATGTGCTTGAGGATATCGCCGAGGCGCTCCTGCTGGCTGGATTGGCCTTCGATCTGCTGCTTGATCGCGGTGAGCGTCTCGGTCTGCACGCGATTGGATTCCGGCAGGCTCTGAAGCACCTGCGGCAGTTGCTGCAGCGCACCGAGCAGTTCATCCTGCCGGCGGTTCTGCTGCTCGAGATTGTCGCGAATCGAGCCCATCAGATCCGTGAGGGTGTTGAACCCGTCCTGGAGATGAGCGATGGCCGCGTCGCGCTTGGCCCAGGGGCGGAGGAAGGTGGTGCGCGTTTCAAGCGCGGTGCCCGGGTTGTGATTGCCCGGTTCGCCGCCGATCACGCCCGCGCGCGATCCGCCGGTCTCGGTCGGGTGATCCCGCTTGAACCACTTTCCGATGCGCGACAGGAACGTTGCTTCTTCAGTCATGTGATCCTCCGCTTCCATGCGTTGGCCCTTGAGAGAGGTCGATCGTTGACACTGATTTGCAGCAAATCTACCATCCGCGCGCGATGGGTCAACGGCCCGCGCGACTCGCGCTCATTTTTCTCCCTGTCTTTCTCCTGCTCATCAGCCTCGATGGATGCGACCGCGGCGGCTCTAATTCGAGCTGGCCGGCGTCCACCGCGCCTCGGCCGGGGACGGTTGCGTCGCTCGTCCCGGCGGCGACGGAGATCCTGATCGGCATGGGATTAGGGGACAAATTAGTCGCCGTGAGCAACTTCGATCTCCCGCGCGACGGGACGCGGAATCTGCCCAAGGTGGGCGATTATCAATCGACCGACTGGGAGCGGCTGGCCGAGCTGCGACCGGCCGTGATGATTACGCAGTTCGCCCCCGATCGCCTGCCCGCCGGCATGAATACCAAGGCCGAGCAGCTCGGCATCCGCCTGGTGAATGTGCAGATCACCCGGCTGGACGAGCTTTACGTGACGATGGCCAAGCTCGGCGAGGTGGCCGGGGATGCATCAAAGGGCCAGGCGGCCGCGAATACGTTAAAAGAGCAACTCGACGAGATCGCCCGTCGGGCTGCGAAGGGTCGAACAGTGCCGACCTTGATCGTCCTGGACGACTCCGGGCACGGCGTCGCGGGACGCAACAATTACCTGGACGATCTATTAACAATAGCCGGCGGGGAGAACGTCATCCGCGGCAAACCCTTTCCGATGCCCTACCCTTCGATCGATCGCGAGACTTTGCTGGCCCTCGATCCGGAGGTGATCATCCAGATCCTGCCCGATGCATCGCCGCAGGTTCGCAATGCCGCAGCCCGAATGTGGCAGGGCCTGCCGCAGCTTCGGGCGGTGAAAGCCGGGCAGGTTCACATTACCAACCCCTGGTGGGCGCAGCTTCCGACGCAGCATGTGGGTGAATTGGCGGACTTTTTCCTCAAAGCCCTCGACAGCGCCCGCGCGACGCCTTCCCCGCCGGCACAACGTGCCGGATCGAATGCCCCCAATGCGGCCCCGAAAGCAGCGCCTCCCCCATGAAGCGCTGGAGCCTGCTCAATCTCGTTCTGACGATTCTCCTCAGCGCCGCCCTTTGGGCGATCGTCGCCGCCGCCTGCATGATGGTCGGCTCGACCGGTACCGGTTGGCCAAAAGGGGAGACGTATTACCTTCGCCGGGAGGTCGTACTGCTCTCATCGCTGGTCGGCGCGGCGCTCGCCGCCGCGGGGGTGGCGTATCAGTCGATCCTGCGCAATCCGCTGGCCGACCCGTATTTGCTGGGCGTTTCCAGCGGGGCGGCGTTGTTCGCGTATCTCTGGCGGTTACCCGCGCTCACGGCGATCACACTCTCGACCAGCATCAATCTCTACGCCGCCTCGACGCAGCAGAGCTTCGCCTTCGCCGGCGCGCTGGTGTCAGTCGGAGTCGTCCTCCTGACCGCCAGCCGGCGGGGGCGACTGGAACCCGTTACGCTCCTCCTCGTCGGCGTGATCGTCAACGCGCTCAACGGCGCGATCTTCATGCTGATCTATTACCTCTTCAGCACGCTCCCTTCCTCCGAAGGCGCATTGACGATCTTCGTCGGCGGAATTCAGACAACGCTGGTCGATTATCAGCGCTGGACCGCCGCGGGAATCGTCGCGGTCGGGTGGATCGTCCTCCTCGCCCTCGCCGGCCAATTGAACGCGGCGGCGGTCAGCGACACCGAGGCGCAGGCACTGGGCGTTCGCATCCAACGCCTGCGCTGGATCGCCCTGATCGTCGCGTCGCTGATCACCGCCGCCGCCGTCGCCGTCAGCGGCCCGATCGGATTCATCGGCCTGATCTGCCCGCACGTGGCGCGGCTGCTGGTCGGCTCCGATCCGCGCCGGCTTCTTCCGCTTTCGACGGCGCTCGGCGCGGCATTGCTCGCCAGCGCCGACGCCATCTCTCGCCGGCTCGCCGGACCGGGTACAGCGCTCCCCCTGCTGCCCGTCGGTGTATTGACCAGCCTGCTGGGCGGGCCCTTCTTCCTGCTCCTGCTCATCCAATCCCGCAAGCGCGCGGCGCTCGCCGGAGGATGGGCATGAGCAGCCTCCTTCAGACCATCAACCTCTCCTTCGCCTACGACGGGGTCGAGGCGATCAAAGGCATCAACCTCCGCCTCTTCGCCGGCGAGACCATCACCCTCATCGGCCCCAACGGCTCGGGCAAGAGCACGCTGATCAAGACGCTCATCGGCGCCCTGCGCGCGAGCGCCGGCGAGATTCACTGGAGCGAAAAGCCCATCGCAACCTGGTCCCGCCGTGAGCTGGCGCGCATCGTCGCCTATCTCGCCCAATCGCCGATGTTCGATCCCGAGCAGACCGTCCTCGAAGCCTTGCGCCTCGGCCGAGCGCCCTACTGGCAGCTCTTCGGCCTCGAATCGTCGCGCGACATGCAGATCGTCTACGACATCGCCGCCACGCTGAAGCTGACCGATCTCCTGCATCGCCGGCTGCACCAGCTCTCCGGCGGCCAGCGTCAGCGCGTCTTCGTCGGCCGTGCGCTGGTCCAGGAACCACGGGCGATCCTGCTGGATGAGCCGAACACGTTTCTCGACCTGAAGCACCAAGTCGAGCTGATTGCGCTGCTGCGCAAGACCGCGAAGGAGCAGAACGTCGGCATTCTCATGGCGAGCCACGACCTCAACCTTGCTGCGGCAAGTGCCGATCACCTGATCCTGCTCGATCGCGGGATCGTCGTCGCGGATGGGAAACCGGATGACGTCCTCGATCCCGCGCTGATCGCACGGGTCTATGACGTCCCGATGGAGCGCCTGACGCGCGAGGGGAAAGCGCCGGTCCTAATTCCGCGTCTCTAATCGCGGTGGATGAACGTCACCGCTGAAAAGCGGGCAACGACGTCGGCGGCGTCGTCGCCGGCTTGATGGTCGTATCCCACGTCACCGTGAAGCCGTTGGGATCGCGGTCGACCGTCGCTCCCTGGCGCGGGAGCAGCTCCACCACGGAATTCTCCCTCAGCCAACCGTCGATCGTCCCGCGCTGCCCGTCCAGCTCGTAATCGATTGTGAAGTGCGATGCGTCGCTCGGATCGACCTGGCCGGGATAGAACCGAAACAGCCCGCGCGGCTCGAGCGTGACTTTGCCATGCGTCCAGTCGTCGTTTCCGCCGGGGCCGATGATCCAGGTGACGTGACTCTCCGCTCGTCCGCCTTGCAGGACCAGCCGCCGGGTTCCCTGTGCGACGGCCTGCTCGCTGATGACCGAGGCGGTCAACGTGCGGTTGGTGTTGACGTCGTAGTCGTGTTCGCTCCCCGGGCTCGGGGAAAAGGCGCCGTTGAACGATTGATTCCCGCGCAGCTGCACGCGAACGAGCGACTCACGACCTTTCAGATCGGTGCGCGCGTGCAGGAAAAGGATCGTCGCGTTCACGCCGAAGAGCGACGGAACTGGGGTGTCGGTGCGATAGACCGGCTGCGTCCACGGATGCGGCGGAAGATAGACCAGCGACGCGTCGCCGATCACCCGATAGGGCGAATGCTCGATCGCCAGCAGCTTGGCGGCTTCGTCCGGGTTCTCCTCGTACATCACGCGATCGGCGGGGAGCGGCGGCAGCTGCAGGGCCGCCGCGTACTGTGTCTTGCGCGCCTCGACGGCCTGGCGCTGCGCACGCTTCTCCTGAAAACTCTTCCACTGCGTCTTGGCCATCGGCCCGACGCTCGGTCCGACGATGAACCCGGCCAGCAGGATCGTGTTCAGCAGCGTCAGCGCCATCAGCCGCCGATACTGCCGGCGGAGAATCGTCGTCTCCTGTTTCTCGTATTCCAATGGATCGTTCCGCCCCATGCGTTTGGGATTCTACTCGTTACGATTGTCGCATGCGCTGGCTCCTGGTTGTCGTCGGCTTCTTGAGCGTCTCGGCTCTGTCACTTGCCGCGACCACGCAGCCGTATCGCGTCGTCGTCTCGACCGACATCGGCGGGACCGATCCGGATGACTTTCAGTCGATGGTGCATCTGCTGCTCTGTGCAAATGCGTTCGACCTGGAGGCGCTGGTCTCTTCGCCGTTTCGCAAGGGCGAAGGAACTGTCCAGCACATCCATCGCGTGATCGATCTCTACGAGCTCGATTACGCACATCTCAAGACATGGTCGGATCGTTATCCCAACCCCAATCAGCTTCGCGCGATCACGAAACAAGGCTCCCTGGGAAACCCCGGCCCGGACGGGTTCGCGGCGGCGACGGAAGGCTCGAAGGCCATCGTCGAGTGCGCGCGGCGCGACGATCCCCGGCCGTTATACGTGCTGGTGTGGGGAAGTCTCAGCGATGTCGCGCAGGCGGTGCACGATGCGCCGGACATCGAAGAGAAAATCCGCGTCTACTACATCGGCGGGCCGAACACGATGTGGAATCCGGATTCCTACGACTACCTCGAGCAGCATCACCCCAAGCTGCATTTCATCGAAAGCAACTTCACCTACGCGGGTCAGTTCGTCGGCGGAAACCAGGGCGGCGAGTGGGGAAACTCCGCGTTCGTAAAAGCGCACATCGTCGGCCACGGCGCGCTCGGCGAATACTTCGCGTCACTGCGCGAGGGCGAGCTGAAGATGGGCGACACGCTGTCGGTGGGTTGGCTGCTGCACGGCACGCCGGAGGATCCGACGGCGCCCGGCTGGGGCGGACAGTACATCCGGCTCTACGGCGGGCGGAAGCAGACGTTCGATCGACTCACGACTGAGAACGATAACGTGGAGGCGTGCGGAATCGTCGAGTTCGCGCTCCCCGCTCCCGCGGGGCTCACGCCCGAGCACCAGGTCACCGCCTACTTCGACAATCGCGTCCCCATCGCCGCCTCGAACGACGGCAAGGTGATACGCTTTCGATTCTCCCCCAAGGCCGCGCGAACCTGGCCATTTACGATCCGCAGCGATTTTCCGGCGATGAACGATCTCAAAGGCAAGCTGACAGCCGCCGGGCCGACAGCCGACCAAGCGCGCGTGCCGGTCGAATCTCACCCGAACTGGTACATCGACGACCCCGACCCCGCCGCCGGCATGAAAACCGTCAGCCGCTGGCGTGAAGATTTCCTCCGCGATTTCGCCGAGCGAATGAAGCGCGCCGATTCCGACGCGCCGCCGCAGCAGCAGCGATAAGTAACACACCCATCGCACCCGCCGGCTCAGGCACTAGCGTTGCCGAGAACGCTTCGCTGATTTGCCCATCGCTGCTCGCGTCGATGTAGGAGCTGACCCCATCGCTGACGACCGAGAGGCTGTCCTCGGCCATCGCGTCGAAGGAGTCGGAGGTGTTGAAGCTGAAACCTTCGAGTTGCTGGCCGGGGAAGATGGGGAGCGTGTTGGTGTACCACAGAACGCCGTGCAGTGCGGGCTCGTCGTCGGGGACGGTTTCCTCTTCATCGGGCGGCGGAGAACTGAGCGGCGGGGCACCCGTGATGTCGCCGGTGTAGAGCGAGGACCACGGCACCGCCTGCCAACCCGCCGGCGCGGTCGAGGCGTCGATCGGCGTCTCCACCTGCTGGATGAACTGGTAAATCGGCGTGAAGGAGTCGTTGCTCACCTTCACATCGTACGTGCTGTCGAAGCTCGCGACCGCCGCGCGCGTCTTACCGTCCGGCGGGGCGATTCCGCCGGCTTTCTTCTTCTTGATCTCCGCGCGCGCCTTGGCCGTGGGGTGGATCGAGTAGAACTCGGTCAAGGTCATGCGAGTCGCCTTGCCGTAGGTGTTGCCCTGGAACAGCTCGGCGGTCTCGGCGTCGGCGACCTGGTTCTGGTCGGCGGGGATGATCGCCATTCGCCCGGTCGCGCCCTGGGACATGAGATACGAATTGATGTACGGCTTTTCGTTGGCGGCGTAAGGCGGGGCTTTGAAGGGCGGGACATTGCCGGGGTGATCGTCCCAGCCGTGCGTGACGATCAGGCGTTCGCCGGCGCCATCCACGCCCGCGCCGGTCATGGAGTGCTCGGCGATGCGTTTGTCGTTGGCATCCTTCCATTCGAACCCGCCGAAGTTCGTGTTGCCCGCGCCGATGGTGGCGGTCCAGCTCGCGTAGGTCGCCCAGCGCTCTTCGTATTTATCGACCACCAGCGTGCGGACGAACGGCGTGGTCTGGGCGCGCTTGTTGATGTACGCATTCAACCCGGCCAGGATGCTGCCTTGTCCCTCGATGGCAATCTTGTCGGTGACCGGATCGCGGCCGTACAGGTACTTGGACATTTGATAGACCAACGGCTCGGCGTCGTCGCGCCAGCCCGTAGCGTTGGCCTTGTGATCGATCAGACCGGGGTAGCCGTGCGCATCCCAGTACCACATGATGTCGGCGGTGGTGGCGGCGGCGCAGATGCCTTTCTTCTTCTGGCCTGGGTCCCACACTTGAGGGAAGTCGGGCATCTGCCCGTTGTCGAAGTACGTGATCGCCGCCCGCGTCACCCGCGCGCTGCCAGACAGGGTGAACATCAGAAACGCCACGACGATCGGATTGATCTTCCGCCGCATGAGCCCTCCGCGATGTGATGTGAACTGCCCAGTACAGCCCGTTACGACCCTGAGTTGCCCTTAAGCCGCGGATTTTGCCTGTCCGATAACGTTTCGGTCAAGAATTCGAGACATTCAATACTTGGTCAGATTGCCGAAAACATTCTTGACCAAGCAGTCAAATACTCCTATCGTCCCCCACCCCATGGCCCGACCGCGCCAATTCGATCCCGACACTGCCGCCCAGGAGGCGATGGAAGCCTTCTGGGAGCACGGCTACAACGCCACCAGCGTCGCCGATCTGCTGGAAGAAATGGGCCTGCATCGCGGCAGTCTCTACGGGACGTTTGGCGACAAGAAGCAGCTCTTTCTCGCGGCGCTGAACAAGTACCAGGATCAGAACGTCGCGATGCTCAGGGACATACTCGACAACCCCGGCTCGGCGCGCGAGGCGATCGAGACCTTTCTCCAGCATGCGGTCGAGAAATGCACCGGCGACGAAGCTGGTCGCGGCTGTCTCGCCGCCAAGGCGGCGCTGGAGCTCGCTCCGCACGATCCGGATATCTCCGCCTGGATTCGCCGGTTTCATGCGCGGAATGTCGAACTCCTCGCCGATACGTTGCAGCGCGGCCAGCAGCAGGGGGAAATCAATCCACAACTCGATGCGCGCGGGGTCGCGCGGTTTCTCCTCAACGGCGTCGCCGGTTTGCGATTGCTGGGAACAACCCAACCCAGCCCGGCCGAAGTGCAGGATGTGGTACGGCTCATGCTCAAGGTGCTCGAATGATCTGGCGCAGCGGACTGCTCATCACGACAATCTCGACATTGCTCCTTGCCTCGGCAGGCTGCGAGAAGGGCGACACCAAGCCCGCGGCCGCCGCAGCGGCAAACAATCCGGGCACGCCCGTGGTCGCCGCCGCGGCGATCGCCAGGGATGTACCGGTCTATCTCGACGAGATCGGGCGAACCAGTGCTCGCGAGTCAGTCACCATCCAGCCGCAGATCAGCGGCAAGATCGTCTCGGTGCATTTCACCGATGGTGCGGTCATCAAGAAGGGCGATCTGCTCTTCACCATCGATGAGCGCCCCTTCAAGGCCGCGCTGGATCTGGCGGCGGCGACGCTGGCAGAGAACAAAGCCAAGCTCAAGTTCGCCGAGGACGAGATGCGGCGCATGGAGGAGATCAAATCCACCGGCGCCGTCTCCGCCACCGAGATCGATCAGAAGCGCAATGCCGTCGCCGTCGCCGAAGCACAGGTGCAGTGGGGCGAAGCCAACGTCGAGCAGGCCAAGCTGAACCTCGAATATTGCCGCATCACTTCGCCCATCGACGGCCGAGCCGGTCGGAGGCTCGTCGATCCCGGCAACGTCGTGAACTCCGGTGGATCCAACAGCGGGACGAATCTCCTGCTCATCCAATCCCTCGATCCCATCTACGCCGACTTCACCGTCACCGAGAATGAGCTCGGCACCGTCCGCAAATTCATGGCCGATGGCGTGCTGAAACTGGAAGACCCGCAAGGCAAGCTGCAGGCGTTTGTCGATATCCCCGGCGACGCCGTCAAAGTCGTGTCAGCCCTGAGCAGCAGCGGGAAGGCTCCGGCGGCGACGATGCCGACGAGCCGCCCGTCCGGCCCGCGCGAGGGCCGGCTGACCTTCCTCGACAACACCGTCCAGGACGCCGCCGGCACCGTGCGCCTCCGCGCGACGGTTCCCAACGACGATCGCTATTTCTGGCCCGGGCAGTTCGTCAACGTCCGCCTGGTGCTGACGGTCAAGGCCGGCGCCGTGCTCGTTCCCAACTCCGCGATTCAGATCGGCCAGCAGGGGCCGTTCGTCTATGTCGTCAAGGCAGCCGATTCAACCGCCGAGCTGCGCCCCGTCGCGGTCGGGCAGCGGCAGGATGAACTGATCGTCCTGAACAGCGGCGTGTCCGCCGGCGAGCAGGTCATCACTAAGGGCCAGATGCTGCTCAGCCCCGGCGCCAAGGTGATGGTGACCGCTCAGCCGCAGCCGCAAGCCGCGCCTACGAGCCAGGCTGTCGCAGAGGGGAGCAACTAGCCCGTGAATCTCTCCGAGCGATTTATTCGTCGCCCCGTGATGACGATCGTCCTGACCGTCTCGGCGATCCTGTTTGGCGCGCTGGCGTACAAGCAGCTCCCGGTGAACGACCTGCCGGCGGTGGACTATCCGGTCATCGAAGTGCGCGTGGCGTATCCCGGCGCTTCGCCCGAGACGATGGCGAACAATGTCGCCACGCCGCTCGAGCGACAGTTCATGCAGGTCCAGGGTCTCGAGATCGTCACCAGCAGCTCCACCCAGGGCAGCACCACCTTCACGCTCCAGTTCAACCTGAACAAGAGCATCGACGCCGCCGCCACGGACGTGCAGACCGCCATCACCCAGGCCACCGGCCAGCTCCCGCCCGATTTGCCTTCGCCGCCGACGCTTTCGAAAACCAATCCGAACGACCAGCCGATCAAGTACATCGCGCTCTACAGCAACTCGGTCACGCGCTCGGATCTCTACGATTACGCCAGCACCCAAGCCGGGCAGCGGCTGAGCATCGTGCCCGGCGTCAGCCGTGTGCTCGTGTACGGCACGCCGCGCGCTGTGCGCATCAAGGCCGATCCGTCCAAGCTCGCGACGCGCGGGCTCACGATGGACGACCTCTCCAAGGCGATCCAGCAGGGAACGACCTACCAGGGCGCCGGCCAGTTCGACGGCAAGACCCACACCTTCCTGCTTCAGCCCCAGGGCCAGCTCGAGAACGCCGACCAATACAACAATCTCGTCATCGCCTATCGCAATAATTCGCCGGTCCATCTCCGTGACGTCGCCGAGGCGCGCGACTCGGTCCAGGATGAGCGCATCGACCTGCGCTTTTACGTCCGCAACCGCGAGGTCCCGACCGCCACCGTCGTCATGGCCGTCTTCCGCCAGGCCGGCGCGAATGCGGTCGAAGTCGCCAGGGCGTGCGAAGACCTTCTGCCGACGATCCAGAAAACGCTCCCGCCCGCCGTCAACATCAAGACCATTTACGACCGTTCACTCAGCATCAAGCACAGCATCATCGACGTGCAGGAAACACTGCTCATCGCGTTTGTGCTGGTCGTGATCGTGATCTTCGTGTTCCTCGGCCGCGCGACCGACACGCTCATCCCCGTCGTCGCGCTCCCGCTGTCGCTCTTGCTCACGTTCATGGCCATGAACGCGCTGGGCTACAGCCTGGACAACCTCTCGCTGATGGCGTTGACGCTGGCGATCGGCTTCCTGGTCGATGATGCGATCGTCTTCCTCGAGAACACCGTCCGCCGGATGGAGCGCTTCGGCGAGAAGCCCCTCACCGCCTCCATCAACAGCGCCAAGGAAATCAGCTTCACGATTCTGTCGATGACCGTCTCGCTCGCCGCGGTGTTTTTGCCGCTGGTGTTGATGAGCGGGCTGATGGGCCGAATCTTCCGCGAGTTTTCCGTCACGATTATCGTCTCGATCATCGCCAGCGGCGTCGTCTCGCTCACGCTCACGCCCCTTATGTGCGCCCGCATGCTCGGCCAGCGCGGGCACGGCATCAAGAAGACTTTCCTCGAGCGTGTGATCGGCGGGATCGAGCACCGCGTGCTCGATGTCTACGGGAAATCACTCTGGTTCTTCCTTCGGCATCGCTGGGTCTCGGCGATCATCTGGGGCGTTTGCCTCTGGGGGACGATCCACCTCTTCAAAGTGCTCCCCAAGGCCTTCCTGCCCGTGGGCGACAGCAGCTTTACCTTCGGCGTGCTGATGGGCCAGCAGGGCAGCAGCCCCGAAGAGATGCATCGCTTCCAGACGCGCGCCGTCGAAGCGATCTCACAGGACCCCAACATCGAGCTGGCGGTCACCGTCACGGGCCTGAGCGGGTTCATCGATTCCAACAAGGGCATCATGTTCGCGATGCTCAAGGATCCCAAGGAGCGCCAGCCCCTGAAGATGCCCGGGCCGGATGGAAAGCTCATGACTGTCGAGCGCCCGTCGATTCAGCAAGTCTCCGCGGCCCTCGCCGGCACGATGGTCATGCAGAACCCCGGCATGCTCGCCTTCGTCATCCCGCAGCCAACGCTGCAGATCGCCACCGGCGCCTCCAGCCGCACGCAGGGACAGTTCTCCTACGCCGTCTCCGGCGTCGATCCCAAGGAAGTCTACGAAACCGCCGGCAAGCTCAACATGAAGTTCATGATGGAGGGCGCGGGCAAATACTTCCTCCCCATCATGCAGGGCGGCGTGTCCAACGACATGTTCCTCCAGACCCCGCAGCTCAAGATCGACATCCTGCGCGACCAGGCCGCCAGCTACGGCGTCTCGCCGACCGCGATCGAGACGCTGCTGCGAAAGTCCTACAGCCAGAACTACATCTACCTCATCAAGCAGCCGACCAACCAGTACCAGGTCATCCTCGAAACGCGCGACCAGGATCGCACCGAGCCCGCCAACCTCGACCTGCTCTACGTCAAATCCGATGACGGCACCCGCACCGTCCCCCTGAGCGCCGTCGCCAAGTGGGAACCCGTGCTCGGCCCACAGTCGGTCAACCACCTGAACCAATTCACCAGCGTCACCTTCAACTTCAACCTCAACCCCGGCGTATCGCTCGGCGAAGCCACCGACTGGATCGACAAGGTCTCGAAGGAAATCGTCCCGCAAACGATGCGGTCCGATTTCCAGGGTGAAGCGCTGACTTTCCGCCAGACGGTCAGCAACCTGACCGTGCTCATGATCTTGGCCGTCTTCGTGATGTACGTGATCCTCGCGATCCTGTACGAGAGTTACCTCCACCCGGTCACGGTCCTCAGCACGCTCCCGACAGCCATGGTTGGCGGCCTGCTCACCCTCTGGCTGTTTAATGAACAAGCCTCGCTGTACGCCTACATCGGCATGTTCATGCTCATGGGCATCGTGAAGAAGAACGGCATCATGATCGTGGACTTCGCCGTGCAACGAGTGGCCGCCGGCGAATCCGCCGAGCAGTCCATCCATGAAGCGAGCCTGGATCGTTTCCGCCCCATCCTCATGACCACCTTGGCAGCCATCATGGGCGCCGTCCCCATCGCCCTGGGTTGGGGCGCCGACGGCGCCAGCCGCCGACCACTGGGCTTAGTGATCGTCGGCGGCCTGATCGTCAGCCAGTTGATCACCCTCTACATCACGCCGGTGATTTATCTCTACATGGAACTCTTCCAGGAAAAGGTCCTGAACAAGATCCCCTTCTTCGCCGCCCACTACGAAGGCCACGCCGCCGCCGCGGCACTGGAAAGCATGCACCTCAACCCCGAAGCGGACGAAGAGCACGAACACGGCGGCGAGCCGGCCATGATCCGCCGCGGCCACAACGGCAACGGCAACGGCGACGATTGATTGTTTCTAAACCACAGTGCGCCTCACAATCCGAATCGCGCTGCTTACCTCACGGCGCGACCAAATGGCAGTGGGCCTGAGCGCGTACTTTTGCCGCGGGGGCGGAAAAATCGGTTGTAAATCTTGGCCGGGCCGGGAGTCGGGCGGGCTCGCCCGGCGAAGGCCGCCGCACTCTTTGCACGCGGGTCCATACCGAAACACGTCGGCGATGCCGAGCGGGCCTGATGCGGCGGGCGACGTTTGGCGGGAGGGGGTGTCGGCGTCGCAACATAGCCCGGCCCACGGGCCGGGCTAAATGGCGCGCGCGGCCGCAGTCCGTACATCGGCGACGTCGCGACGGTGCGACGACGACGCGATCCGCACGTGCGTGTTGCGCGCGGCTAATAGCTCTCTTCCCCCAGGACTACTTTCCCGCGGAAGACCCGATAGATGGCGGCGGTGTAGCCGATCACCAGCGGCATGCCGATCAGGGCAATCGCCAGCATTGTCTTGAGCGTTTGCGGAGAGGAACTGCTGTTGATGATCGTCAAGCTCCGGGACGGGAAATCGCTGCAGGGAAGAAGATTTGGAAACAGACCGACAGCCGTCAGCGCAACCATCGACCCGATAATCGCCGATGAAGCGCACAGCGCCAGCGCATAGTCCGGGCGCTTTCCGAACGCCCAGATCGGCAGACAGATCAACGCCGCGCTCAGCAGCGCCATCAGCGGCCAGAAGATCAGCGGGAGATCGATGGGGCCGGTCATGACATGCGGCGTCAGCCACAGCGTGAGCGCGCCGACGATGATGTGCAGGGCGGCCAATCCGATCCAGAGCGGTTGGGCCATGGCGAGGACGTGTTCGCGTTGCCGGCCGTCGGTTTTGTTGGCGAGATAGATCGCGCCGTGGGTGGTGAACATGACCAGTGCGAAGAGCCCGACGAGGACGGCGTACGGGTTGAGCAGTTGGAGGAAGGTCCCGGCGTAGTCGCCGTTCATGTCCAGCGGCACGCCTTGAAGGACGTTGCCCAGCGCGGTGCCGAGCAGGACAGGCGGGAGCAGGCTGCCGATGCCAAACGCCCAATCCCACGCGCGGCGCCAGGTCGGCGAATGGACCTTCCCGCGGAACTCCATCGCAACGGCGCGGAAGATCAACGCCACGAGCAGCAGGATCAGCGCCAGGTAGAATCCGCTGAAGACGGTCGCATAGACCGCCGGAAACGCGGCAAAGAGCGCTCCGCCGCCGGCAAGCAGCCAGACTTCGTTTCCATCCCAGACCGGCGCGATCGCGTTGATGGAAATTCGCCGCTCGCGCTCATCGCGCGCGAACAGATGCAGCACACCGACGCCAAGATCGAACCCGTCCAGGATCGCATATCCGCCCAGCAGCACAAAGATGAGGATGAACCAGATGGTTTGCAGGGTCATGATCGAAAGTCGCTTTCCCGCGTCAGGCGTTGATGAGTTGCGCGGTATCGATGTTGATCTCGGCGGTGTCACTGCTCGCGCCGGGCAGCACCGGCGGCGCTGCGGGCGGGCCTTGCCGCACCTTCTGGACCAGCAGGAACAGGTAGAGCGATCCCAGCATCAGGTAGATGAGGGAGAAGAGAATGATCGAGAAGAGGATCTGCCCCGCCGGGACGCTCGGGCTGAATGCGTCGGCGGTGCGGAGCTGGTGGTAGACGATCCAGGGCTGCCGACCGACCTCCGCCGCCATCCAACCCAGCTGAATCGCCGCCGCCGGCAGCGGAACCGAGAAGATCATCAGCTTGAGGAACCGCCGGCTGGTCCACAGCGTCCCCGCGCGCCACTTCCAGGCGGCGATGAGCATGACGGCGATGAAGTACATCCCCAGCAGGACCATGTTGTGGAACGAGACGAAGGTGAGCCAGAGCGGGGGGATGTTCTCGCTGGGGAAGTCGGCGATGCCCTTGATTTCTGCATGCGGGTTGCCGAAGGCGAGCAGACTGAGAAACCCGGGTACTTCGATGCGCGCCTTCAGTTCCGGCGGCTTGGTGAAGGGGACGGCGAAGAAGACCAGCGGGGCCTGGTTCTGCGTCGAGTAGAGCCCTTCGATCGCGGCGAATTTCTCCGGCTGTGTCCGCGCCACCTGCCGCGCGTGCTCATGCCCAAACGGGAAGCCGACCAGCACGCTGCTCATCAGCCCGATGACGACCGCCAGCTTCATCGACCGCCGTGCCACTTCATCGTCGGGATCTTTCCGCAGCAAATACGCACAGATTCCGGCCATGAAAAACGACCCCATGACGAGGGCGGCCGCGACCGTGTGAAGAAATCGAGGCAGCGTCGATGGATTGAAGACCGCCTGCGCAAAACTGGTCAGCTCGGCGTGTCCATTGCGGACGACAAAACCGGCGGGGGTCTGCATCCAGGAGTCGGCGACGATGATCCAGAATGCCGACAGCGTGGATCCAATCGCCACCATCAGGATCGAGGTGAAGTGCAGCCCCTTGGGGACGCGTTTTCTACCGAAGAGATAGAGTCCGAGGAACCCGGATTCGAGGAAGAAGGCCAAAACCGCCTCAGCCGCGAGCGGCGCGCCGAAGATATCGCCGACAAACTTGCTGTAGCGCGACCAGTTGGTTCCGAATTGGAATTCCATCGGGATGCCGGTGGCAACGCCCACGGCAAAGGTCAGCCCCAGGATCGCGCCAAAGAATCGCCCCATCCGGTCATACACATTCTGTCCGCTCTTCCACGCCCGGTATTCGATCACCACCAGCAGCCAAGCGAGACCGATGCTGATCGGCGGAAAGAGAAAATGGAACGCGATCGTGATGGCGAACTGAACGCGCGAAAGAAGGGCGGGGTCCATGCGTGTCCAATGTCATACCGGGCGAGCGCTGGCGTCATCGGCAAAGGGCCGTGTTCCAATGTCAGGAGATTCCCCGATGTCCCAAACGCGTCCTGGGCGCCCACTATTAAAGAGGGGCAAGGAGAATCTCCTATGAAGCTTTTGTGCGCGCCGCTTCTCATCGGATTGTTGTTCGCCACTTCGCTTTGGGCGGCTGCGCCCAGGGTTGTCAAAGCCACTCCGGACAATGGGCAGAACGATGTCGATCCCGCCAAAGTCAAGGAGTTGCGGATCGAGTTCGATCAGCCGATGCAGACGGGTGGGCGGTCGGTCGTCGGCGGGGGCGATACCTTCCCCAACCTCATCGGCAAGCCACGCTGGGAGAACGGCAACAAGACTTTTATTTGGCCGATCAAGCTGGAGGCGGATCACGACTATTGGCTGAGCATCAACAACGAATCGTTCACCAATTTCAGAGGAAAGAATGGCGAGTCGGCGGAACCGTATCCGATCCAGTTTCACACGCGCGCTGCTGGAGCGGGTGGTGCGGGAGAGGCGAGCCAGCCCGCCGCGAATCTCAAGGAAGACAACCAGCGCGCGCTAAAAATTCTCCGGCAGGGGATCGATGAGGATTATTCCTATCGCGATCGGCTCAAGGTGGATTGGGATGCGCGGTTCAAGGAGTTCGAGCCGAAGCTGATCGCCGCGACGTCGCCCGCGGATTTCGCCCGCCAGGCGGCCACGATGCTCTCGGTCGCGAAGGACATCCATCTGAACCTTCGCGTCGGCGAGCAATTCTTCGGCACGCATCGCACCGGCACCACGCCCAACTTCAACATGGCGGTGCTGAAGAAACTCGTGCCCGGGTGGACGGATCAGGGCGGCGATGTGGCGACGGGGAAGTTCGACGATGGGATCGCGTATGCGATGATTCCTGCGTGGGGAGCCGAGCAGCAGGGCAAGGGCATGGACGCCGTCTTCGCGCTCCTGCCCGATGCGAGGAAGCTGATCATCGACGTTCGCCCCAACGGCGGCGGCGATGAGCTGATGGCGCGCGAGCTGGCGGGGTGCTTCATCACGGAGCCGAAGGTGTATTCCAAGAACACCATCCGCCGCAACGGCGAGACGGGCGGGCCGTACGATCGCGCGGTCGAGCCCAACAAGGCCCGCCCGGCGTTCAAGGGCGCGGCGGTCGTCGTCCTCATGGGTCCAAAAAATGTCAGCAGCAATGAATCGTTCCTGCTGATGATGCGACAAGTCCCCGGCTGCAAATTGATCGGCGACAAATCCTACGGCTCCAGCGGCTGCCCCCGCCCGCTCGACCTGGGCAACGGCGTGACCGCGCTGATCCCGTCGTGGGTCGATATGCAGCCCGACGGCACAGAGATCGAAGGCAAAGGCGTTTCACCGGATGTGACGGTGAAGGCGACGCTGAAGGATCTACAAACGCGCGATCCGGTGCTGGAGGAGGCGCTCAAGCAGCTCCGAGCGCATTGAATCACGCGAAAGCCGCTCTCCAAGTCATCCTGAGCGGAGCGAAGGATCTGGCCGCGAACATTCTGTCAGCCCGATCCTTCGCTGCGCTCAGGATGACATCGGGGCGGTGTCCGCTGGCGGGATCGTCACGCGATAATTTCCGCCGACGATTTCTGGATCGATCATCAGCGGGATCATCCAGTGCAGGTTGGGAATCGTATCGCGCGGCAGTTCGCGCGTGGGATGAATCTCCAGTTGCTCATCCGTAATCGCGCGGGCGGAATCGATCTGGTCACCGACGGCGCGATAGAAATGCGTGTGCCAGTCGGCGGCGGTCAGGGTGAGGATGTCGTCCCAGTCGGCGATGTCGAGTCCGGCTTCCTCGCGGAACTCTCGGCGCATTGCAGCGAGCGGGTTCGCATCGGTCGGCTCGACTTTCCCGCCGATGCCGTTGAGTTTTCCCGCCTGCCACGCCGGGCGGCTCTTGCGGATCAGGAGGACGCGTGCGCGATCGGGCGAGAAGAGAAAGCCGCAGACGTAGTGCTGCATGGGCGGCATCAGGCCTTCAGATCGAACTGCGGCTTGAGATCGGCTAGGCGCTTTTCATCGAGCTTCAATCCAAAGCCCGGCGAATCGGGCACGGTGCATCGGCCGTCGGCGATCTTGTATCCGTCGGCGTTGATCGTTTCGCTGGTCAGCGGGTCTTGCTCCCCGGAATAGAAGTTGGGGATGGCGCGGGCGACGTGTATCATGGCGTAGAAGCCGACGAGCGTGCCCCAGGAGTGCGGCGCGATCGCTCCGCCATGCGGGGCGGCGAGGGCGGCTTCTTCGATCAGGCCTTCGCAGCCGACGCCGTTGATGTCGAGCTGGAAGAGGTCGAGCGCCTTCGCTTCCATCAGCGGCTTCAAGGGCCCGACGTTCGATTGCGTTTCGCCGTCGGCGAGCAGGGTCTTCAAGTTTCGCTTCTTGAGCTCTTGCTTGAGCGCCAGATCCTTCTCAACTTCCTCGGGGAACATTTCCTCCAGGAAATCGAAGTTGTAATCCGGCAGCGCATCGAGCATTCGCGCGACGCGGGCGACATCGAGATACCCATTGTTCGCATCGACGGCGATCTTCACGTCCCTGCCGGCGTGATCGCGCAGGACTTCTTTCCAGCACATTGGGATCCTAAGCTTAGAATTCCACGTGGACAAGTTGTCGCG
>JADMIO011486966.1_pt1 | contig 21204 bp, 12 predicted proteins | sample 8958161 | NCBI WGS metagenome assembly JADMIO01 (sample SAMN16585339, study PRJNA669376) | soil metagenome | isolation source: Crop rotation soil | place: USA: Cullars Rotation, Alabama | collected 2011
CGCGACAACTTGTCCACGTGGAATTCTAAGCTTAGGATCCCAATGTGCTGGAAAGTGAATGTGGTGGAGCCGTGCGTGGCGGGGCCGAAGCGGCCGCAGGACATGGTGCCGCTGCCTGCACTGCAGGCGGACTTTCGGCGGTGCGTGGAGACAGAGGGCGGGTTTAAGGGGTTCGGAATCCCTGCAGCAAATCGCGGGAAGGTCGCGAAGCTCACGTTCGAGGGCGTGGAGTACCCGTTTCCGCATGGCTCAGTGGTCATTGCGGCCATCACCTCCTGCACCAATACCTCGAACCCGTCCGTGATGCTCGGCGCCGGCCTCCTCGCGCAAAAGGCTGCAGCCAGGGGAATGCGCGTCCGCCCATACATCAAGACGTCCCTCGCGCCGGGCAGCGGCGTCGCAAACCAATATCTCCTCGCATCCGGCCTGCTGCCTGCTCTTGAGCAACTGGGCTTCCATGTAGTGGGATACGGGTGTACGACGTGCATTGGGAATTCGGGGGAACTGAAGCCCGGTGTCGGGGAGGTGATTCGCGAGGAGGGGATAGTGGGTGCGGCGGTTCTCAGCGGGAATCGCAACTTCGAGGCCCGCGTCCACCCTGACACCGTCGCCAACTACCTCGCAAGCCCGCCGCTCGTTGTCGCGTTCGCTCTTGCGGGGACCGTGGATATCAACCTCCTCACCGACGCCATCGGTACCGACCGCGACGGCCAGAACGTCTACCTCCGCGACCTCTGGCCCACCTCTGCCGAGGTCCAGGAAGTCGTCACGCGCTTCTGTCTCCCAAAGTTCTTCGAGGCCTCATACGCCACACTGACTGTTGGCTCCCCGTCGTGGCAGGCTCTCCGAGCTCCCGCTACTGACATGTATCCGTGGCCTATGTCCACGTACATCAACAACCCGCCGTTCTTCCGCGAGATGACCGCCGACCCATCGGCCGCCGTCCCCGTCGCGGGCGCGCGTCTCCTGCTCTGGCTCGGCGACTCCATTACGACGGACCACATCTCTCCCGCCGGCCGCATCGCCGCCCGCTCCCCAGCCGCGCGATACCTCGAGTCGCGCGGCGTCGCACCGGCGGACTTCAACACCTACGGCGCGCGCCGCGGGAACGACGAGGTCATGGCGCGCGGAACCTTCGCAAACACGCGGCTCGGCAATCGCGTGGCGGGCGGCGGCGTCACTGGCCCCGTGACGGTCCACCACCCGAGCGGCGAACGCCTTCCCATCTTCGATGCGGCGTCCCGCTACATCGCGGAAGGCGTGCCTTTGATCGTCGTAGCTGGGAAAGAGTACGGCAGCGGGTCCAGCCGCGACTGGGCAGCCAAGGGCCCGTATCTTCTCGGAGTGAAAGCCGTCATTGCGGAATCGTTCGAACGCATCCACCGCTCGAATCTGGCGGGCATGGGCATTCTCCCTCTGACGTTCGAGCCGGGGCAGAACGCGGACACGGTCGGGATCCGGCCCGCGGACACGTTCACGATCGAGCTGCCGGAGTCGCTGACGCCTCGGATGCGTATCGCGGTACGGATGTCGTCGGGTGGCGAATTTGCGGCGATCGTCCGGCTGGACACGGCATTCGAGGTACTCACATACGGTCACGGAGGCCTTCTGCAGTACGTGGTTCGGCGCCTGGCCGCGAGGCGGTGATGACGAGGCGACGTGATCCTTGGACTCTCCGTTCGCGGTGCTCGCGTACGACCCCTGGACTACGCGGACCCGCCGCATCGCCGCGATGCGGTGATGGCGCCGTCCTCCTTCGATCGTCCGCCTGGACGCCGCGTTCGACAAGATGATATCTGACCCACGTCGTCCGCCTGGCCGCGATGAAGCGATGAATTCGCTCCTCCCTCCGTCTCCCCCCGGACCTCCCATCCAGTCCCGTCCCGACCCTCTCTTCCCCTGCTGTTCTCCCTGCTATCCCTGCGCCTTCGCTCCACCCTCCTTCCCCCGCCTTTTCTCCCCCCACTTCCCACTCTTCTCTGCTGCCGTCTCTGCCCTCCCTGCGCCCTCCCCTACCCCAGCTACACCCCTTGGGCGGCGTGCGGTCCGCCAACTCCTCCTGGCACACCAAGGGAACAACTCGCGTGCACACACGCACAAACACATACACGCAGTGCGTACTCTCTCCCTTCCTCTCAACAAGCTCAAAGACACCTTCCGTGCACACAGCCCCTTCAGGTCCGCCCGCTTCTGCTTCGCCGTTGTCGCGTTCCGACTGGCAAACAACGATCCACGCAGGTTCTTTCCTGTGGAAGCGATCGCAAGCCAGCGTCTCACCGCGCACGGAGGTGGTCCGCAAGGCCTCGGGTCGCCGACTTTGCCCTCCCGCGTGCACCGGCACGTGCTCTAGCTCCGCGCTGGACCTCGGCCTGGGCACTGCTCTCCGAGTCGCGGACACAACACCCGCGGTCCCACGTGCTTGCGAGGGCCGGTTCCGGGACCAACCCCCACCGGCAGAGTTCCGCTCCGCCTTGCCACATGCCATTGCACTCCATCGTCGCCCCCACGTCTCCGTGCTGTTCCCGGACCGCAGGGAGTTCCTGCGGTGCCGGCTGTCTTGTGTTCTGCACCACCGCGACCTGCCCGCTCGATCGGCCAACAATCCTCCGTGTCCGGAGACAGAGTTGGTGCGGGTTTCATCCCCAGCCCAACGCTGACGAACGCGAGGCCTGCTGCGGCTACGGGCTTCTAGTTGGAAATGTAGTCCGAGTTCCCCACGGTGAGCAAGAAACCCGCACCAACTCGTGCCAACTGGAGGAAACCTGTGCGTAGGAGACTCGGATCAACAGTCCGACAGAAACCCTTGTGGTGCGCAGGCGTTGGTCTGGGAAAGCAATTGCAACTCCCAGCGACCGTCTGTGGTACGTCTGAATAGGCGACGATGCGCGCGGGTGTGCGCACGTCGTAGGCGAGGCTGGGAAGTCGGCGGACCGCAAGCCGCATCTCAGGATAGGCCGTGTGATTGCGTGCTCTTCCGGTGGTCGCTGCTTCTGGCAGCGATCGTCGAGGATGTGCACGCGCGGGCTGCGACGTCGCGCGCAGCGGCCGCCGCGGTCGTCGAGCGCGCGCGGCGTTCGCCACCGAGGGTGATGCGGTACGCACGGAGCGCGACGCACGGGGACACAACCGGGATGGGTCGGCTTCAGAGTCGGGGTGCGACTTCAGCTGCTTGGGCACCGAGGAAACGAGGAAATCTTGCTCTGAGCGGCAGCGTTGCGCGCGCCTGATGCGGCTCATTTGTTACCTGATCTGACCGGTTCGATTTGACTGGCCCCCTCTGCTGCGCTGGCATTGAGCTCGGCCAGTCGTCCCTCGCCCGTACGGAGCCGATTGAGAAGTACACAGCGGGTTCTGTCCTGGAATCGAACGGTCGACCGCGAAGCCTGCACAGCGAGGCCGCCGGATACCCGACGCATCAGTGTCGATGGCCATCTCCTGCCGGAGGCGGAATCATCGCTCGTGGCAGCGGCTACGCCGGCGGGCGCCTCAGCCGCGCACTAAGGGACGGGCCGCATCGGGGCCGTCACTGGCGGCAGAGGTGACGGCGGGTTCGGTATCGGACGTGTCGTGGACGCTTCGATCGCTCTCGGCGTCCGAGTCGGCCATTGCGCAGAGATACATTGCGCTCGCTCTACTCCTACGCGGCCACTGCCGCGCCCCCGCCACCGCCCCATCGTCCCGCACAGGTGTCCTCACCCCGGCAGAACGAATGCGACCGACCACGGCGCGGCAGCGCAGCGTCGCTTCCACCCGCACGGTGTCCCAAATTCCGAGCCCGCAGCAGATTGGGAGGAAGAGTAAGGCCAAGATGACGGCCAGACCGACGCAGAGCATCCAGAAGTAGAGATAGCCGAACTTCCACGAGAACTCCGGCATGCTGTCGAAGTACATCCCATACAGGGTCTCGCAGAATGCGAGCGGTAAAAAGATGCCCTCAAGGACGGTGAGGAGAAAGATGATATTGTTCAGATATGCCTGTTGCGCGTCTCGCGCAGCTGCGAAGTACGCGTCCGCATCCGTCTCGCGCGCTCCGATCAGTTTCGATGCGAAGGCGATGCGCTGCTTCACTTCCTCCAGCGCCTTCTGGTTTCCCGGATCGAGAGCGCGGGGGTAAGGGCAGCGACCGAGTGAGTTCGCCAGCGCCTGTATGGAGATCAGCGTGCGCGTGATGCGGCGGAGCTGCCACCGCGCGGCGCGCATCGCGTGCTTGTGCCGCTCCACGTAGGAGAGCTGCACGCCCCCACGGAGCGACACCTTGCCATCCGCGACGACGGATATGATCACGCTCAGAGGGTGCAGGGCCGATACGGCGGCAGAGACGGACGCGAAGAGGAGGGTGACAGCAAGCTCGGACGTGGCCTTTCGCCGCACATATAAGGGAGGAGAAGGAGGCGGATCGCCGAAGCCTTGCCCAAGGGCTGGATCGGCGACATCGTACGGGCTGACGCTCGATGGACTGCAGGAAGTGCGTGCCGGCAGGGTCTGTCTGCGCATCCACACACACACGGGAGGCGGAGGGTACGCAGGGCATCGGGCCAAGGCTGGGGCGGGCACATCTGGACCGCGTGTGGTTGTGGGAGCAAGAGCAGACGGCGGTGGCATAGAGAGAGAGCGAGCAAAGGGGCACGGTGATGAGGACGGGAGACGGCGGTTGGCCACAACTGTCGCGAGTGATTCTGCGGAGACCAGCGGCACAAGAAGCGGCCCAGCGAGAGGTGTGATCGTGGGGAGTGGCCGTGGCAGAGGTGCGGGCAGTGTGTCGACGGATGTGGGTGAGGGAGCAAACGCAGGCAGAGATGGGAGGGGCCGCGTTGCGAGGTCACGTATGCCGTGGGCGACTGTGTCTTCGCTCTCCACGTGTCCCCAATCCCTTCGCTCGTAGGTCTGGGCGCGGGCCGCGCGATTCCCTGTCGCCACACTGATACCATCCTCGACCGTTCGTGGCCGGTCCGCGAGATCGCAGCGCACCGCACGTTCTCCTGGTACCCATCCGACCGACGGTGTCCGTGTCCGGCGGTTGAAAGCTGCGGCTGCCGATGCCGAGGAGGTCGGCGCGTGGCGAGCCGCGTGCATCGAGGGACTGCGGTTCCGACCCACCACCATCTCCTCCCTAAGCTCCTCCTCCTGGGCCGCCGCCACCGTCTCTTCCGCATCATCATCATCATCAACCTTCGCCACCGCCCCTTCTTCCTCCACCTCCTCCACACCCTCATCATCATTCTCATCATTAGCCTCCGCCTCCTCCTCCGCCGTCTCCTCCACATCCTCCTCCGCCTCAGCCTCCCCGGAGTCGCGTCTGAAGCGCGACATCCGGGTCGATGCGTGCTTGAAGCGCCACCGTCTGCGCGAGGTTGCCGGCAGGCGAGAGAGCGAGCGCCGCCTGGAGGTCGATGTATGCGTGGCGGAGGACGAGGCGGGCGAGCGCCTTTGCACGCGCGGGGTTGGTGTCGCCGTGAAACGGCCGCGGCGAGGCGTTGGAGCGGGGACGGCGCACGCGTCCCGGAGGGATGAGACGACCGGATCCAGCATCAGCGACCACACGTCCCGGAATGAGTAGGCGTCTGAGCCGTCGCGCAGCGTCAGCACCACACCGCGCTCGGCCAGCACGACCACCAGCACGTGTCGTGTCACGATTGCCGAGCACTGAGTTGGGTCGTCGGACGGCGCGGATAACGCTCCCTGCACACCGGAAGCCGCGGAGTGGTTCCAGCGGTTCGGCTTGTCGTCGCATGGGGTGGAGACAGTACTGCGCAGGCCGAACTGTGTGCGTGTTGCGGACCTGTCTTGTACGCTCGCCGCGCGTGCCTCTGTATTGCTGACAGCGAAGACAAGAGGAAGTTCAAAGAGAGCCATGCGCGCGGAGCAGGAGACGGGAAGACTGCGCCCGCAGTACGCGTGCTGCGTGCGGGTGGTGAGGAAGTCCCTTAGCAGCAAGCGATCACACCGGTCGTCAAGACACAGCGCGTCCATGAGCCGCTCCTGCTGGTTCACAGCGAGGTGAAGGCCGACATCGACCCAGCGCACGACAGTGCCGGGGTCGTGCATCGGGTGCGACCGGAGGCAGGCCATGAGCTCTCTGAAGTCGGAGGCCAAGCGCAGTACCACGTCCGCGACGCCATAGTCGACCACACACGCTCCGTAGCCTCCGACCTTGCGGAGGAAGCGTGGTTGGAAATGGAGCGAAGGAAGACGGCGGCGCCCGGGGGTCCGGTCGCCGTCACAAGCTCCCCCGAAATCCATCAACGCTCAGAACTCTGCCGGTTCATGATGATGCACAAGCCTTCGAGATCCCGCGCAACGTTCCGCAGTTCGACTCTAAATGGCACGGCGCGCTGCCACACAAGGGCACAATGCAAGCAGCCGTCGATACTGGCTCAGGCACCGCTGGCGCCAACCCTCGCTGTCCGTCGGAAGCGCCGGCGGTAGCGGGCACCAATGCGGGAACGCACTCCCAGCTCCGATTGGCAATCTGCGAGCCAAGTGCCATAGTCTCGGCACGCACAAACAGCGACCCGTAACGGCGCGGCATCGCGCGAGAGCCGACTCGGTCGCGACACCACAGCGTGCGGCCGCGCCTCCTCCTGAGTGAGTTAACCTTGTTTCAAACCCTCGCCTTCATCATTCCCGACATTCCACGCTCTAGAGATGTCAGGAAGCACTGTGGGCTGGACGCGTGCTTCCCTCTCCCCGCCGCTTGTGGGGAGGCGGTTACGAAGAACCTGACCTGCACGGCGGCAGGCACGTCCACAACTGTCATCGATTCCTCTCTGCAGCCTCGTCTTCATCTCCGTCCTTTTGTTGTCTCCCGCGCTCCGGATGTGGTGGACAGGAGGCGGTTGCTCCTGCGCAGAGGGATTGGGACGGAGCGGGATGGGCGACGCGCAGACCCACATCCGTGAAGGGCTGGGTCTGGTGGCCGGGTGATCTCACATGCCCCGACCGCCACCTCGGCGTCCGCCTCTCGTCGAACGTTACAGTCCTCCTCGCGCCGTCAGGGGGTCGCTCTGATTCGCCGCTTCCTGCTCTGGTCCTCGCCTTCGCTGCCGCGCCACCTCCCCCATGACGGCTCCCTGACTACCACCAGCACACCTGGACTCCTCGTCATTCCCCAGGGCGCGCCTCCCACCGCCTCCATCGCCATCACTCACCACCGCGCCTCCGCCGGAGCCGTCACCATTCCGGTCACAGACCCACCGCCGATCCGCAAATCGACCCACCCTCTCCACAGATGTGCTGCGGCACGGGATTCTCAGCGTTCCACACAACCACTGGCACAGGCTCGGTATCGGCGTCTTCCCCCGCTGCACCTGCAACGACGCTTTCTCAGGAAGCTCGGATCGTATGGCGCTCGTGTTGTGGACTACGGCGAAGTCAACGTTGTGACTCGCCTTGCCGTCAACTTCCGGGAGCTCATCGGCTGCCTTCGCTCTCACCCCGTCCTCCAGAGAGGCACCGTCGTGCGCTGGATCGACGTGAATCTCCCGCTCGGTCGGAGACAGCAGGCCCGGCTGATCGACGCCCTGCACGTAGATTCAAGGGACGACCGCCGTCTTCTGAGAGACTTCTTCTCGACCCGCGCGGAGCATGCTTCTTGCGCAGGCCGCCTCCCCGTTTTGTTCTCGAAGCGCCTCGTCCTCTTCGATCTCCCGATCCTCCTCTTCTCCGCTGCGTCCGATCGCGCCCTGGACCCCTCCGCGTGCGCGAACCTGGATCAGTGTCCTGAGACGACATTGGAATCCGCCCTGGTAGTGGTCATGGCGGAGCGAGGTCTTGTTCTGACCGTCCGCGACGGCTGGGGCGACGATACGTTCCGTGAGGTGTGGAGGACGCTGCTGGACCCCGCGGCCTCGGTGCTGCGCGATGCATGCGTCGCCCCCACCCCGCGGTCGAAGCCTCCGCGCGCGGCGCGCGCCGGTGCCCGCTCCGCACGCAGACCCACTCCCACACGCGCCTTCTCCCGCACGAGCCGCGACGTGCGTGCCACGGCGGCGTCACCATCGCCGCCAGCGCAACCCGCCGCAACGTCCGACCGACCCAAACCGAAACCCCGTGCCAAGCGTCGTCGCGATCGTGGCCGCAGTTCGACCAGCCGCGACTCGGTGGATGCATCTGGAGCCGATGGAGCTCGCGTGCGTCGTGTTCGCGGTTCAGCCGTCGCAAGTGCCACCCGAGCGCGTGGTGACCGCAGTCCGACCCGACGGGGAGGCGGCCGAGCGGACGCATCATCCGGTGCTAGTGGAGGACGCGTGCGTCGTGTTCGCAGGCCAGTCAGCCGGGAAGGTGGCCCTGTAGAGGCATCCGCTGGAAGTCGTGCGCTTCGGGATCGCAGTCCGACCGGCCGCGGCCAGGAGACAGTATCCGATGCCGGTCGAGATCGCGGCGGCGACGGTGGCACGTCCGACCGGCGCCGTTCTGATGGCGACGGGGACGGTGACGGGGGCGTGGTAGACTCGCCGCGGCAGACTCGCAGCGGGGCCGCGGATCGCGGCGTGGACGGCGACGGGTCAGCCGCGGCGGCGGCGGCGGCCGCACCAGCAGCCGCACCTGGCGGGAAGTCCGCCACGGCGCCCGCCGCAGTGTCCGCTGGTGGCGTGGCATCGCCCGACAAAGACCTGCGCGCTGCTTCCGCACCGGCTTCCGCTCCTCTCGCCACACACCCACTCGGCGGTAGTGGTCGCGGCGGTGGTAGTGGTAGTAGCAGCGGGAAACTCGAGCAGGCCACCAGCCCGCCTCCCTCCACGCCCGCTCCTACCGCTCGCGCTCCGTCGCCTCCGCCGCAGGAGTTGGGCGCGCAGCTCCCAATGCCACCTCCCGACACCCCCGCACCTCCGCCTCAGCAGGCCGTGCTGCTTCCGTCCGTGTCACCGCCGCGGATCGTCCCCCTGGTTCCCGCGCTGGCGCCGCTCAGACGAACCTGCTGCCTCGGCCGCCCGGACGCCTCCGCGTGCCCGCACTCCCCGCGCCTATCCTACGACCCACTGCAGCCGATTGCGTGTACCCCTTCCCCCATACCTGCCCCCGGTCCCGCCAACGGTCGCCTCGTGGCCCCGTCCCTCCGACCCGCTGCGTTCTCTCTCTCGATGCCTGTGGCAGTCACTCGCAGTCTCTCGGCCTCTTGCGTGGGTGCTTCCGCAGCGGTCTCTCGTAGCACGTGGGCAGCGCCCGTTGGTCTCCGTGTCGCTGTAGCTTCGCCGGCCGGTGCGGCGATTGGGCGGATGTCCTGGCCTGCAGTATGTTGCCCTAGCCCGCACGCCACGGGACCGCACACACCGACACGCATCGAGCACGGAGGCTGGCATACTCTCGCCGACACGGCCGCCGCCGCAACTGGCGTGCGGAGCACGAACGCGGCAGCAGCTACGCGCAGCGGGTGCAGCACCCGACCGCCGCTCGCCCACACAACCACCGCAGCGACACCTCCACCCTCCTCCCCCGCCCAGCGAATCCCTGTGCGGGTGCGGAGAAAGGCCGCGTCTGCTCTGATGGCAGCCCTTCTCCATGCGACCGTGTCCGCCTCGCTCCCGATTCTCCACACTCTGAGCGTGATCATATCCGCCGTGTCCGAGGGCGCGTTGTCCCGGAACGGACGACTGAAGCTGTCCAAGGCGGAGGCTAAGGAGCACATCATTCGTGCGGCGCGCCGGCAGCTCAAATGCATCAACCGGATGCTGATTCCGGCGCAGTCACTTGTGCAAACATTTGCTCGCTGCCCGTACCCGCGCGCATTGGACGCCGGGATCAGGCCCGCCATGGACGCGGTGAAGGAACGCTGCGACTTCGTCTCGCAACTGATCGCGACGCACGAGAGCGACGCGGATGCGCACCTCGCTGCTGTGCGCGACACGCAGCAGGACCTGATGGGCAAGACGATGTTTCTCCTGACGATCATCTCTGCAGTCTTTCTCCCGCTGTCGTTCATCGAGGGGGTCTATGGGATGAATTTCAACTCGATCCCTGAGGTGCACTGGTCGTGGGGGTATCGGTACTTCTGGACGCTGAGCGGCAGCGTGGCTGCGCTGGTGCTGCTGACGTTTGTGCCGATCTGTTTTGGTCTCGGCATCTGTGCAATGCTACCTACACACTTTGGCTTGTTGTACCGGCGGACGCGGCTGTTCGTCATGGCACGGGTTGCGCAGCGTGCGGCGGCGACGAATGCTGCGGACGAGGAGGCGCGTATGGCCAGGGAGCGGACGAGGGCGAGCGCGCTGTACTTTTGCGCAACGGCTGATTCCGACGCGGAGAGCGACGCGGAGAGCAATGCCAGCCTTCCGGAGGCACCGCCTGATGGCACTGCGGCCATTGCTGGTGATGGTGAAGATGATGAGGAGGATGACAAGGATGCGGAGGCGGAGGTGGAAACGGGGCGACGCGCTGCGAAGCCGCGCGCAGGGGGCGCTGCTGCGGCGACTCGCGATGCAGATGAGGATGACGAAGATGCGGAGGTGGATGCGAAGCCGGGCGGCTCGGCGGGCGGCGGCGGCGGACGTCAGGCGGAGCGAGAGATGCGTGCTACTGCTGGAGCTGTCGTTGGTCGTAGCGGTGCCGTGCCTGTTGCTGCTGGTGCAGATGCGGATGCGAAGTCGGGTGGCATGACGGGTGGCGGCGGTGGACGTCGATCGGAGCAGCAGCCTGGCACCGCTGCAATCTCGCACCTCCACTACCTGCATCCGTCCGTGTCGGCCGCAAACACTGCCGGGCTGCTGCCCACGGTTGCCCCCCACCAGACTCATCCCTTCCCTCTCCCGTTCCCCTCCGTCGCCTACTCCCAGACGTTCAGTCCGCCGACCGCACTTTCCTACGTCTCGCAGCATGCTGCAATGCATCAGTTCCCATGCGGTAGGTCGGTGCCTGCAGCTTGGGCGTCAAGCGCGGGTGGGCAGCGCTCCGCGAGCGGTGCTTGCCCTCCCCCCGCTGCTACGATTTTCGGGCAACTGCAGCAGGCGGCGGCCACGCAGCGCTCCACCAGAGAGCCGGCGCCGAGGTCCGGGCGAGAGGTGCGGAGGCTCGACCGCTGATACCCGACTGCGGGCGTACACCCCGACGAGCGCGAGTGCCGAGTGCCATCTGCCGCTCCTGGGCAGCACGGCGAGTCGCTGGACGGGACGATCGCGGCCGCCTGGCTGGTCCTACGTGGGCCTGGTATTGCGAGGAGTTCTCGAGGATATTACGGCGCAGTACCGAGTTCAGTATCCGGTGGTAGCCGGAACGCCTCCGCCGCAAGTCGTGTTGGACACGAGCACGCTTGCGCCGCCCCGCACCCACGTCTGCGCCCGCCATTCGCTGTATGTGTGACTGTTTTGGACCTCAGTCGCATGCGGTCAACCCGGAGGTTGGGATGTGCCAGAAGTCCCAGTTCTCCGCCGGGCGCATCCTTGATATTTGACAGGGCGCGGCTGGATGCATCGACCCACCGGAGCACACTGGCAGTCCGCGACGACCGCCTCGCGAGCTCCTTGTCCGCGCGAGCAGGACCACATCATCCGGGTCATTGCGCCACTACCCTTTGTAGGGTCCGGCCAGGAGCGGCACGCGCCCGATGAGGCAGTGATGCTTGCAGGGCGCGGCGGTGGTCACCCCGTGAGAAGGCCAGAGGACGAGCCAGGCGCGGCCGCGCCGGTACGATCGTCCCACGGGGCGGCTGAGGGCCCGTGTGGGCATCCGGACCGCTGCTGCGCACCGCGGGAGCGGCGCGCGAGGCGGCGGCGGCTGGAGCCGGCCTGTCGAGGGCGGCCGGGTGGGGACCTCAGCTTTTCTCGTCACCAGCACCCTTGGCCTGTCGACCGGAGGCGGAGCGCAATTCGCCCTCCCGCTCTCCTTCCCCACCGCTCCTCCCCCTGTCCGCCTTTCCTCTCCTTCCTCCCCTGCTCATTTCGCGGCTCTTCCTCCCGTCGTTGCCTCCGACACCAGCCCGCCTCCTGCTGCACTCCCCAGCTCTCGCGAGCATCTCGGTAGCTTTGCAACCCTACTACCGCCGCGACTGCCGCCTTCGGCGCGTTCAGCGGGGAGGAGAGGGACGAGGTGGAGGGGAGAGAGAAGCGGCGGCCGGTGCCACGGTGAACGGGAAGAGGTTTGACGAGCGTTCTCTCGCTCCCTCTCGACCCCCTGGGGCGCTGTCGCCGTGCCATCTGTTGAGCTCTCCGTCGTCCACAGCACGGAGGCACCCGCTCGGTGCGAGAGGGTGCACACAGGCTCCCTCAGGGCAGCAGCGATCGGGTTGCGGGTCGACCCCTCCCGGGACTTGCACCCACACATCGCGACCGACCGCCCGCCCACAGCCGCTGTCCTCATCGCGGCCGCTCCTCACCTGGCTGACAATCGAACGGCCACGAATCAATCGGCTGCCCCCGTGATCGGCTGTCAATGGGTTGTTCGGCACCCTAAGCGAGCCTCGGCGTTAGGTGACGAGGGCACAGTGCAGCCGTTGTTTGCGGCGCGCTCTGTTTTGTCATTCGCTGGGGTGCGAGAAAGAATGGGGCGCGGCACACATTGTGATCTGCCTCCCTCTCGCCTGCTTTCGGTGACTTTCTGCCACGTATGGAGCTTCCGCAATGCAGTGTGTGCTACAGCAACTACGACTTGCCTCCAGGACCTCGGCCGCCGGTCTTCTTGGCCTGTGGGCATGCGTGCTGCGTGGAATGCCTGCCGCGACTTGCGTCTGATGCCGAAGAGGATGGGCATGCGGCGGTGCATTGTGCGACGTGTCGACGGCGGACGGAAGTGCCGCGAGGAGGGATGGGCAGGCTGCCACTGGACTACGGGGTGATGGATCGAGTGCGTAGGAGGATGCAGGCGAGCAGCACACAAGCGAGCCAGGAAGAAGAAGCAGAGGGAATGACAAGCGCAAGCAGCGCGGAGGTGTCGGACAGGCGACGGGGATGGGAGGCGGCGCTTGGAGCGGCGGAGGAAGCGGCGACAGGTCGGATGGGAGAGCTTCGGGCCGCGGCGGATCGAGTGAAGGAGGAGGCCGCGTCGCTGACTCGGCGGTGGGAGGAGGTGGGTCGAGAGATCGTCGAGAAGTTGGAGGGGTATGTTGGGCAGGTGCGGGAGCGGATGCGGCAGCTGCAGGAGGAGCTGGACTCGGCGGTGCAGAGGAAGCAGAAGCGGTTGCAGACGCAGGCGGAGGATCTGCAGCGAGCAGCCGTCGCGTTGGCGGCAGCATGTTCGGCCGGACGCGAGGCGCTTGGTTGCGCGGAAGAAGGAGACGCGGCGAGAGCGGCGATGACGGTGGAGCGAGTGGTATCGGACGTGGCGGTGTTGGTGGCGATGTCAGGGCCGTTGGAGGTGCAGGAGAACGCTCGGGTTTGGCTGGAGGAGGCCGGGTCGGGACTTGGACCGGTGATCAGAGGATATGGGCGAGTGTTGTCGGCTGCAGCGACGAGCGGGAGGCGAAGCACGGCGGCAGGGTCTGGGTTGGAGGAGGCTTACACAGGCTGCGAGGCCGTGTTTGTTGTGACAGCAGTGGACTACGAAGGGCGGCGGCGGACGGAAGGAGGCGACGATGTGACCGCGACGATCGAGATGGAGGAGAAAGGGGACGCGTTGGACGGCGAAGGACAGCAGGGTCGAGTCACGGACCAAGGCGACGGGACGTATGCGGTGACGTACCAGCCGCGATGCGCGGGTCGGGTGCAGGTGCACGTGCGAGTGAACGGCGTGGCGATCGGGTGGAGTCCGTTCCGCATCACGGTGGTGGATGGCGTTCGGTTGCGGTTCGAGTCGCCGTTCGACACGAACGGAGTGCTGTACTACATTGGGACGGATGGCGGGCGGCGAGCGTACTCGAACCCGCAGGTGGCGGGTGACGTGGTGGTGACATGCAGCGGAACGTCCCGGAGAAGCTACTCTGCCTCCCGGTTTGTTGCGAACCGCCATGCCAGGCCGGTGTTCAATCCGACCGACGATCAGCCGAACAGTTGGATGGCGGTGGACCTTGGGGCATGCAGGGATCTGTCGCCGGACCACTATTGCCTGCGCCATGGGTACGGTGAGACTGCATATTCTTATGTTCTTCGCCACTGGGAGCTGCAGGGGTCTGTGGATGGTGCGGCGTGGGAGACGCTGCGGCGGCACGTGAACGACGCGGCAATCGCCGGGGCGTTGGCGGAGACGGACTGGGCGATCGCTACTGCGGTCGTGGGCGGTCGTTTCTTCCGCCACTTCCGCGTGCTGCAGACGGGGCCCAACTCCAGTGGATCCAACCATTTGAACTGCGCGGGCATCGAGCTGTACGGCGTGCTGCGGCGTGTGCAGACGTGACGGGCGCGGCGGGTGCGGTTCGTTGGCGAGGTGCGTACGTTTCTTGCGTGGCAGGGCCGTGTGTGTGGCAGATGTTGCTGCATCCGTGTCTCCATTGCGCGGCGCCCGCAGCGTTGCCCACGATGGCTTGCGGTGCGGACGCGCTGTTCGATTCGGAGCACAGAGCGCGGCGAGTGCGGTGTCGTCCGTGTTTGCTGCCACGGACGCTGGCTGAGCATCATCGACGTGTCGAGAGAGTCTCGAGTCGTGAAAACTTGTGCATGTGTAGTGAGCACGAGATGGCGGAGGCAACGCGGACCGCCTCGGCACAAATTTGGCGCGCACACCTTACCCATCACGCTCTGCTGCGTCGCTGCCAAGGGGGCTCTCATCGGCCTCCTTTCCTTGTCCCGAAGCCGTCCGCGGCTCCCGCCGTGGATCGCGGCTGCTGTCGCCAGAGAAGGACGCGACTCGGTATGGCACGACTTTCGAACCGGGACAGAAACACCGGGTGGTCGGCAGTCTCGGCGCCACGTGGCGTGCGCCGGAGAGATGCGGTGACACTACGCCCAGTGCCCAGGCGAAACGCTGTAGCATCTTGCAGCATTTCACGCGCTCGGTATACGCGATTCTGCTCGCGATTGAGACCTACGCCGGAGACATCGCTCACATCTCATCTCCACCGCCGCCGTGATCTGATCGCGATCTCTCAGACCTCCAGCATCTGAAGCGAGTCGATAGCGGCCTCGCGCTCCGCGACGGCGGCCATGTCAGACGCCGATCCCGCTGCGGTGGTCGTCGGGACGGTGCCGGTGGTCGAGAGGATGATAGCGAAGCACGCGGCAGTATGGGGTGAGGGAGAGGAGGCGGTCTGGGCTTGGGAGCGATGGTGGGTGGAGGATTGTGTGAGCAGCAAAGAGGCGACACGGAGGCGATGAGGGCGAGAAGCCGCGAACAGGCAACGGAAGCGAAGGCAGTCGCCAGGCTGCACACGCGGAGGAGGCATGGGCGGCGGCGCCAACAGAAGGGACACCACCCCGGCACTAACACGATGGCATCCACACTCGCGACGGAAATGGCAGTCGAAAAAATTCCTGCACGCGTGGTGGAGCTATGAACGGCGCAAAGACACTGGCACTCCGGCACTGAACTCTCAGAATGGCGCTCTCTCTCCTGCACACGAGAAGGAGAGACACGGGATAGCACTCATACGGAGGCTTGGTCAGAGGCGGTGTGTTCTGTGCTATTCGCAGCACGTGGCGGGCCGAAGAGACTCCGCGTCCACTGCAGCTGCGTGCGCGCCTCCGCAAACATTCGCAGCGCCAGCAGCGCATCCGCCAGCGCGACACGCACCGCGACCGAATCGGACGACCGCAGCGCGCGGCGAAGCGTTGCAACGGAGACGTCGTAGGCACCGGCGGCGTAGGCCGCGTCCGCGACGCGGCGGAGCACGTCAGCATCTGCAAGGCCGTGGAGGACGGCGGTGGAAACGGCGTGGCGCGCAACGGACGGTCGCTGCGTATAAAAGCCCACCACCGCTAGAAGCGCCCAAGTGAGTGAGTCGGTAGGCGAGAGCAGGTTCGCCTCGGCCAATGCATCCTCGGCGGCGGCCCAGTACGATGCAATCACGTGCTTCTGCGCGGGATCGACCCGCGTGCGCAAGTCCGCCGCGCGCGCGTCGCTTCCGAGGGCTGCACCGGCGAGCGCCGTGCCGCCGCGGCTGCTGCCACTACCGCTACGCACGCCAGCGGCGGACCCGGAGCCGACCGTCCCGGCGTGGTGGCCACCAACGGCACCCCCGCCACCACCGCCGCCGCTGACGGAGAGAGAGGAAGACGATTGAGTGTCGGCGTCGAGTTCGGACGCGCGCAGGGCCATCCTGATGAAGGCGTCGCCGACAGCGGTCCACGCGTATGGGCACGGATGCGCCTTGACGGCGAGGTAGAAGGCGTCACGCGCGTCGCTCAGTGCGCCCGCAGCAAGCAGCGTCCGACCCAGCCGGAGATAGCCGGCCCACGCGGACGCCGGGGCGAGCGCAGTGGATGTTCCGCCCGAGAGAGCGCCTTCGAAATGTGGGAGTGCTGCCGCGATGTTGCCGGCTTCCACGAGCAGAGTAGCGAGGAGTAAGCGGCCGGGAGCGTAGGAGGGCTCGAGAGACGCAATTTCCTGCGCAAGATCGACTGCGCGGTCAGGGTTTCCAGCGCGCCACGCCTGCTCCGCACGGAGCATCGCGAGGCGCCGCTCAGTCGGCCAGTCGGCGCTGCCGACGGCAACGGTGCTGCCAAGGCCCTGTGATTGGAGAGTGTCGGTCCGCTCACGAGCGCCGCCTGCACCGCCTGCGCCCGCGCCTGCTCCTCCCGCACCACTGACTGCGCCGGCAACGTCCGGCCCACCGGCAAGGCCGTGCGCGCCACTGCTGCCAACAGCAGCAGGCGACCCGACACCCCCGACAGACCATGTCGCGCCACCATCGGTGCGCGCGGTCATGGATGCGGGAGTGTCGCCACCCACGGGAGAGCCCGACGGGTGTGAAGGCGGTGTGGGTCCGTGCGGGGAGGTTGTACCGGCAGCACCGCCAGCCGCTTTCCCGGCAGCAAGCCCACCGGCGCCGGAAAATGCTGCGGAGAGGGTGCCTACACTAATACCGGCTGCGCCGATCCCCGCGGCCGAGCCATCCACACCACGCGCGCCTCCCGCGCCCACGCCGCCGCCGCGACCCGCACCGCCGCCTACACCTGCAGCGCCGGCCCCGCCGGCCCCGCCCCCGCTCGCACCACTCCCAACGCCAGCTCCTGCGCCGGTGCCCGTAGAGACGGCTCCGGCAGTGACGGCGACCCCAACGGCGAGAGTAGGCGTCGTGGGGGCGGCTGGCGGGCTGGTGTAGGGTGCGATCGGCGGTGCCTGCGCGCGTTCCTCCGTGCGGCGGAGGGCCGCGGCATCGATGCAGTGGGAAGCGAGGCTGTCGAGGCGCAGATCGAGGCACAAGCGTGCGAGCCGTAGGTATACTGTGCTGAAGTCGGGCAGCGCTACCCCGCCACCCAGCGCATCTGCACCTCCCGCGCTGCCGCCTCCCCCCGCACCCGCACCCGCACCCGCACTCACACCAGAGACTGCCGCAACAGCCCCGGCGGCGGAGTCAAGGCTCACTCCCCTACCCCCGTCCCCGTTGCCGAAGCCTCCGCTTGGCCGACCACCTGCCGCACCCCCACCACCGCCCCCACCTCCGCCAGCAGCCCACGTTCCGCTCTCCGTAGTCCCGCCGCCACCGCCCGCTCCGACAGGAGACACCGCGGCGGCGGCGGCCGGCTGCTGTGAGGCGCGGGTGGCTACCGTATCGTCAAACATCCGCCGCGCAGCCCATCCCGCGGCCATATCGCCCGAGTGGTCCACGCGGCCCGACGCGGCCTCCACGACCATCGCGCGCAGGGTCTGCGCCAGTGCATACGCGCCCTCTGTCCGCCGCGCGTGCTGCCGCTCCAGGACCGTCTCTTCAGACGCCGCCACCTCACAGAAGATCCCAAGTGCACCCCACGGCACCGGAGAGCCGATGGCAGCGTCCACCGCGCACTGCAGATACACCTCCGCTGCGGGAAAGCGCCGTCGGACGGCGAGCATCAGCCCGTACGTCACGAGCGCGCCGCAGTGCAGAGGGTCCAGGGCGAGCGCCTCCCTCAACGCGGGCTCCGCCACGCTCGTGCGGCCGAAGCGTGTCGCCATCGCACCGTACGCCGCCCACAGGTCCGCGTCGTGCGGCGCCTCGAGTACCGCGTGGTGCAGGAACCCCACCGCCGCCGGATCATCGAGGGCCTCGGCATCGGATGCGAGAGCGGTCCACGCGACGCGCGGCGCCTGCGGCGCAGCCAGCACGCCCATGTCCACGCCGCTCCCATAGAACTCCACCAGAACCCGCCGCAACTCCGTCTGCAACACCGCGTGGATCGTCGCGACGGCCTCAGCAAATGACGCGCCGCGCCCATCGCCCGCGTCCGCCGTGGCGCGCAATGTGCCGCGCTGCTGCGCGACGCGGGTGGTGAGCGCAATCAGCCGCTCCCTCCACACCGCCCGCCGCCCCGACGCGATCACCCCCTCCACATACGCACGCACGGCCTCCATAGGCGGTCGTGTATGGGAGGCTCGTACTGCGATGGCTGCAGTGGCGTTTGTGCCAGCTGTCGCCGCCGTCGACGCGGCCAGCAAGTCGGCGTCCGGCAGCGCACCAGTCGCGGATGCGACGGCGGCCTCGTGGCGGCGCGCCGCGGCGAGCGCTTCGCCGTGCGCTGTGCGGTGTGCCGCGTCTGCTGCGCCGAGGTGCGGGCTGGATGCTGCAAACCCGTCCAGGATTTCGCGCACGATCGACGCCAGCAGCGCACGCAGCGCGTCCACCGGCGTCGGCGGCGGGACGGGCCGCACGGCGCGCGGCGGAACGAAGTCCCGCGAGCGGGCGGCAGGTCGCGGGCGCTCAGCAGGGAGCGGTACTAGCGGACGAGCGAGGTAGATGGAGATGATGGCGCAGGTCCCTGCCTCGACCATCGGGTGCGTGGCCGCGGACGTCTCCGGCTGCAGGCAGGGCGGGATGTCGCCGCGCTTGCGGATGACGGGCCGCCGGCGGGCGTCCCGCGCCTCCGCGGTGTCGGCTGGCGGGACGAGCGGAACAATGGTGGAGTCGCGGGCGGCACCCGGCTCTAAGAACGGGAGCAGCGAGACCGCAATGCCGGCGGTGTAGCGCGCGGCGTTGGAGTCGGCCCACTCGGGCGGGCAGGTCGGCAGGAGGTGGCGGCGGAAGATGAGTTCGACCGAGGCGCCGGACGTGGCGGCTTCGTGCAACTGATCCACCTGGCTGCTGGTGAGGCCAAGGCGGTGTCGCCACGTCGGGCGGCCGTCCGCGTCCTGTGCCCAGGCGATGACGGCGTCACCGGCGGCAGGAAGAGCGGAGCCCAGTGTCTCCGCGGACGGTGCGGAGACGCCGGTGGCAAGCTCGGAGCTCCACGTGGTGAGGCGGCCGTCGGAGAAGACCCAGGTCGGTGGGGAACGGTCTGGGCCCTCTAGAGGTGAGATTGCGGCAGCGACAGACTCGCGAGACTCACCGTCCGGGATGTGGAGGTCGACAGTATAGCGGAAGATGTGTTGACCGGCCATTGACGAGTCGTCCGTCTGACCCTTCGCGCCCTTCGCGTCTGGTTTGGGCTTGGAGGTCTTCTCTTTCGTGACGGGGAAGATGAGATAGTCCTCGCCAGACCATTGAGGGGGCAGGTTGCAGATGCAGTGGAGCGAAACGTCCAGAAAGTTCACAATCTCGTCGTCGGCCATTGAGCGAACAACTGCCAAGGCACTAAATTCACTGCAATGGTCAGTTTGTGTGCATCGTTCGATGGGGACGCTCCGCCATTCCTGTGGTCTACCATCCCATGGCTCTCGCTGTAGGCCGAGTGCTTCGTCGGCGGTTGTCATCGCCGCGGCCACGAGGTACGCCGTGCGTCGCCGCAACGCTCGATTCGCCAACCTTGCGAAGCTCTACCACTTCTTAGTTCAGCAGCTGGACACGAATGGCTGCCGATGCGTCACGCCATATCTCTGGTTAGTAACGCGAGCACGCCACCGCATCCCACGCGGACGCCGCGTCGACGCCTGGATGAAACGTGGCAAGGCGAATGTCGGCGGCGGAAAGCACCATCAGCGCGGACTCGCTGCGGGTGAACACGTCGGCCGCCATCGCGCTCGTCGCAGAGTTTCTGGGGCTGTTGCCGCCGGACGGCGCTAGCAGCGGCGGCAAGCGCGACAGGACTCGGCCGTCGCTGGCGCAATTGGTGAGGGCCCGTTGCTTCCTGCACCGCCATCGACAGCGCCAAATCTCGTTACTGTCGCGCACTGGTGAGATCCTGCCGAGTTGCGTGCTTGACGCGCCAATTGTTTCGTCTGCTGATGATCGGTCTGGAGAACGGCTACCGCCGCACCCTCCAGACCCGTGCGCGCGGAGACTGCAAGGACGTTTGACATCCCGATGCCGCTGCGGTCGCTGCGCTGCGTCACCCGTTTATGCACCTGATTTTTCCCGGGAAGTCGCGGCCAACCCTCATGTGCTGGCGCGCACTGCTCGCGTAACTCGTCCCTAAGTCGGCGTGCGCAGACGCGGGGGAGCATGCAACGTAGAGCGTGCGTGACGACCGCTCGAGCATAACCCAACGAGACGACTGAGGCCGCGGTTCGACTCTAAGGGAGCGCGGGCTCGACAGCGCGTCCGCCCGCCGACGCAGCTGCCCGCTCTACGGTGTGGCGAGATGTCTGGCGAGGTGTCGGGTTCTGCGTGCTGGCGTGGGTTCTCTCTGCGTCGCGCGGTCCGGACTCGGAATTCGAGTCCTTCTCGTCACCCCGCATGCCTCCTGTTTAGGTATGTCGACCGCATTCTGTTGTTCGACGAGGTCGCTCATGCTTTCTTCATGTTGCACGTCCGCGAGCGGAAGATCGCGGCGCCGGGGCGTCGATCGCATGTTGCTGCGGTTGCCTCTCCGACGGGTCCCTTCGCCGCCGCCGGCGCTAGCTCGACCGGCTCTCTGGTCACGCCGACAAGGGTATCGTTCCTTCTTCAATGTTACGAGTCCCTCGCCGGTCAGTGGCCTCTCCGGTCGGGGCTTCGAACAAGGAGCGCGACGGCCCGCTAGCCACGAGACACTGCGAATGGGACCAGCTCGGCATCGGCAAAGAATTCGCTGGAGGGATTGCAAAAGTTCGCGGGCGTAGGGAGCTTGCGAGGCAGTGGACTGCGCAATCGCGCGCGCAAGCACGGCCCGACTGCAGCGGAACACCGACGCGGTCAAGCTAGCCACCGCACGCGTCGTGGCGCCACCTGGAGCAGCGCCACGTGTCACACGCGGCGCACCTAGCGGCAAGCCGTGCCCTTCGCATATGCCCGTACCTTTTTTTCGCATATGCTCGCCGCCGCGTCGGTTGCAAGAATCGTCTTGTGGAGTCACC
>JADMIO011614238.1_pt1 | contig 21202 bp, 18 predicted proteins | sample 8958161 | NCBI WGS metagenome assembly JADMIO01 (sample SAMN16585339, study PRJNA669376) | soil metagenome | isolation source: Crop rotation soil | place: USA: Cullars Rotation, Alabama | collected 2011
CCGCCGCTACAGAAGCCAAAGTGAAAACTGAAATTTCAACCGACCGCGCAGCGGCGGTTGATCTGCTGCGGCGAGGGGAAGTTGTCGGGCTGCCTACCGAAACGGTTTATGGCCTTGCGGCTGACGCTTTAAATCCGGTTGCGGTGGCAAAAATCTTCGAAGCCAAGGACCGGCCGAACTTTGATCCGCTCATCGTTCATCTGCCGGAGGTCGATTGGTTGGAGAAGCTGGCCGAGTTGCAGACCACCGATCGGAATTTGGTGACGGCCCTCGCCGAACAATTCTGGCCCGGCCCCCTCACCGTGGTGTTGCCGAAGAAAACAATCGTTCCCGAAATTGTTACCGCAGGCCTGGATACGGTCGCGGTTCGGCAAAGCGCCAGCCCTGTGTTCAGCGAAATTGTGCACCGGTTCGGTGGGCCGCTGGCTGCGCCCAGCGCTAATCGGTTCGGACGAATAAGTCCCACCACGGCTCAACATGTCCGCGATGAGCTGGACGGACGGATTCCTCTGATCATCGAGGGCGGGCCGACAGCCCACGGTATCGAGTCAACAATCATCACCATCCGGGAAGGCAGGATCGACATCCTGCGACGAGGTCCGGTCACCGCCCAACAATTGTCAGAATTCGCCAAAGTCGGAACGGTGGAGCAGACGGAAAAGATCATTGCTCCCGGGCAACTGCCTTCCCATTACGCCCCTAAAACGCGGCTGCGCTTAATAGATAACGCGAATTCGTTTTCGATCCCGGAAGATCAAAGAATCGGATTGCTGGCCTGGAAGCCGATGAAGGGAGAACAATTCGCCGCGGTTCGTCACCTGAGCGAACGCCAGGACTTGCGTGAAGCAGCAGCGAATCTCTTTCGCCTGCTGCGAGAGCTTGATGGGCTCGATCTTGATTTAATCGTGGCCGAGCGAATGCCGGAGATTGGCCTGGGCGCCGCGATAATGGATAGATTAAAGCGCGCGTCGACGGATTGAGGTTTTCTCTGGTTAAAGCGGCAAAGCACTGCCGCACTCCAAAACGTGGGCGAATTACTATCTACCGCGGAGTGCGGCGGCTCGACGCCGCTTTGTGAAAAACTCGGGGCCGGTGGAGAATTATCCGCTGAGACAGCGGACGCTACAACGAACTGATTTGCTGTAGTGTGCGCTGTCTCAGCGCATCTTTGAATCATGTTTCGCCCCGCAGGGGCGTGGGAATTCCTTGGCGTCGATTCTTGCGCCCGCTGCCGGGGCCGCATGGGTGACGGATGCAATCACCCGCTGGCTTGCGCCACCGGCTAATTTCCAGACGCCCCGGCCGGGGCGATGAATCGGACCCGCCGGAGCCTGTCCCTCCAGCGAGAACCGCGAGAGCGAACGAGCGTTAACGCCCGGCTCCGACAGTAGTCAGGCGGGGCCGCTCACTGCCAACAGTTTTTGGCTGCTTCGAGACGCCGCCTGATCCCTTTTGAAAAGCCAGGCAGGCCTGAATGAATCCCTTAAACAACGGATGCGGCTTGTTAGGCTTACTTTGAAATTCCGGGTGATACTGGCAGCCGACGAAGTAGGGATGATCGCGAAGCTCGATCAATTCGGCCAGGGTGCCGTCGGGCGATGTTCCCGAAATCACAAATCCTTTTTCGTTCATCCGGTCACGGTACTCCATGTTGAACTCGTAGCGGTGCCGGTGCCGCTCGGTGACCTCGGTGTTGCCGTAAATTTTCTCGGCCAGCGTGCCTTTGACAATCTTGGTCGGCCACGTGCCCAATCGCATGCTCGCCCCCATGTTCTTCACCCCGCGCTGCTCTTCCAGGAGCGATATCACCGGTTCCTCCACATCTTTGTCGAACTCGGTGCTGTTCGCGTTCTTAATTCCGCAGGCGTTCCGGGCGAACTCGATCGTGGCCACCTGCATCCCCAGGCAGAGTCCGAGATAGGGAACGTTGTGCTCCCGCGCGTAACGAGCGGCATTGATCTTTCCTTCAACACCGCGAGCGCCGAAGCCGCCCGGGATCAAAACGCCATCCACATCTTCCAGTCCGCCTTTAGCGCCGTTCGCAACCGATTCGGCATCGACCAGCTTGAGCTCGATCCCGCAATCTTCACTGGCTGCGGCGTGGGTCAGCGATTCATAAATGCTCTTGTAAGCGTCTTGCAGATCGATGTATTTGCCAACTACCGCGATCTTGATGTGCTTGGAAGGGCTAATCACGCAATCGACGAACTTCTTCCACCTGGATAGATCCGGCTCGGGCGTTTCCAGGTGCAAGAGGTCGCAGACCAGCTGGTCGAGACCTTCCTGGTGCAACATCAGCGGCACTTCATAAACGGTGTGAGCAACGTCACGCGCTTCAATGACCGCCTTCTCCGAAACGCTGCAGAACATCGATAACTTGCGTCGCAGTTCCTGATCGAGCGGGCGATCGGTGCGGCAAATCAAGACCTGCGGTTGCAGACCGATCTCGCGCAATTTGGCTACGCTCTGCTGGGTAGGCTTGGTTTTCAGCTCGGCCGCGGCTTTGATGTAGGGAACGAGCGTGACGTGCATGTTCAGTACATTTTGCCCGCCCGCTTCGAGAATGAATTGCCGAATCGCTTCCAGGAATGGCAGCCCTTCAATGTCGCCGGTGGTGCCGCCGATCTCGGTAACGACAATGTCGTATTTGGATTCGTCGGAAATTTCCCGAATCCGGTTCTTGATCACGTCAGTGACGTGGGGAATGACCTGCACCGTTTTGCCCAGGTAATCGCCTCGGCGTTCTTTCAGGATAACGCTCTCGTAGACCTGGCCACTGGTCAGGTTGTTGTGCCGCGATAGCACGCAATTGGTGAACCGCTCGTAATGGCCCAGATCGAGATCGGTCTCGGCGCCATCGTTGAGCACGTAGACCTCGCCGTGCTGAAACGGATTCATCGTTCCCGGATCGACGTTCAGATAGGGATCGAACTTTTGGAACACGACACGGAGCCCGCGCGCTTCCAGCAGCGTTCCGAGCGACGCCGCGGTTAGACCTTTTCCGAGAGAACTGACCACTCCGCCGGTGACAAAAATGTATTTCATCGGCTGCTCCTTGTTTTTGACCGCCGCCCGGTGGGCGACGAGGCCGCTTTGCGTAACGATGCCGCGATCGCTTTTGCATCTGCGGGCGTGTCTACGCCCGGCCATCCATGTTTTGTGACGAGCACATTCACAGTTACACCATTTTCCAGAGCACGCAATTGCTCCAGCGATTCGGTTCGCTCCAATGAACTCGGCTTCCAACCAACGAATCGGAGGAGCGTCTCCCGCCGGAACCCGTAGATGCCCTGGTGCCGGAGGCATCTGGCTCCCGCTTGACGCGGATAGGGGATGCGGGCCCGCGAAAAGTAGAGCGCGTTGTGATTTGAATCGATCACCACCTTGACCTGATTCGGAGAAGAGGCATCGGCCGGCCTGCCAAAGGGATGGGCAGCGGTAACAATTTCGACAGTCCGATCGGCCCGAAGTTTTTTAACTAACCGATCAATCAAGCGCGGATCGATCAGCGGTTCGTCGCCTTGAACGTTCAGGACGAACTGGTATGCCGGCGCTCTTTTCGCCACCTCGGCAATGCGATCAGTGCCGCTGCGATGTTTCGGCGAAGTCAGCGCCACCTCGGCGCCCCAGCCGAATGCCGCCTGGGCAATGCGCATGTCGTCGGTGGCGATGATCACGGCGTCGAGCGTCTTCGCTTTCCGCGATTGTTCCCAGACGTGACGAAGCAGCGGTTTGCCGGCAATCACGTGGAGCGGTTTCCCCGGAAAACGGGTCGAGCCCCAGCGCGCTGGAATTATCGCTACCGCTTTGCTCATCTTTTGTCGGGCGCCTTCAAGATAATATCTGAGGCTTCATTGAAATCTTCAGCCACAAAATCGGCGAGGTTCCCGTCGGTCTCCTGTCCGTAACCAGTCCGGACCAGGATCGTTTTTACCCCGGCGTTTCGTCCGCATTCGATATCGCTCGGTTTGTCGCCTACGTAAAACGAGCGGGAAAGATCGATATCGTGTTCGCGCGCGGCCTTGAAAATCATTTCCGGTGAAGGCTTCCGGCAGGTGCAGCCGTCTTTCGGCAAATGCGGGCAATGATAAGTGGCATCGATGATTCTCTGGCCGATCTGCCGGGAAAACTCGGCATCGACTGCGCGATATTGGATTTCATCAAAGTAACCGCGCCCGATCCCGCTCTGGTTGGTAATAACGACCAAACGGTAGCCCGCTTCCTTTAATTTTCGCAGCGCCGCCGGCACTCCGTCGATTAGCTCGATATCTTTTGGGTCGCCGCAGTAACCGACATCGTGCATGAGCGTGCCGTCGCGATCCAAAAATACGGCGGGATGTTTCTGATGATCGGACATCGGGCGCACTTCTTATTAACACCGAACCTCGGTTCAGTGCGACCCTCTCCATCTTGCCGCCCAACGTTTTAGCAGTTTCCCGCGCCGCCGAAAAACCGTTGAAATGGTCTGCGTCTCGACCGCCAATGGCACCCGGCTAAATGAGATGGCAAACTCAATCGGCGTCACGTTGCCTTGAAACTGGCGATCAGTTCTTTTTTCGAAACGGTCTCGGTCCCAACTTTACCGACGACGACAGCGCTCCCGTGATTGGCGATCTCGGCGGCCTCAACCGGTGTTGCCCCGCCAGTCAGGGCGAGAGTGAACAGGGCGATCGCGGTATCGCCGGCGCCTGAAACGTCGTAGACATCCCTGGCCTTGGTCGGGATGTGGTGAGGGGATTTGCGGTTCTGAAACAGCATCATTCCGTGTTCGCCTAACGTCACCAAAACGTGCTGGGCGCCCCATTTATCGAGCAATGTTTTTCCGGCCCGAATCAGTTCTGCATCCTTTTTCGGCGATCGCTCACCGCCGCGATCTGGAATTCCGGTGGCCAGGAAAGCCTCGGCCCGGTTGGGTTTCACTGCGGTCAGGTTTTTCCAGGCAATCGGATTTCTTGGATTGGGATCGGCGGTCACGATCTTTCCGGCTTTGTGCGCGGCCCGGGTGATTTCTGAAACCAGCTCCGAGACCAGAAACCCTTTCCCGTAGTCTTCAAAAATGACGGCATCGACTTCAGGCAATTTCTTTCGGACAGCGTTGACGATTTTTGTGATCTGGACCCGGGAGGGCTGGCTGATCTGTTCCCGGTCAACCCGGACCACCTGTTGATGCCGGGCAATGATTCGAGTTTTAACGATGGTTCTGAATCCGCCGGATTCGATTGTATTGGATGTGTCGATACCATCCTTATCCAGCAAGTCGCGCAGGCGCTGGCCGCTGGCGTCTTTGCCGAACATTCCCACGACCGCCACGTTCTTGGCGAAGCCGCGCAGGTTCCGGGCGACATTGGCTGCCCCGCCGGGATGAAACGATTCTTCGGTGACTTCAACTACCGGAACCGGGGCTTCGGGGGAGATTCGGCCGACCTTGCCCCAGACAAATTCGTCCAGCATCAGGTCCCCGATTACGAGGAAGCGCCTGGCCGCGGCTTGGCCAAGAATCTGCTGCAATTTGTTCAAATTCATGAGTTTGACTCAATGCCGGCTCTGCCAGTCAAAATATCGGTTATCGGAGATTTGTGTGGAGCGAAGGTTCTGCTTAGAGTTGCCTCATTAATCCTGAATACGAAGACGAAATCAACAGTCGAAGGTCTCCATGAGTCTATTTCTTAAGTATCTACAACTGAGTTTGGTGGGTTGGTTCGGCCTGGCCCTGTGTGCCGGTGCCGCCCCAGCTCCCCAACAGATCGACGTTAAGCAGCTTTCCAAGAAGGTCGAAGACGTGGTAGTCCCGCTACCCAACGAAATCTTCGGCGCCCTGAACAAGCTTGGAACGGTTAACTGGAAAGAGCATGTTCGGAGCGACAAGGGCAGCAACTTTACCGAGCGGCCCCGGATCGCCCTCTTGCTGGGAACGGTCATTGCCGATGGCTTCATCGCCGTCCAGGCGGAAGACGCACCGACCGTGAAGGAGATCGGGCAGCGCGTTTTGGCCCTGGCCAAGGGGATCGGCGTGGGTAATTCCATTACTCCGCACGCCAAGGCAATTATCGAGGCAGCCGACAAACGCCGATGGGAAAGCGTCCGGCAGGAGCTCGATCGCACCCAGAACAGCGTGCAACAGGCCATGAACGAAGTGCAGGACCAGAAACTCTCCGAGCTGGTGAGCTTGGGTGGCTGGCTGCGCGGAACTCAGGTCTTGACCTCGGTCGTCTCGAAGAAGTATTCCCATGAAGGCGCGGAACTCCTGCATCAGCCTGATTTGGTCGACCATTTTCAGGCCAAGCTGCAAGGAATGTCGCCGGCCGATAGCCTGCCAATCATGAGCGAAATCCAAAAATCGCTGGGCGAGGTGAAGCCATTGATTGGTGGCCAGATTTCGGCTGAGTCGGTGAAAAAGATCAACGACATTACGACCAAGCTCGACCACAGCATCGTTACCAAAGATTAATTAAACGAGACCCCACTCATGAATCGTTTCGCAAACATTGCTGCGCGCAGAGGATTGATCCTCGCCATTTTCCTGGCGATTCAAGCGACCGTAGTCGCCTCGGTCGATGACGCGCAGTCATTCGCACTCCAGGCCGCCGAACCTTACGTCAAGGAAGGGTTCCAGGTCCGGGAAGATTATTGGGGCGGCGATTTGGGCGTGGGCGAAAAGAAAGCGGTCCGGCAGCAACTGTTCAAGGGTAACGAATACTGGTTCTGGATGGGGACCGATGTCGAGCGCGCAAAAATTTCGGTTCACATCTACGATTCGGAAGGAAAGATCGCCGAGCAACCGGACGGCTGGGAGAAAGGGCATTTTGCCGCGGCCCATATTATTCCCAAGAGCACCGGCAGTTATTTCATCATTGTGAATGTCGAAGAGTCGCCCGACGAACGCACCCACTGGGCGCTGGTCTACGGTTTCCGTTAAGAGCGTGACATGCTAGTCCCCGCCGGGCATCGTTTCCCTCGGTGCACAAGAAGTTGCAGGGCAGGCGCATCGTCGGCCGATTTTGGTTTGGATGGCAAGCGAGCCGCTTACCCGACAAACGGCAACTAGATGACCGAAATCCGCACCCTCGAGTTTGAGAGCCCGCGCGCGTTGCAGTCGCTCTACGCGAACGATCTCAAATTGCTCAAGAACCTGGAGGACACTCTGGGAGTGAAAGTCACAACACGGGAAGGGTGGGTGAAGCTGGAAGGCGAACCGGAAAGGATCGACAAGGCCCAGCGGGTTTTCGATCAACTCGAAGAAGTTCGCCAGAAAGGGGTGGCCATTCACAAACACGAGTTCAATTACGCATTGAACTCCGTGACCGAATCCCGCAACGACGACCTCGGCGATGTGGTTTCCACCAAGATCGCCACTTCATCGCGCAAACCGCCGATCGTGGCCCGAAGCGCCAGCCAGCGCAGTTACGTGGAAGCGATTCAAACTCACGACGTCGTTTTTGGGATCGGCCCGGCCGGAACCGGCAAGACCTATCTGGCGGTGGCGATGGCGGTGGCCGCGCTGAAAAAGGAGCAGGTGGCCCGGATCATCCTGACCCGGCCCGCGGTTGAAGCCGGCGAAGCGCTTGGATTTCTCCCCGGCGATCTGGAACAAAAGATCACCCCTTATTTGCGGCCGCTCTACGATTCGCTCCGGGACATGATCGAACCGGAAGAGATGGAGCGGGCGCTGGCCCGGCAAACCATCGAAGTCGCGCCGCTCGCCTACATGCGGGGGCGGACCTTGAACAATGCCTTCGTGATCCTGGATGAAGCGCAAAATACCACTACCGAGCAGATGTTTATGCTGCTCACCCGAATCGGCATGCACTCCAAGTGCGTGGTGACCGGCGACGTGACCCAAATCGACCTGCCGGCTAACAAGCGGTCGGGCGTGGTGGAGGCCCTGCAGGCCCTGAAAAATGTTCCCGGGATTGCGACCGTTTACTTCACCGAACGCGATGTAGTTCGACACGAACTCGTGCGTGCCATCATCAATGCCTATCAGCAGCATCGTTCGCCGGCTCCGAGAAAGTAACCATGTTTGATTTCCTTAAACGCGGTCAACTCATTCGCCGGGGGCTCGCTTCGAAAAAGACGCGGCGGCGCCGGACGCATAACGAGTTGCTCGGGAATCTGGAACTGGCTCCGTCGGTGAAAATTCTGATCATGGCCGCGTTCGTGGTCGGGCTGGCCTTCCTGATCTTTAGCGGTCAACAGCAGGAACAGACCAAGAATTTCATCATCGCTCTTCTATTTCTTGCGGTCGCGGTGACGCAGCTCTGGATTAACCAGCCCAAGACATTCTCTCAAAATTCCCGGGTCCTGCTCGTTTTCGGAATCATTTTGTTCCAGCTGACCGCGACGAAGCTCCTCTTCGTCCTTTGCAACAGCGGCACCTTCAGGTTTCTCAAACCGGAAATGGGAGTTTTGGTCGCACCCTACGCATTCGCGCCACTGGTCTTGAGCGTGTTGCTTGGGAGAAATCACGGGCTTTACGCAGCCGTCACGGTGAGCCTCTGGGGAAGCATTCTTTTTGGCCCAATCGATGCCCCGCTGTTGGTCTGTTCCCTGATCAGCGGTTTCACCGCGGTTTATCTGACCTTGCAGGTGCGTCGCCGGAGCAGGTTGATCCGGGCCGGCCTCGGGGTCGGCGTAGCGATCTGGTTGCTTGCTCTCACCTTTGGTCTCATCGGCCCGATCAATCTTTTCCCTCCCACCGCTAACGATTGGGGAATGATCGGTGTCCAAAGCGCGCTGGCCATTGGTAACGGATTGGTCACAGCGATGGTCGTGGGCGGCGCGTTGCCGATTCTGGAACAGCTATTCCAAATCACCACCGATATTTCCTGGCTGGAAGCGTCGGACTTGAATCACCCGTTGTTGCGCCGGATGACGATCGAAGCGCCCGGCACGTATCACCACAGCCTGGTGGTGGCCAACCTGGCTGAAGCCGCAGCGGAAGCGATCGGCGCCAATGCCACGCTTTGTCGCGTCTGCGCCTATTTCCACGACGTCGGCAAACTGGTTAAGCCGGAATACTTCACCGAGAACATGAACTTCGAGAGGAACCCGCACGATGACCTCGCGCCGACCATGAGTGCGCTGATCATCATGGCTCACGTGAAAGAGGGCGTGGATCTCGCCCTCAAGAACGGTCTTAACCAGCGCATCATCGATATCATCCAGCAGCATCACGGCACCTCCCTCGTTTATTATTTCTATCAGCGGGCGCTTCAACAACAGGAAGACGCGAAGGCGGGAGGCAAGATCATGAATATGCGCCCCGATGATATTCCCGAGGTGCAGGAGGAAAGTTTCCGTTACGGCGGCCCGAAACCACAAACCAAGGAGAGCGCGATCGTTAGCCTGGCCGATATCGTGGAGAGCGCATCGCGCAGTGTGGAGAAACCGACGCCGCAAAAGATCGAGCAACTGGTGCAGGAGCTGATCGAGGAGCGCATCGCCGATGGTCAGCTGGATGAATGCGATCTGACCCTGGGCGAAGTAAAGATTATCGCCGATCGATTTCAGTTCACGCTAATGACGATGCTTCACAGCCGGATCGCGTATCCCAAACCCGATTCGAAGTTCGGCGGGAGCCCGCGAGACGAATCGCTGCGGCCTGATGTGATGGCCGAGACCCGGCGCCCGCCCGACGCCCCGCCCGTCTCCGCCGCCTAGTTGGTGGGGCGAGACTCTGTCGAGCTGACAACAATGAACAGAGGCGACGCAATCAAAAGGTTGGCGAATTACCAGGCCGAAACCGCAGTCATCCTCGGCTCCGGATTGAACTCTCTCGTTACCGAACCCGGAAATGCCGACATTATCCCGTATTCGGATTTTCCTGCGATCCCGAAGCCTTCCGTGCCCGGACACGCCGGCCGGTTTGTAATGGGGAACGTTGGAAACACCAAAGTCATCTTCGCCCAGGGCCGGGTGCATCTTTACGAAGGACATTCCGCCCACGATGTGACTGCCGGGGTCAGAGTCCTGGCCGAAACCGGCATCAAGAGGCTCATCGTCACCAATGCCGCCGGCGCGGCCAACCCGAACTTCAAACCAGGCGAGTGGATGATGATCACCGATCACATCAACCTGACCGGCACCACGCCGTTACTCGGTTCGGTTAGTGCCAGTCCGGCTCGGACATTCATGGACATGACCGAAGCGTATTCGAAACGGCTCCAGGAAACCTTCCGAAAAGCGGCCAACAAGATCGACCTCTCTCTGCGGGAAGGGGTTTACGCTGCCTTGTTAGGCCCCCAGTACGAAACCCCGGCCGAGGTTCGGATGCTGCAAAAACTCGGCGCCGACGCTGTCGGCATGTCGACGGTGCTGGAAGTGATCCAGGCCCGGGCGCTGGCTTTGGAGGTGGCCGGCTTTTCCTGCATCACCAACCTCGCCGCTGGAATTTCGAAGGACCACCTCAGTCACCAGGAAGTTCTGGAGACTGGCAAGCAAGCGTCAGCGAAGTTCGCCCGACTGCTCGAGGCCGGGCTGTAACGGGAGGAAGATCGTTCCGGCGAGACGCCGAAACCAACGTTCTCGACGCGCTACCCAGGGAAGATCAGGCCCGGCCGGTCACGATCAAGGCTTCGGCCGGGAAATTCATTGTTCCTTCGGCGAAATAGGGTTTTGCCGCCGCGGCCGCCGCCTGTTTGATCTCGACCAGTTGCCCCGGAGTCACCCGGGCCAGTTTCTCTCGCATCGTCTCCGACATCTCCGCGCGCAACTGCCAGAATTGCTCGAATGAAAGGTTCGACCTCATCTGAAAGTTTAGCTTTCGCTCAACCACTTCTCGGGAGCCGGCCCTCCCGAGTATCCCGGCCAGTTTCCCGGGCTCAGCAAAATGAAATGGGTCCGGGCCGTCATCATCAGGCAAATCCTCTACGAACCGGTCCATCACCGATCCCACCGCGGAGAAGAATGGGTTCGCCTCCCTTGCACCCCAGACCACAAACGAAACGTAACCGTCATCGACCGTAACTCTGAGCGCCTCGCGGACGCCGACATCGGAATCGGCAAAGAACATGGCCGATAACCGGCCGACCGCGGCCCTAAAAGTGTTGTCAGGGAAGGGCAGATTATCTCCCGGACATTGGGTGAACCGGATGTTCGTTAGGCCGCGCCGGCCGGCCTCGGTCCGGGTCGTCTCGATCATCCCCGGAACCGGATCGGTGAACATGACTGATCCGTTTGGGCCGACAACACCGGCAATAGTGAGCGACGGCTCACCGCTGCCGCCGCCGATATCGAGCACATGCTGCCCCGCGGCGATGTGGGCCTCTTCGATCAGGGCGGAGGTTAACGGCCTAAACATCTCCGCGATCAGCCCGCGGTACTTTTCCCAATAGCGGGCCGATTCCTGCCATCCGCTGAGCGATTTTTCCTGGTCTTTGGCGGTCATGCCGATTTCAGGAACTTTGCAGCGAGGGGTTACAGCTCGGGCCGGCGGGCGCGCGGTTCGCGATCTTTGGTCGTAGCGGTGCTGGGCTGGGTCACGAATGGACCGCCTTCCAGTGGTGTGACCCTGGTGAAGGCCACGTCGGGCATGTCACTCGGCAGACCTTCGAGCGGAAATTCTTTTCGGAGCGGGAAGTATGGATAACCGTCCCACATCAGGATCCGGCGAAGATCGGGGTGGTCGTTAAACTTGAGCCCCATCATGTCGTAAATCTCGCGCTCGTGCCAGTTCGCGGTCGGCCAGATATCGCTCACGGTATCCACCGCGCCGACGTCTTCCGACACCGCCAGCTTGAGTCGCAGGTGGACGGCCAGCGTCATCGAATAGAGTTCGTAGACGATTTCGAACCGGGGCTCGTTCCCGAAGTTATCTATGCTGGTGATATCGAGCAGGTAATCGAACGAGAGCTCGTCCCGGCAGAATTTGGCTACTTCGCGAACGTCCTCAGGCCCAATCGTGAATGTTGTCTCTCCCCGGAACTCGGTGCTGCTCAGGATCTTTGGGCCAAACAGTTTGCTGAGCGAGGCGAGAAGATCGGGACCGGTCATTCTGGTTGAGAAAAAGGCGGTTAGACGAGGCTCTCGATTTTTTCTACGAGCTCGCGTTTTTGATTGCGTAACGATGGTTCGCCGGAAATTTTTTCCTGCAATTTCATCAGTCCTTCGATCAGGGCCTCGGGCCGGGGCGGGCACCCGGAAATGTAAACGTCGACCGGCAGAAGCTGATCGATTCCCTGGAGCACTGCGTAAGAGCGGTACATCCCGCCGCTGGAGGCACACGCTCCCATGGCGATCACCCATTTCGGTTCCGGCATTTGTTCGTAAATCCGTTTCACAGCAAGGGCCATCTTATAGGTCACCGTGCCGGCGACGATCATCACGTCGCATTGGCGGGGAGAGAACCGCATCACTTCGGCACCGAACCGGGAGATATCGAACCGCGACGCCGCCGTTGCCATGAGCTCGATCGCGCAACAGGCCAGGCCCATCGGCATCGGCCAGAGCGAGTTTTTGCGCACCCAATTCAGGGCGGCATCGAACCGCGTAAAAATCACATTGCCTTCAATCTTGGAATCGTAGGCCGTGGCGCGGGTTTCGGGCATGTTTAAACAGTAGGATTAGGCCCGGGCACCGCAAGGGAAAAGCGGCCACGGATTGACACGGATGAAACACGGATGTTCCAAAGCACCAAAACCCCAATCACCAAACCCCAGGGAAGTTCCAATAACCAAACTCAAACCTTGGCCGCGCAAAGTTGAATAGTGGAGCTTAAGATTTCCCTGGTGCTTGGGTTTTTGGGGGGTGGGGGTTTCGTGCTGCCATTGCAGCACGCGCCTCTCGATTGTATAGAACCGCTCTTAGACCAATGACCCCGCACCGATCCCACATGGACGCGCTCGAGAACCAGAGCATTTTCATTTTTCGCGAGGCTTATCACGGATTCAAGAACATCGCCATGCCCTGGTCGATGGGGAAAGATTCGAATGTCCTGATCTGGCTGGCTCGCAAAGCTTTCTTCGGCCGGGTGCCGTTTCCGGTCCTGCATATCGATACAACTTACGAATTCCCGGAGATGCTCGAGTTTCGGGAATGGGCGACCAATCATTATCAGCTCAACCTGATCGTTAAGATCAATACCGAAGCCCGCGAACGCGGTGTCGGCTACGAAACCCATGACCCGGTCACAGTGACTCACGAGCTCAAAACGGTGGCGCTGCAGCAGGTCATGGCTGAACACAAATGGGACGCGCTCATCACCGGGATCCGGCGCGATGAAGATCCGACCCGGGCCAAGGAGCGATACTTTTCACCGCGCAACGCCCAGTTTGAATGGGATTACAAGGATCAGCCGCCCGAATTCTGGGGACAGTTCGCCACCGGGGCGACCAAAGGCGAGCACGTCCGGGTCCAACCGTTGCTGGATTGGACCGAAGTCGATATCTGGCGCTACATCCAGCGCGAAGAAATTCCGATCCCGAAGATGTATTTTTCGCGGAACGGAAAACGATATCGCTCGTTAGGCTGTCAGCCCATTACCAAACCGATCGAGAGCAACGCCTCGACCATCGACGAAATCATCGCCGAGCTCGAAGAAACCAAAACGACCGAGCGAGCTGGCCGAGCCCAGGATCATTACGAGCGCAACGCGATGCAGAAACTCCGGGCGAAAGGATTCATGTGATCGCCAGGGAAAGAAGGAACCCAGGAAACGATTCATTTTGTTCCTTTCCTGCATTCTTGCGTTCCTGAGATATTTCAAATGCACGAACAACAAAAGCTCAAGGTCGTCTTCGTCGGTCATGTGGATCATGGCAAGTCCACGTTGATCGGGCGGATTTTGCACGACACCGATTCGCTGGCGGAGGGAAAGATCGAGCAGGTCAAGAAAGCCTGCGCGGAGGAGGGGATGGAGTTCGAGTTCGCCTTTCTGCTCGATGCGCTTCTGGAAGAGCAGAAGCAAAACGTCACCATCGATACCACCCAGATCCCGTTCCGCACCAAAAAGCGCAAATACGTCATCATTGATGCGCCGGGTCACAAAGAGTTTTTGAAGAATATGATCACCGGGGCGTCGAGCGCGCACGCTGCCATCCTGGTCATCGCCGCCAACGAAGGGGTTCGCGAACAGAGCCGGCGTCATGCCTATCTGCTCGGGCTCCTCGGGATTCGGCAGGTTCTGGTGGTGGTGAACAAGATGGACCTGGCCGACTTCTCCGAAAAGCGATTCAAGGAGATTGAAGACGAATATACAAAGTTTCTGGCCGGACTCGGACTGGAAGCGCGCGCGTTTATTCCGGCGTCGGCCAAGCAGGGTGAAAATGTCGCCCGGGCCAGCTCAAACATGAAATGGAATAAAGGCCCGAGCGTTCTGGAAGCGCTCGACCAGTTGGAGCCGCAAAAAGCCGACGTCGATCTCCCGCTGCGATTTTGTGTCCAGGACATCTACAAATTCGACCGGCGAATCATCGCCGGACGGATCGAGACCGGAAAGCTAAAACAGGGCGATGAGATCGTCTTTTCGCCGGCTAACAAATCGTCCACCGTCGCGGCGATCGAGAGATGGAATTCGCCAGGCAACGGAGAAGCGATCGCCGGCGATTCGATCGGGATCACTTTAAGCGAACAGATTTTCGTCGAGCGTGGATACGTCGCCTCGCACGAGGGCGAAAATCCGATCGAGACCAACCGGTTTCACGCCGATCTGTTCTGGATTGTGCGGGCGCCGTTACAGGTCGGCCGGCTTTACGATCTGCGATTGGCAACCCAGGAAGTGAAATGCCAGGTCGTGTCAATCGAGGAAGTAATGGACTCGTCCACGCTCGAGCGCACAACCGCCAGCCGGGATCGGTTGGAGCGCAATGAGGTCGGCCGGTTAACGATCCAGACCCGCGGCCCGCTGGTGATGGATAATCACGATCGGATTCAGAATCTGGGCCGGTTCGTGATTTCCGATGATGGCAACATTTGCGGCGGCGGGACAATATTCGGCGGCGTTTACACCGATCGACACGTCGCCAAGAGCAAAAACATTTTTTGGACTGAAGGAAAAATCACGCCCCGGCAGCGCGCGAGCCGGAGCGGACACCGGGGCGCGGTCATCTGGTTTACCGGATTGTCGGGCGCGGGAAAATCAACGCTGGCCCAGGCGTTGGAAAGAGAATTGTTCAATCGCGGGATGCACACCTATGTGCTCGATGGCGATAATATCCGGCACGGGTTGAACTCGAACCTTGGGTTTTCTCCGGAAGATCGCGTCGAGAATATCCGGCGAGTCAGCGAAGTAGCGAAGCTGATGGCCGATTCTGGTGTCATCGCTATCACCGCGTTTATTTCGCCCTATCGAATGGATCGGCGCCGGGCCCGCGAGATCGCACTCGAAGGGAACGCCGAGTTCATCGAGGTGTTCATCGATGCGCCATTGGCGGTGTGCGAAGAGCGCGACCCGAAGAATCTCTACAAGAAGGCGAGGGCAGGGGAGATCCGCCAGTTCACCGGTATCGACGCGCCCTACGAGGCGCCGGAGGATCCGGAAATCATCGTGCACACTGACAAACAGAGCGTCGAAGAATCCGCCGCGACGATCCTGGAGCAGTTACTGCCCCGGCTAAAGGCCGAGTAGCCGACGGCTTCGCGCGATGGAAACTGTCGAAGTCTTTGTTCGCGAGGCCGGGATAGATGACTCCCCGAGCCTGGCCATGCTGATGTCCGAGCTCGGATATGAAACGTCACCAGCCGAAATGGAACAACGGATGCGAACCGTCCTGAACAATCCTGATTACGCGACATTTCTGGCTGAAGTAGCGGGGAGAATTTGCGGGCTGATCGGCACGGCTGTGCACCCGAGCCTTGAACATAATGATCCGTCCGGCCGCATCATTGCGCTGGTTGTATCGAGCCAGGGACGAAGGCGCGGCATTGGCAAGGCCCTGATCAAAGCGGCCGAAAACCATTTCGAGAACAAAGGTATTTCGCGAATCTCGCTAACCACCCGCTTTACCCGCACCGACGCCCACTTGTTCTACGAGGCGCTCGGCTATCGGCGAAATGGCTGGAGATTCGTTAAGGAAAAGCCGGGCAGCTCCGGTTACTCGCAGAAAAACTAGGCGACCCGCGTTGCCAACCGGCCGTCTTCCATATGACCGCCGTAGTTCACGTGGCTGGAAGCGATGACTTCGTGAACCACCTTGCCCAGATCGGCGGCTTCGTAGGGCTTGGCGATCACGCCCCTGAATCCGAAATCCTGATAGCGACTCATCGTAGCATCGGTGGCATAGCCACTTGAAACAATGGCGTTCACCGTCGGATCGATCTCGATCAAATGTTTCAAAGCTTCTTTTCCTCCCATCCCGCCGGGAAGGGTCAGGTCGAGGATCACGGCATCGAAACGCTGGCCGGTCTCGAGCTTCTCGCGATACATGTTCACGCCATCGAGAGCTGTCGCCGCGCCGGCTACCTCATAGCCAAGCCGCGTCAGGGTAAATTCGACCAGGGCCCGGATGGCTTCCTCATCATCCACCACCAACACCCGGCCGCTGCCGGTAATTTCCTCGGTGAAATTCGTGGGTTGTTCGGTGATCGGCAGTTCTTCGGTGTTCAGTGCCGCCGGCAGATACACATTGAAGGTGGAGCCCGCGTGCACCTGCGAGTCCACCGTGATCAAGCCGTTGTGATTCTTGACGATCGAATAACTGGTGGCGAGGCCCAGTCCGTTGCCTTTGGCTTTGGTGGTGAAATAAGGATCGAAAATACGCTTCAAATATTGTTCCGGAATGCCGACGCCTTCGTCGCGAACTTTTAGGCAGATATAATCGCCGTGCGGCAGGTCTGGGATTTGAGGAGTAGTCGTGGAATCGTAACGGAAATTTTCACAGCTGACATGCAGCGTCCCGCCATTGGGCATGGCCTGATCGGCATTGACCGCGAGATTGGCAATGACCTGGCTGATCTGGCCCGGATCGATCTCGGCCGGCCAGAGGTCCATTCCAAAATTGAATGAACTGCGGCTGTGACTGCCCCGGAGCGAGAAGCCCACGGTGTCCTGTATCAGTTTGCCGATAGAGGTGGTCTTTTTAATCGGCGCGCCGCCGCGGGCAAAAGTGAGCAGCTGTTGAGCAAGGTCGCGCGCCCGCATGGAAGCGTTTTTGGCATCGACCAGGCGCGTGGCCATTTCGTCGTCGGGCGGCAGGAGAAGGGAAGCGAGGGAGATGTTACCGATGATGGCGGTAAGAAGATTGTTGAAATCGTGGGCAATGCCGCCGGCCAGGAGACCGAGCTGCTCCAGCGATTCCGCTTTGCGACGTTCAGCCTCATTCCGCTGACGCTCCGTTATGTCACGGAAAACCAGAACTACGCCGACGACTTCGTTCTTGCTATCGCGAATCGGGGAGGCGACCTGCTCGATCGTCCGCTCGCTGCCATCGCGCGAAACGAGCGTTGCGTTTTCGGGCAGGCTCAGGAGGATCGACTGGGCTTCATTTCGATAACCGCTTTGTTGGGCGCGGGCCTGCGCGGCCAGGTCGACCACAAAATTGAACACCGATTTCAGAGGCTTCCCGACCGATTCCTCCGAGGCCCAACCGGTCAGGCGTTCCGCTTCGTTGTTCATCATCAGGACCCGGCCCTGGACATCGGTAGTGATGACACCATCACCGATCGAACGGACGGTTACGGCCAGACTCTCTTTTTCGGCCGCGATCTCCTGCTCGAAGCGTTTGCGTTCGGTTACGTCGCGGACCATCGCCACGTAGAATTTCTGTTCGTCCACGATCATTTCGCTCAATGAAATTTCGGCGGGAAAACTGACCAGCTTCCGGGTTCTTCCCAGGGCCAAGGTGGTGGAGCCGGTCCGCTTCGCCATTTCGCCCCAGGCGATCGCTACCGGCTTGGCATCAGGCTCAGGGCCGTACCATTTGGGAACGAGCTTGGTAAACTTGTAGCCGACCATTTCGTTCTCGCGGTAGCCGAACATCTTCTCCGAGGCCGGATTCATCGAACAGATCACGCCGTTCTCGTCCACGGTGATCATGCCATCGAGAATGTTTTGAATGATCGATCGGATGCGGGTCTCGACGCCGGCCAGCTTGGTCAATTGTCGCCGCACCAGCGTAAAGCTGTAACTATTTGAGACGACCAGCAGAGCGACGGCTAGAAAGGCAAGGCAACCCAGTATCGAAGTCTTAACCACCCGCTCCCGGCTGGCTGCGGCGGTGCCGGTTTCGTAGGTGGTCACTTCGTTCTTTTCGAGCGAAGCGATCATTTCGTGCAGGGCCGCCATTAACGATTCGCCTTCACCCTTCGCGATGAGGGCCGAGACATCTTTGCCCGAACTCTTGGCATCGATTTCCGGCACAGCGCTCGAGGAAATCCATCGCTCCAGCGTGGCCCGTACTTCGGCGAGCCGTTCGGCCTGGGCCGGAACGTTCGCTACCAAAACCGACAGATACCCGTGATAGGTATAGAAATCTGTTACCGCGCGTTTGTACGACTCGATAAACGACGGCTCTCCAGTGAGAAGATAACCGCGCTTCTCCTTCTGCATTTCCAATGCGGACCGCTCGAGCTTGGGCAAGAAATTCAGGATCTGGGCCGACTGAGCCGACCATTCCTGCTCCACCATCCGTTGATTCAGGGCGATCTGCTCTTCGTCCTGGAGCGATTGCAAAACTTCGCGGGCCTGGTCGAGCATCGATTTCCCGAGGGTGGATTCGCCATTGGCCAGGGAGTCACTCCGGTCGCGCTTCTGCGCGGCCTGCATTTCGGGCAGAACTTTAGCAATCCACTTCTGAACGACGTCCTGGACTTTCATCAGGCGTTTTCGCTGATTCTGCGACGCCAGAACCAGTGTAGTGAGTGAATCCATCCTGGTCTTGATCGATTCCCGATATTCTCCGAAAGCGGTGACAAATTCGGGGGCGCCGGTCAGCAAATAGCCGCGATGGCTTGCTTCGAGGCCCGCAATATTATTCTCGATCAGGCTGCTCTGCCGGATGACTTCGATAGTGTGGGCGCGTAACGCGTCCTGGTAATGATTTTGGATGGTGACGAAGAGGAACGTCCCGGCCAAAAGAATGATGACGGTCACCCCGGCGGCGGTGCCGGAGAGAACCTTGAAGTGAAAATGTCGCTGGCTAAAGAGCCAGGCCGCGCTCCGGTGAAAGAAGCCGCGTTTCCTGGTCTCGTTTAGGTTCGGCAGTTCGGTTTGGCCCATTATAATTACTAGAAAGCAGGTATTCTGCCATTCCGAATCACCCCCACTGCTTACGCCGTGGTTCTAGCCCTAGAGCAAGCTTAGTACCGAACCCGAACCAGAAATAACCCTTCGGGCGGGGCCGCGAATCTGGCCGAATTGGCGCGAGCCGATGCCAGACGATCGCTAATTTCTTGGACGTTAGACCGGCCCGAAGCGCATTCGACGATCGCGCCGGTCATTAGCCGCACCATCTTATATAGAAACCCGTCGCCGGTGAACTCAATGCGGACGCAATCGCCTTTCCGCTGCACTTTGACCAGCCGAATTGTTCGCACGGTTTTGGTTGTCGGATCATCGGTCGTCTTTTGCCTGGACGATTTGCCGCGATTCGCAGCGAATCCGGCGAAGTCATGCCGACCCGCAAATATCTGCGCGGCCTGTTGCAGCCGTTCGAAGTCCAAGGGCGACGTTACATGCCAGGCCCGGTTGTATTCGAGCGGGGGGAGCACCGGGCCCGACCAGATCCGATATCGATAACTCTTCTCCCGGGCGGAGTAACGCGCGTGAAATTTATCCGACACATAAGCTGAGCGCAGCACCCGGATGGTGGGGGGTAGCAGAGCATTCAGAGCAGCAGTCCATCGGACTGCTTCGAGGCGGCGTCTCTGGACGTCAAAGTGAGCGCATTGGGCGAGGGCATGAACTCCGGCATCGGTCCGCCCGGCGGCATGAACCCGGGCTCGTTCGCCGCTGATCCGGTGGACCGCCTTTTCGAGATGATCCTGGATCGTGTTGTGATGGGTCTGGCTTTGCCAGCCGGCGAAAGGGGTGCCGTCGTAGGCCACCACTATTTTAAGGCGACGAGCCATTGCCGTTCAGGCCGCGGAATCGTCGGGGTAGGCCAGGGCCCGCCGGTCCAGGTAACCTTGAAGGATCATTTGGGCAGCGACCTGGTCAACATAGGTTCGGGTATCGCGGGTCTTCTTGCCGGCGTCCCGGAGGGCCCGATTCGCAGCAACCGTGGTCAGGCGCTCATCCCACGTAACAACCTCGCAACTAACCAGCTGACGAAGTTTTTCTGTGAATTGCAGGGCCTCTTCGGCGGCCGTTCCTAGCTCGCCACTCATCCGCCGGGGGATGCCGACCACAACCGCCCCGACATTCCTATCCTTTACGATCTCCGCGATTCGGGCAATGGCGTCCTTGCCCGCCTTAACCGTCTCCAATGGATGGGCCAGCATGAGCAGCTCGTCCGAAATCGCCAGTCCTATTCGGGCCTGGCCATAATCGACCCCGAGAATCCGGTTCATTTCGCTCCGGTCAAGGTCACTGCAGCTCAGGCGGGAGGCGGCCGATAAGATTCTTGATCTTTTCGGCCTGGTGCCGGTGGCAAACCAGGATGGCGTCGCCGGTCCGGACCACGATCAGGTTATGCACGCCGAGGAGGGCGATGGTTGTGCCATCCTGGTCGAACACGATGTTGTTGGTGGAATCGAGTGCGGTGATCGCACAATTTGCGGCGTTACCCTGTTCGTCGTTTTTAAAGTACTTGGAGACAGCTCGCCAGCTGCCGATGTCGTCCCAGTCGAACCCGGCTTCGACCACCAGCACCCGATCGGCTTTTTCCATTATCGCATAATCGAACGAGATCCGGGGAAGCTTGCTGAAACGCTCGCGCAACGCCTCTTCAAATTTTCCGGGAGAACGCAGCTGTGAAATGAATGCTCCCAATTCGGGCGCGTGCCGGTTGAATTCGGAAAGCACAGTGGGAACCGACCAGACAAACATCCCGGCGTTCCAGCGAAAGTTTCCTTTTCGCAAGAAAGATTCGGCCAGGTCCACGTTCGGTTTCTCCCGGAACCGCACGACACGATGAAGACCATTCTCCGCGTCCAGTTTTTTCAACCGCACCGGTGCGCCCTGCTCGATGTATCCGTAGCCTGGGCAAGCCCAGGTTGGTTTGATTCCGATCGTTACCAGTTCGCCGGTTTCAGCAGCTGCTTCGGCAGCGAATTGCAATGTCTTTCGAAATGCATCGCCGTCGGAAATAAGGTGGTCGGCTGGTAAGAC
>JADMIO010826445.1_pt1 | contig 21198 bp, 19 predicted proteins | sample 8958161 | NCBI WGS metagenome assembly JADMIO01 (sample SAMN16585339, study PRJNA669376) | soil metagenome | isolation source: Crop rotation soil | place: USA: Cullars Rotation, Alabama | collected 2011
CTTTCCCGATCTGTCCGCCGGGCGCCGCGCCCTCGTCGAGCAGGAGCGTCCGGGCGCCGCCCTCCGCGGCCCGGCAGGCGGCCGCGATTCCCGCCGGCCCGCCGCCGGCCACGACGACGTCGCACTCCAGGCGCTCCGTCTTCCCGCCGTGATCCGCGGGAGGTGTGCCGTGAGGTTCCCCCGTCCGCACGTCCATCCCGGCCCGAACGATCTCCATGCAGGCTCGGCGGTGCGCGCGTCCATCGATCGTGACGCGGCACTCGAAGCAGATTCCCATCGCGCAGAGGACGCCGCGCGGCTCGCCCGTGATGGAGCGGCGCAACACGGCGGGTCCGCTGCGTCCGCCCGGCGCCTCGAGCGCTTCGAGTGCTGCCGCGAGCGTGATCCCCGCCGGCACCTGCATCCTGCGGCCGTCGCAGGTGAAGACGACCGTCTCAGGCATCGGCGGCAGGATCCTCGTCGTCGAAGAGGCGCTCGGGCGCGTACGGCGCGGGGTCGATCGCGCTCCCGCGTCCGAGGATCGCGTCGGCCGCGAGCCGCGCAGTGCCGAGAGCGGTCGTGACGCCGAGCCCCTCGTGCCCGGCGGCGACGAAGAGTCCCCGGGTCCTCGGCCAGAGTCCGACGAGAGGAAGGTTGTCGGGCGTCGCGGGCCGGAAGCCGACCCACGTGCGGATCGCCGACAGCCTCGCCAGCGCGGGCATGAACGCGAGCCCGCGGCGGATCATGCGGGCGCGGATCTCGCGGTTGACGCAGGCGTCGAAGCCGGCGAACTCGCGCGAGGAGCCGAGGAGCATCTGTCCGGTCGCGCGCGGCTGGAGGTTGAACGCGACCGACGCCGCCTGCCTGTCCGCCCCGTGCGCGCTCGCGAGATATCCGAGCTCGACGAGCTGGTGCCGGCAGAATCCGGGATAGCGGTCGGTGATGACGAGGTGCCCCCTGCGCGGAGCGATCGCGAGCCCCGGCGTGAGGAGCGGCGCCGCCGCCCCGGCCGCGTTCACGACCGTGCCCGCCGGAATCTCCTCGCTTCGCGTCCGCACGCACCCCGCGCCGATCGCAACGACCTCGACGCCCTCGCGCCGCTTCGCCCCGCGGCGCTCCGCGCGCTCCAGGAACCACCGGGCCGCGGCCGGCGGGTAGACGACGCGGTCCTCAGGCACGCGCAGCGCGCCGGCGAGGCCCCGGCGGAGGTTCGGCTCCTCGCGCGCGAGGTCGCTCTCGGACAGCTCGTGGGCGGCCACGCCCTGCGCGCGGTGCGCCTCGCCCTTCCCGCGCAGGTGCGCGAGCTCCGATTCGCCGGCCGCGATCCAGAGTGTGCCCGTGCGGCGGTCCTCGCACGACGCGGGCAGCTCGGGCGCCAGGTCCTCCCACAGCCGCCGCGAGTACGCGGTCAGCGCGAACTGGGCCGGCGAGTCGTCCATCACCACGACGTGCCCCATCGCCGCCGCCGTCGTTCCGCCGCCGCAGAAGCGCGACTCGAGGACGAGCACGGAGAGGCCCTCCGCGGACAGCGCGTCCGCGCACGCGGCTCCGACGATGCCCGCGCCGACGACTACGACGTCGGGGACCACGTCAGGCCGTGGCGAAACGGATCCCGCGGGTCGAAGTAGAGCGTGGCGCGTCCCGTCACGTACGCGCGGCCCTGGATCCGCGGAACGAGCGCGCCGCCGCGCTCCTCGAGCCAGCCCGTGAAGAGGCTCCCGGTGATGCCCTCCTGCCGCCACCGCTGGCCCGGAGCGAGGCTTCCGCGCGCGGAGAGCGAGGCCATCGTCGCGGACGTGCCGGTGCCGCACGGAGAGCGGTCGTACGCGCCCCCGGGACACATCACGTAATTCTTGGCGTCGGCGTCGCGACGCTGCGGCGGGCCGAGAAGGATGACGTGGTCGACCGCGTCGCCGCCGTCGCCGCGAATGCCCCCGTCGGCGATAGCCCGCTGGATCGCGAGCGTGAGGTCGCGGTACTCCTCGAGCCGCGCCGCGTCGATCGGCTTCTCCCAGCGGACGACGAAGAACCAGTTGCCGCCGTACGCGACGTCGCCCACGACGCGCCCTGTCCCGGGGATCTCGACGGCGACGTCCTGCGCGAGGCAGCGCGCGGGGACGTTCTCGATCGTGACGGTCCCGTCGACGGCGAGCTCCGCGCCGACGGTCCCCACCGGCGTGTCGAGACGCACCGCGCCCGGGCGGATGCGGCCCAGGTGCTCGAGCGTGCGCACGACGCCGATGGTCCCGTGCCCGCACATCCACAGCGGGCCGACGTTGTCGAAGAAGACGACGCCGGCGACGGAGCCGGACGCGACGGGCGGCGTCAGCAGCGCGCCGACGAGCGCGTCGTGGCCGCGCGGCTCGAGGACGACGCCGCGCCAGATCGCCGCGTCGCGGCTGGCGAGCTGCTCCCGGCGGCCGCGCATCTCGGGCGCGGTGAGCTCGGGCCAGCCCGCGATGACGACGCGTGTCGGCTCGCCCTCGGTGTGCGAGTCGATCACCTCGATCGAATCCGGCCAGACGCTCACAGCGCGTCTCTCGTGAACGCGCCGTCCACGAGCCGCCAGATTCCGCGCGGGTTGGAGTCCCGGAGCTCCTCCGGGAGCGCGGACTGCGGGAAGTCCTGATAGCAGACCGGCCGGACGAAGCGGTGGATGGCCGCGGTGCCGACGGAGGTCGCGCGCGAGTCCGTGGTCGCCGGATACGGGCCGCCGTGGTGCATCGCGTGACAGACCTCGACGCCGGTCGGGAAGCCGTTGAAGACGAGTCGCCCCGCCTTGCGGCGGAGGATCGCGAGCAGCTCCCCGAAGTCCTCGAGGTCCCGTCCCGCGGCGTGGATCGTCGCCGTGAGCTGGCCGCGAAGCGAGCGGGCGAGCTGGAGCATCTCGAGCCGCGACGCGCAGCGCACGGCGAGCGTCGCGGGGCCGTAGACCTCGCCGGCGAGTCGCGGATTCTCTCGGTACGTCGCGACGTCCGTCACCATGAGCGCGGGATGCGCCTGAGTCTCCGCGCAGAGGCCGGACGTCTCCGAGCGCGCGGCGATCGCCACTCCGGCGATGCGCGCGAGCTGCGCGATCTCCTCGTCGTAGGCGGTCTTGATGCCGGCGTGGACCATGGTGCCCGCCGGAGAGCCGCCGAGGAGCTCGCCGACGGACTGGAGGAACGCGCTCGACGCCGGCGAGTCGACGAGTGCCGCCAGGCCCGGGTTCGTGCAGAACTGGCCGGAGCCGAGCGTCACCGACGCCGCGAGCCCCTTCGCGATGGCCGCGCCGCGCGCCTCGAGCGCCCCGGGCAGGAGGAACGTCGGGTTGGAGGATCCCATCTCCGCGTAGACGGGAATGGGCTCGGGCCGCATCGCGGCCGCGTCGAAGAGGGTCCGTCCGGCGCGCAGCGACCCGGTGAAGCCGGCGGCGCGGATCAGCGGATGCGTCACGAGCGTGATGCCGACCTCGGGCGCCGTGCCGTGCACCATCGAGAAGACGCCGTCGGGCATCCGCGTCTCCCGCGCCGCCGTGCGGATCGCGAGCGCCGCGAGATCCGAGGTCCCGGGATGGGCGGGGTGCGCCTTGACCACGACCGGGCAGCCCGCGGCGAGGGCCGAGACCGTGTCTCCGCCCGCCACCGAGAACGCGAGCGGGAAGTTGGACGCGCCGAAGACCGCGACGGGCCCGAGCGGCACGAGCAGCCGCCGCAGGTCGGGCCGGGGCTGAGGCTTGCGGTCCGGCAGCGCGCGGTCGATGCGCGCGTCCACCCACGAGCCATCCTCGAGCAGGCTCGCGAAGAGCAGGACCTGGCTGACCGTTCGCGCTCGCTCGCTCTCGAGCCGCGCCGGCGGAAGCCCCGTCTCGGCGCCCGCCCGCTCGAGGAGGCGGTCGCCGAGGGACAGGACCTGCTGCGCGATCGCGCGGAGGAACTCCGCGCGCCGGATCGGGTGCAGCGACGCGAAGGACTCGAAGGCTCGCTCCGCCGCGCGAGCCGCCGCGTCGATCTCGCCGATCGACGCCTCGTAGTACTCGCCGTCGAGGGTCTCGCCCGTCGCGGGGTTGCGCGCGCGGAACGCGGCGCGCGGAGCGGGAGCGCTCACGAGCTCTTCGTCCTCGCGATCCATTCGCGGACCTGCTCCTCCAGGACCGACAGCGGCACGGCGCCGTTCTCGAGGACCGCGTCGTGGAACGCCCGCACGTCGAAGCGCTCGCCCAGCGCCTCCTCGGCCTCGCGCCGCAGAGCGCGGATCTTGAGCTCCCCCATCTTGTAGCAGAGCGCCTGCGCGGGCCAGGAGATGTACCGGTCGGTCTCGGTCTGGACCTCGTGGAGCGAGAGCGCCGTGTTGTTCTCGAGGTACTCCAGCGCCTCCTGGCGCGTCCAGCCCTTGGCGTGCATGCCCGTGTCGACGACGAGCCGGCACGCCCGCCACATCTCGTAGGTCAAGCGGCCGAAGTCGCTGTACGGGTCCTGGTAGAAGCCGGCCTCGAGGCCCAGCCGCTCGGCGTAGAGCGCCCAGCCCTCGACGAAGGCGCCCTCGGAGGCGAAGCGCCGGAACGCGGGCAGGCCGGTCAGCTCCTGCTGGAGCGCGATCTGCAGATGGTGGCCCGGGACGGCCTCGTGCAAGGTCAGCGACTCGAGCGTGTAAAAAGGCCGCGTGTCGAGCGCATACGTGTTGACCCAGTAGGTCCCGGCGCGCGTTCCGCCGAGGGGCGCCTCCACGTATCGCCCGCCGGTGTACTTGGGCGCGAGGTGCGCGGGAACGGGCTCGACGCCGTACGGCAGGCGCGGCAGCCGGCCGAACAGCGACGGAAGCTTCCCATCCATCGTCTTCGCGATGAACGCCGCGCGCTGGAGGAGCTCCTCGGGCGTCTTCGCGTAGAAGCGCGGATCCGTCCGCAGCGTGTTGAGGAACGCGGCGAAGTTTCCCTGGAAGCCCGTCTTGCGGACGACCTCCTCCATCTCGCCGCGGATCCGCGCGACCTCCCGCCGGCCGGTCTCGTAGACCTCGTCGGGCGTCACGTCGAGCGTCGTGAAGGCCTTCACGAGGTGGGCGTAGTACTCGCGGCCGCGGGGAAGGCTCGACGCCGAGACCGAGTTTCGTGCGCCGGGGACGTACTCGCGCCGCATGAAGTCCGCGAGCGCGCGGTAGCCCGCGACGACGCCGTCGCGGATCGCCGCGCGGCCCTCCGCCGTCAGCCGGGCGCGTTCGGAGTCCGGGACGCCCACCGGGAAGCGGCGGAAGGGCGCGAAGAAGACGCTCTTCTCCGGCGCGTCCACGACGTGGGTCGTCATCGTGACGTCGATGCCCTGGAGGACGACCTTCGGCAGGGTGAATCCCGCCTTGAGGCCCTCGCGCATCGCGCCGATTTCCTCGTCGACCCACCGCGGGAACGCGCGGAGTCGCGCGATGTAGTTCTCGTAGTCGCGGACGTTCCGGAACGGCGCGCGGTCCGGGAGGTCCGCGAAGTCGGTGTGGAAGCCGCTGTCCGCGTTGAGGGGGATCCGCCACGCGCCGAAGTCGACGTCCGCGACGGTGTCGGACAGCTGGCGCGACAGCATGTCGTAGCTGATCCGGTCGGCCGCCGGGAGGCCCGCGCGATCGATCGCCGCGAGCCGCTTGAGCATCGCGCGGGAGAACTCCGCGCGCCGGTTCCAGTCGGCGCGCGTCGCGGTCGGCAGGCGGTCGTCGTACCGATGCTCCCCCGCCGATGTCGCGAGGAGAGGGTCCTCCGCGAGCCGGAAGGCCCACGCCTCGTCGAACAGGGACTGGAGGCTCTCGCCGGGCGCGGCCGGCGAGCCGGAGGACGAGGCGCTTCCCAGTCCGACTCCGGCCACGAGAATCAGGGCGAGTGCCAGTACGCGCACGTCGCCGGGCATCCTAGCAGCTGGCGATGCAGACCAGCGGCGCAAAACGCCGCGGCCGGTCATCCTCGGGCTAGATCGCGTCGAGCTTCTTGCGCAGCGCGACCACCTGCTCCTCGGAGCGCTGTCCCTCCGGCAGCCCATCGGCGAACGCGACGGCGTCTTCGAGCGTCTTGCGCGCCGCCGCACGGTCGCCCCGGGCCTTCTGGATCTCCGCTCTCTCGGAGAGGACCCGGATCCGCCGTGGACCGTAGACGAGTGCGAGCGCGCGGTCGGATGCGGCCAGCGCCTCGTCGTAGCGCTTCAACAGGAGGTAGACGTGGGCGAGGCGCGCCGGCGGGTTGTAGTCCTGCGGAAAGTCCTTCGCCGATTGCTCGAGCATCGGGATCGCCTCGTCGAGCCGGTTCGCGGCGGTCAGCGCGCCGAGGCGGTCGGGGTCGAGGGAGGTGCGCTGGTCCGGCGTCTCCGCGCGGGCGGCGTCCGCGGCGAGCTCATCGGCCCAGGCGTCCGCGATCTTCTTCGCGCCGGCCGCGTCCTTCGCGTCGTCGCGCTCGTCGAACAGAGAGGAGTAGAGCGCGGAGCGGTCGTCCGCCGCGAGGCGCAGCGACGGGTCGTCGAGGGCCGCGTGGACATCCTTCGTGAAGGCGGCAACCCGGCCGGCGCGGGACGGGTCAGTCTCCGGCAGTCCCAGCGAGCAGTCGAGGCCGGACCCGGCGAGGGAGGCGAACGAGTTCGTGCCCTTGACCGAACCGATGCGCTCTCGCGCGAACGCGGAGCACTCGGCGTCCTTGTGCTGGGCCTGATAGCAGAAGAGGAGCGCTTCGACCGCGCGGGCGTACTGCGGGTCCTTCGGCGGAAGCGACTCGAGCGTCTTGCGGTACGCCTCCCCCGCCTCGACGTAGCGCCCGTCCCCGTAGAGCGCGTCGGCCTTCGCCAGCAGCGTCGCGGAGCCGGCGCCGGCGCCCTGGACGGCCTTCGTGCCGTCGGCGAAGAGCTTCTCGAGCTGGGGGACGGTCGCGCCGCCGACCCAGCGGAGCGCGATCTTCTCGCGGGCCGGGTCGATCACGTACAGCGACGGCCAGGCCCGGATGGGGTACTTCTTGCTGAAGGCGGCGTTCTTCGCCTTTTCCGTGTCGATCGAGAGCCAGACGAACTGCCCGGCGTGCTTCGCGAGGGCCCTGTCGGTGAAGACGAAGGCTCTCATCGAGCGGCACGTGTGTCACCAGGGAGCCCAGGCCTCCACGAAGATCGGCACCTTCTTCTGCTTCGCCAGCGAGAGGGCCTTCTCGTAGTCGTCCTCGATGAAGGGCAACACGGGGGCCGGGGCCGGAGCGCTGGCCGCCAGCGCCGCCGACGCGACGAAGAGCATCCAGGGAAGCAAGCGGAGACGGGTCATCATGGTTTCTCTCTTCCTCACGCACGATACCGCATTGGCCGCGGCCCGGACCGCGGCTAGAATCCTCCGAAAATCGAAGGAGGATCTTCCATGAAGTACGCATTTCGTTCGCTCCTGGTTTTGGCGGGAGCCCTCGTGCTGGCGGCGGGTCTCCAGGCGCAGGAGAAGGCCGCCAAGAAGCCCGCGGCCAAGACGGCTCCCCCCGACGAGAAGGCCATGATGGAGGCCATGCAGAAGGCGGCCACGCCCGGCGACATGCACAAGAAACTCGAGGACATGGTCGGGACCTTCGACGCCGACGTCCGGATGTACATGGACCCGTCCAAGCCGCCGGAGGACTCCAAGGGCACCTCGGTCAACACGTGGGCGCTCGGCAACCGCTTCGTCGAGTCCAAGTACGAAGGCACCTTCATGGGCAACCCGTTCAACGGGATCGGCTACACCGGGTACGACAACGTCCAGAAGAAGTACGTCGGCAGCTGGATGGACACCGCATCGACCGGAATGATGTGGTCCACGTGCACTCCCGGCGCCTCCGGCAAGTCCCTGACGTGCAAGTCGACCTCGGTCTGGGATCCGATGACCGGCAAGGCCAGCCCGATGGAGTTCACGATGACCATCACCGACCACGACCACCACAAGATGGAGATGTTCGGCGCCGGACCCAACGGCCAGAAGTTCAAGATGATGGAGATCAGCTACACGCGGAAGAGCTAGTCCGAGGTCCCGGGTAGAAGCCGGAAGGCCGGGTCAGGTCCGGGCGATCGCGCGGACCTCGATCCGGCCTCCGTGTTTCACGTGCGGGCAGCTCCGGGCCACGGCGACCGCCGCGTCCATGTCGGGCGCCGAGATCACGAAGTAGCCGTCGAGCGGCCAGCCGCCATCCGGCGCGGGAGGGCCGAGCACGCGGCCCTCGGACTCGAGCTTCTCCCCGGAGATCTCCCGGCCCGCCGCGCGGACGCCGCGGGCCCAGTTCCGATACTCGTCCACGCGCGCCAGCATCTGCGCGCCGGTCAGCGCCTTCTCGTCGGGCGCGTCGTAGAGGAAGAGCGCGAAGCGCGGGAGCGGGGACGACGGCGTGCGGGCGGACGGCGATCCCAGGCGGAGGCCCGCCGCCAGACCCGCGGCGAAGAGGAGGAGCGCCGCGGCCGCCGCGAGCAGCCGGCTTGGTCCGGGCGGGACGCGCCGTCCGGTCTCGCGAAGAAGGCCGGCCTCCGACAGCCTGCGCAGCGTCGCCTCGCGGACGGACGCCGGAGGCTCCGGCCCTGCCGCGAGCGCGCGAAGGGCGCGCCTCTCCGTCTCGGTGAGATCCCGGTCGTCCGTCTTCATGGGCGTCTCTCCCCCAGGCGCGCTCGCAACGCGCGGCGCGCCCTCGAAAGCTGACTCTTCGAGGTCCCCTCGTCCACGTCCAGCAGCTCGGCGATCTCGCCGTGCGTATGGCCGAAGACGTCGTGCAGCAGAATCGCCTCCCGGTACCCGAGCGCCAGATCGCCGAGCGCGCGCTCGAGGTCGATGCGGTCGATCTCGCCCGGGAACGGCGCGACGTCCGCCAGGACGCCGGACTCCGCCGCGTCCTCCTCCTCCGCCCGTCCGCGGCGCCGGCACTCCTCGCGCCACCAGCGGATCGCGATCCCGGCGAGCCACGTCGACAGCGCCGAGCGCCATTCGAAGCGCGCGAGGCTCCGGCACGCGCGCACCCAGGTCTCCTGGAGTCCCTCCTCGGCGTCGGCCGCGCTTCCGGTCAGGCGCAGCAGGAAGCGGTAGAGCCGGCCCGAGTGCCGGTCGTACAGCGCGCGAAACGCCGCCTCGTCGCCCCGCTCCAGGAATCGGGAGACGAGCAGGGGATCCGCCTGCTCTCCTTCGGCGTTCTCCTCCCTCAGGGCTTCCGCGTCTGGACGATCTCCTCCAGCCATCTCTCCTTCCCGTCCTGATACCAGGTCCAGCGCGAGCGTACGCGGTCCTCGGCCTCGAAGGTGAAGACCGCCCTGTCCATGTGCCCTCGATCGCGCGTGGGGATGTTGGCGCCGTCCCTGAACGTGAAGACGACCGTCCGGCCGCCGTCGGCGAACGCGGTCGCCTCCAGACGGGGCGCGTTCTTCGCCACGCAGTAGTGCGTCAGCAGCAGGCGGTCCCCGTCCAGGTAGAAGGCGGTCGCCATCGCCTCGCCCGGGTGGGCGTCGAGCGAGGTCTCGAGGACGGTCGAGCCCGCCGCGATCGACTGATACCGCAGCGATTCCACCCATCCCTTCGTGCTGCGGCCCTCCCACGCGCCCTCGAGAGACTGGAACCTCTGGAAAGCGGCGCGGGCGAGCTCGGGAGTGGAGGGAGTCGTCGGGCCGGATCCCTCGTCGGCGGCGAAGACCCGGGCGGCGGCGAGGCCGAGCACCATGGCGAGGAGAAGGCGCATGGAGATCCTCCTTCTCCCGTGAGTGCCCGAAGCGGGCGCGAGGGTTGCAGACGAGCCTACAGTTTCCGGATTCCGGCGCCGACGGGCCGGAGCAGGACCACGGTGCCGACCCCCAGCATCACGAGGCCGTTCGCGATCAGGACGCGCGGCGCCGTGGCCACCGCGGCGACGAGTCCCGCGAGGAGGTTCCCCAGGGGCATCGCGCCTCGGAACGCCAGGGAGTACACCGACACGACCCGCCCGCGCAGGCGGTCGTCCACGTTCGCCTGCACGAGGGTCATGAACATCGCGAACACGACCATGAGCGACGCGCCGGCGAGGGCCAGGAGGGCGTACGAGAGGATCGGGTTGCGCGAGAGCGCGAAGCCGGCCATCAGCGCGCCGAACGTCATCTGCATCGCGACCGCGACGATCCCCTTGCGCCGCACGTTTCCGATCCACGCCGTCCCCACGGCGCCCCCGATCGCCCCGATGCCGAAGGCGGCGAGCAGCACGCTGTAGCCCTTGGCGTCCTGGTGGAAGACGCTCTTGGCGAAGACGGGCAGGAACGTCACGAGGGGCATGGCGCAGAAGCTCCCGATGAATCCCAGCGTGACGAGGCCGCGCAGTCCCTTGTCGTCGGCGACGGCCTTGAGCCCGGTGCGCAGGCTCTGGAGCACCGTCTCGGTGGACGGAGCGGCCACCATTCCTCCGCGCGCCAACACCGAGAGGGCCGCGATCGGCGCGAGAAACGAGACTGCGTTCAGCCCGAAGCACGCCGCCGCTCCGAGCTTGTAGAACGCGACTCCGGCGATCACGGGCCCGATGACCCGCGCGAGGTTGAACTGAATCGAGTTCATCGCGACCGCGTTGGGCAGGTCCTCCCGGTCGACGAGCGTCGGGATGAGCGCCTGGTACGCGGGGCCGCCGAACGACTGCGCGAAGCCGACCACGAAGGAGAGCGTCAGGATGATCCACACGTGGATGTTCCCCGTGACGATCAGCGCCGCCAGGAGGATCGCGCTCGACATCTGCACGACCTGCGAGCCGAGCAGGATGCGCCGCCGGTCCATCCGGTCCGCCAGCACGCCGCCGAACAGCGAGAAGAGCAGAAACGGCGCGTCGCCGAGGAACGCGTCGAGTCCGAGGAGCGCGGTCGAGCCGGTCATCGTGAGGATGAGCCAGTTCTGCGCCACCTCCTGCATCCACGTCCCGACGCTCGAGGTGAACGCGCCCGCCCACATCAAGCGAAAGTCGCGATACGAGAACGCCTTGAAGGTGCGCCGCAACCCCTCTCCCTTCTCCTCGACTTCGAAACTTCTCTGCAGCTCTGAAGCGGTTCCCCGGGCTACGCGACGGAACGCGGAGGCCCTGCGATATATTCGCCCACGGTCTTGCCCGCGTCACTCACGAAGAGGAGCCGCCCTTGAATCCCCAAGCAATCGACCGCGGACGGAAGCCCTCTCGCTCGGCCCGCCGAGGTCCGCGTCGAGCGAAAGCGGCCTGGGCCGTCGCGTCTCTCGTCGCGCTCGGAACGACCGGCGCGGCGCCCCCCGCCTCCTACGAGACGCCCCCGATCCTCAGGGCCTCGGACTTCCTCGAGCCGGAGATGCTCAGGGGCGACGACTTTTCGGTCAACCAGAAGGTCACGAACGACGGCCTCTTCAACACCTACACCATCCAGTCCGCCTTCGGCACCTTTCAGCCCCACAGCACTTCTCTGGCGAAGGTCCGCATCCACGAGATCGGTGCGATCGCGCAGCTCAGGGAGGTCGACAAGATCGCCGTCGCCGCGGGCGCCGCCGTGAACCAGGTCCAGCAGATGGGCGAGGGCGCGCTGCACCTGATCGTCAACCCGGCCGAGACGGCGCAGGGCATCGGAGACGCCGCCACCCGGCTGTTCAACCGCATCAAGCGTTCGGTCAAGCGGAGCGAGGAAAAGGTCGGGATGGCGGGGAACAATCCTTCCGACGCGGGGAGGTCCACGGGGGAAAAGGTGGCGTCGACGACGCAGGGGGTCGCGAAGGACGTTCTCGGCGCGCATCGCGCGCAGCGCGAGTGGGCCGCCAGGCTGGGTGTGGATCCCTACACGCACAACCCCGTGCTGCGGGACGAGCTGGAGGAAGTCGCCGATTACGACGCCGGCGGCCGGTTCAGCACGAAGCTCCTTCCGATCGGAATCGTGGGAACGGTTCTCGGGAGCGCCAAGACCGTGAACAGGCTCATCTACGAGGCCGAGCCCGACGAGCTCCAGACGATGATCGAGAAGAGGCTCTCCGAGATGAACGTGGCGCCCGACGATAGCCGCGCCTTCCGACTCAACCCGCACTACACGCTGTCCATCCAGGCGCGCCTCGTCGCTTCGCTCTCGACGCTTCCCGACGCGACGGGACGACCCGAGTACGTCGCGCAGTCGGCCGTCGCCTCCGCCGAAGCCGACGCACGCTTCTACCAGGAGGGAGCGTACATGGCGGAGCTCTTCAACGCCCAGGAGTCGCCGGTGCTCGGGATCGTGCCGGAGCTGCCGGGCCTCTGCGTCATCGCGAAGTCGGAGCGTTTCGCGTGCCTCTACCCGGTGGACTACGTCGTCTGGACCGTCGCCGTCGCGGGATTCGTGGAGGAGGCGACGCGATACGCCGAGACCAACTTCCCCACCGCCCGGCGCGAGCTCTGGCTGACCGGACGGGCGTCGCCGCGCGTGGCCGACGAGCTCCGCAGGCGGCGGTGGACCCTCCGCGAGAAGTCGATGTACGTGCTGCCCGCGATGCCCGCGCCCACGCCGACTCCCTCCCCCGACTAGGTCAGCGCGCAGAGGAGGTTCCCATGCAACTCGGGATGATCGGGCTCGGCCGGATGGGCGCCAACATGGTACGGCGCCTCATGAAGGGCGGCCACTCGTGCGTCGTCTTCGACCGGAGCGCGGACGCCGTGAAGGGGCTCGCGGGAGAAGGCGCGGCCGGCGCCTCCTCGCTCGCGGAATTCGTCTCGAAGCTGTCCGCGCCTCGCGCGATCTGGCTCATGGTGCCGGCGGCCGCCGTGGACGGCACTCTCAAGGATCTCGCGCCGCTGCTGCAGAAGGAGGACGTCGTCATCGACGGCGGCAACTCCTACTACATCGACGACATCCGCCGGCAGAAGGACCTGCGTCCGAAGGGCGTCCACTACGTCGACGTCGGCACGAGCGGAGGAGTCTGGGGACTCGAGCGCGGCTACTGCATGATGATCGGCGGCGACGACGACGCGGTCGCGCGGCTGGATCCGATCTTCAAGACCCTGGCCCCGGGACGGGGCGACATTCCGCGCACCCCCGGCCGGGAGAAGGCCGGCGGCACGGCCGAGGACGGCTATCTTCACTGCGGGCCGACCGGCGCGGGACACTTCGTGAAGATGGTCCACAACGGGATCGAGTACGGGATCATGGCCGCCTACGCGGAAGGCCTCAACATCCTGAAGCACGCCAACGTCGGCAAGGCCGACCACGCCGTCGACGCCGAGACGACGCCCCTGCGCCATCCCGAGCACTACCAGTACGACTTCCATCTCCCGGACGTCGCCGAGGTCTGGCGCCGCGGCAGCGTGATCGCGTCCTGGCTGCTCGACCTGACCGCGATCGCGCTCCTGAAGTCGCCCGAGCTCTCGAACTTCTCCGGCCGCGTGTCGGACTCCGGCGAGGGGCGATGGACGATCCTCGCCGCGATCGACGAGGGCACGCCGGCGGCGGTCCTCACCGCCTCGCTCTACGAGCGCTTCGAGTCGCGCGGCGAGGCCGACTTCGCGAACAAGCTCCTGTCGGCGATGCGCTTCGAGTTCGGCGGCCACGTCGAGAAGAAGGCGGGAGAGTAGGCCAGTGTCGAGGGGCCCGCTCACGCTCTGCGTCGACATCGGCGGCACCGGGATCAAGACCCTCGTGCTCGACGCGGAGGGGCGGGCCGCGACGGAGCGCACCCGGATCGCGACTCCCCGGCCCGCGACGCCGCGCGCGGTGCGGGCCGCGATCCTCGAGCTCGCGCGGAAGCAGGGGGAGTTCGACCGCGTCGCCGTGGGGTTCCCCGGGGTCGTGCGGCGCGGCGTGACCGAGACCGCCTTCAACCTTCACCCGAGCTGGATCGGGGTGAACCTGGAGAAGCTCCTCCAGACCGCGCTCCGCCGGCCCGTGCGCGCGGCGAACGACGCCGACGTGCAGGGCCTCGGCGCCATCCGCGGAAGGGGCGTCGAGCTCGTCGTCACGCTGGGGACCGGCTTCGGCTCCTCGCTCTTCACGGACGGCCATCTCGTGCCGAATCTCCAGCTCGCTCACCACGCCGCGTGGAAGCGCAAGACGTACGAGGACGAGCTCGGCGAGGCCGCGCGGCGCAAGGCCGGGAAGGAGAAGTGGAATCGCAGGCTCCGCAAGGCCATCCGGACGCTCTCGGACACGTTCTCGTACGACCGCCTCTACATCGGCGGCGGCAACGCCGAGAAGATCGAGCCTCCCCTCCCCCCGAGGGTGAGGGTCATCTCCAACCTCGAGGGCCTCCTCGGCGGGATCGCGCTCTGGGAACCCAAGGAGGGACGCGGTGGCGCCTGAGACCTCGACCCCGAAAGCGCCCGTCTCCGACGCGCTCGTGTTCTTCGGCGCGACCGGGGACCTCGCCTACAAGAAGATCTTCCCCGCGCTGCAGAGCATGGTGAAGCGGGGCAACCTCGACTGTCCCGTCATCGGCGTCGCGAAGTCGGGATGGAAGGTCGACCAGCTCCGCGACCGCGCGAAGGCGAGCCTCACCGAGCACGGCGGCGTCGACGAGGCCGCCTTCGCGAAGCTGTCGAAGCTGCTCGTCTACATCGACGGGGACTACGCCGATCCCGCCACGTTCGCGGCCCTGAAGAAGGCGCTCGGCGGCGCGCGGCACCCGACGCACTACCTCGCGATTCCGCCGAGCCTGTTCGGCGAGGTCGTCGAGCAGCTCGGGAAGTCGGGCTGCGCGGACGGGGCCCGCGTCGTCATCGAGAAGCCGTTCGGGCACGACTCCGAGAGTGCGCGCGAGCTCAACCAGACGCTTCACACGGTCTTTCCCGAGGGGTCGGTGTTCCGCATCGATCACTACCTCGGCAAGGAGGCCGTCGAGAACCTTCTCTTCTTCCGCTTCGCGAACACCTTTCTCGAGCCGATCTGGAACCGCAACTACGTCGACTGCGTGCAGATCACGATGGCCGAGGCGTTCGGGATCCAGGGCCGCGGGAAGTTCTACGACGAGACGGGCGCGATCCGCGACGTCATCCAGAACCACCTCCTCCAGGTCGTGGGATACCTCGCGATGGAGCCGCCCATCTCGATCGACGCGGACCGGATTCGCGACGAGCAGGTCAAGGTCTTCCGCGCGATCCCGCCGCTCACGCCGGACCGGGTCGTCCGGGGCCAGTTCGCCGGCTACACGAAGGAGCCGGGCGTCGCCCCGAACTCGACCGTCGAGACCTTCGCGGCCGTCCGGCTCGAGGTCAACTCGTGGCGCTGGGCGGGGGTCCCGTTCTTCATCCGCGCCGGGAAGTCCATGCCGGTCACCGCGACCGAGGTCATCGTCGACCTGAAGCGGCCCCCTCTCGGCCGCCTCTCGCCCTCGGAGAGCAATTTCTTCCGGTTCCGCCTCGGGCCCGAGATCGCGCTCTCGCTGTCCGTGCGCGTCAAGAAGCCGGGCGCCGAGCTCGTCTCCGAGCCCGCCGAGCTCGAAGCGGTCCGCCACTCCGGCGGCGACGAGGTCGACGCCTATGAGCGGCTGCTGACCGACGCCATGCGCGGCGACGCGACTCTGTTCGTCCGCGAGGATGCCGTCGAGGCGGCCTGGGCGATCGTGGACCCCATCCTGGGCGACGCGACTCCGGTGCACCGCTACGAGCCCGGGACGTGGGGACCTCCGGAGGAGAACGCCCTCGTCGCCGACTACGACGGCTGGCGCGACCCCGAGCCTTCGCCTGCCTCCCGCCCCTAGATCTCGGGCGGAGGGATCTGTCCGGCCGCGGCGGCCGCGGCGGCCTGCACGCGGTGCGAGACGTTGCGCACCGCGCCCTGGAACAGCTGCAGCGGCAGGTGCAGCCGCAGTCCCCAGGAGCGCTCGTCGTGCTCCGCCAGCGGGAACGCGAAGTGCAGGAGGTCGCGACCGTACACGAACCCGCGCGACACGAGCGCCATCGCCATCGCCACCGTGACCTCGTAGTTGTCCTCGGGCCACCCGCTGTCCAGGTACAGGCGCGCATCCCGCTTCTCCTCCGAGAGCACGCGCTCGAGCAGGTCGTCCTTGTGCCCGAAGGTGCTCGAGAGACACGCGGCGCCCCCGAAGATCTGGGGCCACTCCCAGGCGAGGAAGAACGACACGACGCCGCCGAGCGAGGAGCCGATCACTCCGGTGCGGTCGGGTCCGGGGAACGTGCGGAACTCCTGGTCGATCCTCGGCTTGACCTCGGCGATCAGCGACTCCCCGTACGCCGAGTAGCCCGGCTTCGTGTATTCCTCCATGCGGTCCCGCGAGTAGACGCCGACCACGACGAACTCGTCGATCGCGTTCATCGAGTCGAGGAGCCCGACCGTGCGGTCGACCTGCCAGTCGGCGGCGAACGCCTCCTCCGGGAAGAAGAGGTTCTGGCCGTCCTGCATGTAGAGCACGGGGTAGCGCTTCAGGGTGTTCTCCGAGTAGCCCGGAGGCAGGTAGACGCGGATCTGGTGCTCGCGGCCGAGCCGGGTCGAGTCGAACGCGATCGCCGGCGCGAAGCGGCCGCCCGGCGCCGAAAGGAAGTGCGGGTAGATCGGCCGCTCGTCCGGCTCGGTCATGAGGATGAGCTTGTTCGTGCCGGGCGCGACGTGGAGCTCCCCTCCCACCCGCAGGCACGGCTTGACGTAGAGAAACGGGCGTTCGGATTCGAGCGTGAAGGTGAAGGTGTCGCCGTCCCCCCGCTCGTCCGGGAGGACGTCGCGAGACCAGTCGCGCTCGGTGCGGAGGAGGAGACTTCCGCCGGAGTCGCGCACCGGATAGATCAAGCGCAGCGTGCGGCGGAACTTCACCGCGTCCGCGGCGGCCACGGCTAGAACACCTTCGGGCCGCCGCCCGGGAAGTCGTCGCCGATGCCCGGCCCGCGCCACGCCTTGTGGTTCAGGTCGTACTGCACGCCGATCTGCGTGTACGGGATGCGCACCGAGTCGACCAGCACGTAGAGGACGCGCTTCCACCAGCGGTCCTCCTGCAGTCCGACCGCGCGGAGGATCTCGCTCACGTGGAGGCCGACCTCGAGGCCGACCTGCCTCTCGCGGACCTCGGGCACGGCGTACGGATAACCCTTGACGCCATACGTCGTCGAGAACACGAGGAACCGCGCGATCCCCGGGTTGAAGTGCAGCCGCTTCGCGAGGCCGCAGATCTTGACGTCGGCCGCGTAGATCTCCTCCGTGTAGTCCTTCCCCGTGCCGCCGTTGGGCTGCCCGACGACGTCGGGGTGCGGGATGTACCCGATGCGGAAGCCGAGCAGGTCGTTCAGGCCGTAGCGGGTCGTCACGTACGCCGTCGCCGCCCCGGCCACGTCGCTGACGAGGTCCTCGTACGAGAACCCGTACTTGTTGGTGCCGTCGCCGATCTCCGTCGTGAGCCCGGCGAGCGCCGCGACCGTGGCGCCCCAGAACGCGGCGCGGCTCTCCGACATCCCGAGCTCGCCGTAGACCTGGCCCACCAGGCGGCCGACGATGTTGTACAGCGTGAAGTGGGAGATCTTGTCGGCGCCGCCCGCGTAGGTGTGCTTCCCGAACCAGTTCTCGTTGGTGAAGTGGAAGCTGCGCCCGCCGCTGTCGGTGAAGGAGTTCGCGGCCGAGCCGGCGATGGTCGCGAACGTCACGGCCCCGATCCAGAACGGCCGGCGCTTCGGCGGCGGATCCGACACGTAGGTCTCCCGCGGCGGCCGTGCCGCCGACGCGGCCGCGTCCTGCAGGTCCTCCGCGCGGAGGCGGATCTCCGATCCGCCGAGGTCCTCCGGTCGTGCTCCCAGCGAGAAGCCGGAGGGGGATTCACCCGTGTCGAGGACCGATGCGATCGACCGCTCGAGGCCCGGCTCGGCGGAGGCGAGGCCGGAGAGAGCGAGCCATCCCGCGGCGATCACGAGAACGGCTCGAAGCGCGCGGCTGGGCCTCGGGCTGTCGAGCGGTTGCGGCACGCGGGCGAACTCTATCCGGTTGAACGGCGCACCGGAACCCTCCGTTTCAGTAGGCTCCTTGCCCGCCCGCCGGAACCTTGCCCCGGTGCATCCTCCAGACGATCACGAGGTAGAGCAGGATGAGCGGCGCCGCGACGAGCGCCCAGTGGAGGGCCGTGCGCAGACCGCCCGCGTCGCCGGCGGAGTTCTGAGCGGTCAGGGACAGGGCCGCTTCGCCGCTCGAGCGCAGCATGACGGGGTAGACGCTCGCCGCGGTCGCCAGGGAGAGCCCGGCGAGGAACGCGGCGGAGCCCAGGAAGGCGGCGCGGTCGCGCCCGCGCGGCAGCGCCACGAAGACGGCGGCGAGACCGCCGAGGGCCGCGGCCGCGGGCAGCCAGGCGAGCGGGCGGCCGAGGAGACCCTCGAGGAAACCGGGATGCACGCGGCGGGTCGCCCAGGTCAGGAGCGGCCACAGGAGCGCGACGGCGGGGAAGGCCGCGCGCGCGACGCCGCGGCTGCGCGACTGCACGGGGCCGTCCGTCTTCCAGGCCAGGAAGACGGCGCCGTGGGCCGTCAGCGCCGCGAGCGCGAAGACGCCGACGAGGATCGTGTACCAGTCGAGGATGCCGACCGGCTCGCGCGCCGAGAAGTCCGTGAAGAGCGCCAGCTCGAACCAGCCGTCCGCGTCGAGCGGTACGCCCCGCAGGAGGTTGCCGAGCGCGGCGCCCAGGAAGACCGGCAGGAGCACGCTCGCGACCCAGAAGAAGAAGTCCCAGCTGCGCCGCCACACCGGGTCCTCCACGTGGCTTCGGAACTCGAGCGAGATGCCCCGCAGGAGCAGGCACCAGATCACGAGGAAGATGGCGAAGTAGAACCCGGACACTCCGGAGGAGAGCACGCGCGGAAACGCCACGAAGAGCGCTCCGCCCGCGGCGAGCAGCCACACCTCGTTGCCGTCCCAGTACGGGCCGATCGCGGACAGGACCTGCCGCCGCTCGGCGTCCGTCCTCGCCACGAACAGGTGGAGCGCGCCGGCGCCGAAGTCGAAGCCGTCGAGCACGACGTAGCCCGTCAGGAGCAGGACCGTGACCGCGTACCAGGCCTCAACCATGTGAAGCCTCCGGCGCCTCGGGCGTCCCCGCGTCCAGGACGGCATGCGCCTCGGGACCGCGCGCGATCTCGCGGCCGACGAGGAAGAGGTACAGGATCCCGAGCACGAAGTAGAGGCCGCAGAACCCCAGCAGCGTGAACAGCGTCGTGCCGGCGTGCACGGTCGGGCTCGAGCCCTGCGCCGTGCGGTAGAGGCCCCAGATCAGCCAGGGCTGCCGTCCGAGCTCCGCGGTGATCCAGCCCGCGGTCACCGCGATGTACGGCAGCGGAAAGGCGAGCATGAGGATCCAGAGCATCGGCGCGCTGCGCTCGAGCCGCCCGGTCCAGGCGAGCAGGTTCGCGAGGCCCATGATCCCGATCAGGATCGTGCCGACGCCCGCCATGATGTGGAACGCGTAATAGAGCAGCGCGACGTTGTCGGGCCAGTCCGACTCGGGAAACGCGTCCAGGCCCTGGACCGTGCTCGTCGTGTGGCCGAACGCGAGCACGGACAGCAGGCGCGGGACCCGCACGGGATTGTCGAGCCGTCGCGCGGGCACGTTGGGCTGACCGATCAGTGTGAGCGCCGCCTCGGATCCGGTCTCGAAGTGGCCCTCCATCGCGGCGAGCGCGACGGGCTGATCCCGCGCGACCAGCTTCGCCTGGCGATCCCCCGTCGGGAAGGCGACGACGACGCTCGCGATCAGGCCCGCGGTCAGGCCCAGGCGGAGGAACAGCCGCGCGGACTCGACGCAGCGTCCGTGCAGGAGATAGAACGCGCCGACGGCCGACATCACGAACGCCGCGGTCTGGGCCGACGCCGTCATGTTGTGGGCGTACTGCGCCCACGCCCACGGGTTTCCCAGGAACGCGCCGAAGTCCCGCAGCCGGAGCACCCCGTCCTCGCCCACGGAGTGCCCGACGGGGTGCTGCATGAACGCGTTCGTCGCGATGATGAAGTACCCGGACAACCAGCTCCCGAGGAAGAGCGCCACGGCCGCCAGGAAGTGCGCGAAGCGCGACAGCCGCTTCTCGCCGAACAGCAGCACGAAGAGGAAGCTCGACTCGAGGAAGAAGGCGAAGAAGCTCTCCATCGCCAGCGTCTGTCCCACGACGTTCCCGGCGTAGCGCGAGAATCGCGCCCAATTGGTGCCGAATTGGAATTCCATCGGGATTCCCGTGACGACTCCGACGGCGAACGTGATCCCGAAGATGCGGATCCAGAACCGCGCCGCATCGTTCCAGCGCTCGCGCCCGCGCGAGAGCCCGAGGCCCTTCATGATCGCGATGAGCAGGGCGAGGCCCATCGTGAGGACCGGAAACAGGTAGTGGTAGACGATCGTGAAGGAGAACTGCAGCCGATGCAGAAACAGGGGGTCGCCCACGCGCGCTCCTCCGACGTCGATTTGACCGTGCGGTACGCGTGAAATATATTCCACGCCCCGGCTGCCGGGCCTGTGCCGCTGCGGGCTCGCGTTTGAACCCAGAAACGAGGAGGTTTCCCATGCTCCGTAGGTTGCGAGTCCTCTCCGCCGCCGCCGTCGCCGCCTGGCTGGCGGGATCGACGATGCGCGCGGCCGAGACCCAGCTCTCGGCGGTGCAGTTCCCGGACCGCGGGAGCGTGAGCCTCAAGATGATCCCGACGCAGCGCGTCTCCTCCGCCGAGGGCGAGGCGAGCGTGAAGTCCCGCGACGGCCAGGCGCGCGTGGAGGTGGACTACAAGCGGCTCCCGCCCGCGATCCTCTTCGGCGGCGACGTGACCTCCTACGTCTGCTGGGCGGTGCCTCGCGACGGACACGCCGAGAACCTCGGCGAGCTGATCGTTCGCGACCAGAGCGGCAGCGCCGAGTACCGGACCGGCCTCAAGGAGTTCGCGATCCTCGTCACGGCCGAGCCCTATCCCCTGGTCCTCGCGCCGTCCGACCTCGTCATCTTCACCTCGGCCGCCCCGCCGCCGCGGAAGGCGAGCAGCATCCCCTTCTCCCTGGCGACGCTGCGGCCGGCGGCCGCTCACACCAACGAGCAGATCGGCGGGATGACCTTCGCGAGCGACCAGCCCGTCGAGCTGGTTCAGGCGCAGGCCGTCCTGCATCAGGCCGAGTCGATCGGCGCCGAGACCTACAATCCCGACGCGCTCCGCGACTCCAAGATCGCGCTGTCGCAGGCGACGAACCTCTTCCACGCCAACAAGACGCGGGACGGCGTGGACTACGCGCGCCGCAGCCTCGCCCTCTCGAGCACGGCGATCCGGGACACGGAGAAGAAGCTGGCGGACAAGGCCGCGGCCGACGCCGCCGCCGCGCGCGCCGCGCAGCTGCAGTCGGCGCAGCAGCAGGCGGCCGCGGCGGGGAAAG
>JADMIO011525467.1_pt1 | contig 21196 bp, 13 predicted proteins | sample 8958161 | NCBI WGS metagenome assembly JADMIO01 (sample SAMN16585339, study PRJNA669376) | soil metagenome | isolation source: Crop rotation soil | place: USA: Cullars Rotation, Alabama | collected 2011
CGGCCTGGCGCTCGACGGATTTCGCCCGGTAGTCGAAATCATGTTCGCCGATTTCCTGACCCTCGCGATGGACCAGATCTTCAACCACGCCGTGAAGTTCCCGGGGATGTTCCCCGACGTGCGCGTGCCGCTGGTCATCCGCACTCCGAGTGGCGGACGGCGAGGGTACGGCCCCACGCACAGCCAGAGCCCGGAAGGCATGCTGTGCGGAGTGCCTGGCTTGACGGTCGTGTTCCCGAGCTCCCGGCACGACCCCGGCGAGCTGCTCGCCAATGCCGTCCTGCGCTGGCCCTATCCCACCGTGTTCTTCGAGCACAAGCTGCTCTATGGGGAAGCCGTCGGCGCGGGCGAATTTCGCCCCGCGGAGCCATCGCCGGACGATCCAGGCGCCGAGCTGTTCCCGGTGCTTGTGAGTGGCGGCGACGAGCCCGACGTCACCATCGTCGCGTACGGCAGCATGGTCGCGATGGCCGAGGCGATGGCGCGCCGCCTGGAAGAGGAGGAGCTGGAAGTCGGTGTGGTCGCTCCGTCGCTGCTGGCGCCGCTCAGCGCCAACACCCTGCTGCGCCTGCTCTCCGGACGCGAACGGATTGTGGTCGTGGAGGAATGCTCTACCGGATCGGGCTTCGGCGCGGAGCTCGGGACGCTGCTCCTGGAATCGGGTTATCGCGGGCGCTTTGCGCGCGTCGCGAGTCCGCCGGCCCCGATTCCCGCCGCGCGCAGTCTGGAAGAGGTCACGCTCGTCGACGAGGCGCGCGTGTCGAAAGCCGTGATGCAAGTACTGGATCTAGCCTAGGGCCAACGACGATGCCAACACCGGTGCGCACACCGCGCGTAAACAACAACGACGATGTCGTGAAGCTCTCCCACCTGTACGTCGATCGGGGAGCCAAGATCCGCAGCGGCGACCCGCTCGCGGAGGTCGAGACCGAAAAGGCCACCTTCACCGTGGAGTCCGAGCACGATGGCTACGTTCTCGCGGTGAATGGAGGCCTCGGCGACATGATCGACGTCGGCTCCGTGCTGGTCTGGCTCGGCGAGACGCCCGACGAGACCGTTGACGACGCCCCGCGGCCTGCCGCCGCTGCCCGTCAGGAAGGTCGCGAGCCCACCCTGAAAGCGCTGCTGCTCCTGAAACACTACGGCCTGGACGCTGCCGAGGTGCCCGCGTCGGGTCCGCAACTGACCGCCGAGGACGTCCGCCGCCACGCCGCCGCGCGCTCGAACGGCCACGCGGCGAAGCCTTCTCGCGCCGTCGAGGACAGCGCTCCCCCGCTTCCCGGCCGCGCCGAGCCGCTCACGCCGGAACAACGCGGCATGCTGCGGACCGTCTCCTGGCAGCGCGACCATGCCGTTCCCGGCTACATCGAAATCGATTACGACCCCGCTCCCTGGCAGCAGTACGCGTCCGACTTCAAGACCGCCCAGGGCCTGTGGTTCGACCCCGCGCTGTCCCTCATGGGCTGGCGTCTCGCGCAACTCGCGCGGGAGCACCCTCGGGTCAACGCGACCGTGTCCGGCGCCTCCGCGCATTTGTACGAGAGCGTCAATCTCGGGTTCACCATCCAGGCCGACGCGACCCTGTACCTGGTCGTCGTGAAGGCGGCCGAGCGCATGGACGCGCGCGACTTTGTGCGGGAACTGGGCGCGCTCCAGCTCGCGGCCATGCGGCATTCGCTCGCCCCCGAGCAGATGGCGGATGCGACCGTGTCGTTCAGCAGCATGGCGCGGTGGAACGTGTCGCGGCACATGCCCGTCCTGCCGCCGCATACCGCGCTGATCGTGGCCCACACGGCCGCGTCGAACGGCGTGGCGCATCTCGGCGCCACGTATGACCATCGCCTGCTCACCGGCTTCGACGTCGTCCGCGTGCTCCAGTCGCTGGCCAAGCCCCCGGCCCAATCGTAGGAATGGATCGCCATGCTTTTTAACAGTCGAGTGTTTCTGTTCGTCTTTCTTCCGATCGTCTATCTCGTCTTCTGGCGTCTGACCCACAAGAACCAGCGGTACGTCTGGCTGACCATCAGCGGCTACCTGTTCTACGGGTTCTGGGATTTCCGCTTCTGCGGGTTGATGCTGTTCTCGACCCTCGTGAGCTACTTCGCCGCCATCCTGCTTGACGATGCCAAGACGCCGGAACGGAGGAAGCTGTTCCTCGTCTTGCCCATCACGGTCGATCTCGCGCTGCTCGGCGTCTTCAAGTACGCGGGCTTCGCGGCGGAAACCGTGCGCTCGCTCTCCCACGCGCTGCACATGCCGCTCGGAGTGCCGGCGATCAACATCATCCTGCCGGTCGGCATCTCGTTCTATACCTTCCACACCATTACCTACATCGTCGACACCTACCGCGGGGTCATCAAGCCCACCCGCAACTTCTTCGAGTTCTCGTCGTACGTCTCGCTGTTCTCGCAGCTCGTCGCCGGCCCGATCGTGCGCTTCCGGCAGATCGAGAAGGACCTCGAAAATATCGACCATGCCGCTCGCAAGGACGGGCTCGATATCGGCTGGTCCTTCTTCGTCATCGGACTCACCGAAAAGGTCCTGATCGCCGACAGCATCGCCGGTATCATCGATCCACTTTTCGCGAATTACCAGAACATCTCCACAGGCAGCGCGTGGCTCTGCGCCCTCGGCTACGCCTACCAGCTCTATTTCGATTTCTCCGGCTACAGCACCATGGCGGTCGGCCTCGGGTATCTGTTCGGCTTGCGATTGCCGCAGAACTTCAACTCCCCGTACAAGGCCACCGACATTTCGAACTTCTGGGAGCGGTGGCACATCTCGCTCTCCACCGTCCTGCGCGACTATCTCTACAACCCGATCGCCTTCGCGATCACGCGCCGCCGCGCCGCCAAGGGCAAGAGCGTCGGCCGGAAGGCGACGGCGACCCTCGGCGGCTTCGTCGCGATGGTCGCGGTCCCGACCCTTACCACCATGCTGCTCGGCGGCCTGTGGCACGGCGCCAACTGGACCTTCGTCTTCTGGGGCGGCTACCACGGCGCGCTGCTGGTCGCTTATCAGTTCTCGAAGAAGTGGTATGACCAGTGGCCCAAGCTGCTCCGCCAGGCGATCACGTTCGGCCTGGTCGTCTTCGGCCTGATCTTCTTCCGGTGCGAGACGTTCGGCAAGGCAGCCACCATCCTCACCAAGATGGTGACGTGGCAGCACGGCGCGTCCCCAACCGGTCTGGCGGGTCTCGCGATTCTGCTCCCGATCGCCATGTGGTGGTCGCACATCGGACCCAATCCCTTCGAGATGAGTCACGACTGGCGCGGCTGGCGTCTCTCCGGCGTGGCGGCGCTGTTCCTCCTCGCGATGGTGTCGATCACGGCCGGCGACGAGTCGCCGTTCCTATACTTCCAGTTCTGATCGGGCCATCTGCCCGCGATCTTGCATGGCGATGCCCCTGATATTCTGGACGTTCCATGCTGGGCGAGATCCTCGACGCCAAATATCGCATTGACCGCCAGCTCGGCGCGGGCGGCATGGGCAACGTCTACCTCGCGACCCATCTCGGCACTACCCGCGTCGTGGCCGTCAAGGTGATCGCTCCGCGGTGGGCGGCCGATCCCCAATTCCTCGGACGCTTCCAGCGCGAAGCCCAGGCGTGCGGCCGTCTGCGCCACCCCAACATCGTCAACGTCACCGACTTCGGCATCGCCGCCGCCGGCCGCCGCCAGATCCCCTATCTCGTCATGGAGCTGCTCGACGGCCAGACGCTCTCGGCTTTTCAGCAGGAGCATCCCCGGCCCGCGCTGCCCCTGGTTGCCGAGCTGCTCGATCAGATCAGTCTGGCGCTCGACGAAGCGCATCGTCACGGCATCGTGCATCGCGACCTGAAGCCGGACAATCTCTGGCTGGAGCCCAACGGTCGCGGAGGCTACACCGTCAAGGTGCTCGATTTCGGCGTCGCGAAGATGACGCTCGCCGGAGATTCGCCGCCTGCGCCGGGACCGTCCTCCGAGGTCGCCGGACCCGCTGCGGCGCCGCTCGCCGCGGAAATGGAAACGGTCGCCATGACGCCCACGCCCGTCCCGGCGTTCGACGCCGAGACCGTCGCGATGGCGTCCGCCGGCTCCGATCCATCCTCCGGCGCCCTGGGCAGCGACGGCGGCCATACCATGCCCGGCAGCCTGGTCGGGACGCCCGCGTATATGTCGCCGGAGCAGGCGCTCGGGCGCGAGGCCGACTTTCGCTCCGATATCTACAGTCTCGCCGTGGTCGCCTACGGCCTCGTCTGCGGCTGTCTGCCATTCACCGGACAGGGCAGCGACCTCCTGCGCTTCCACCGGGAAGGCCATCCGCCGCCGCCGGCCGAGATCGCCCACGCGCCTCGCGATGTGTCCGACGCCGTTCTCTCCGGCCTCGCGCGCGACCCTGCCGACCGGCCCCCGTCGGCGCTCGACTTCGCGCGCCGGTTCCACAACGCCGTCGATGCCGAGTTCTTCGCGCTACGGAGGTCGCGCTCCTTCCTCTTGCAGCACCTGGCGGCTTTCGCCGTTCTGTTGATCCCCATCTATGGCGTGCTGCTGGCCGCGATCGCGCTGCTCGACCACTTCGGCCGAAAACTGCTGCCGGTCGCGGCGGCCCGCGGCGTCGTGCTCCCGGTAGTCGCGGCGCTGCTGCTGGTGTTCTCGGACAATGTGCTCCGCGCCGCGGCAGCCCTGATCGCGCTCGACGAAAAGGTCCGGGTGCGGCGATTCCTCTCGTTCCGCGTGCTCTGGAAGCTCGTGAAGTCCGGGCGCGCGCTCGCCGCTACGCAGCTCCGGTCACTCTTTCTGTTCGGCCCCGGCTTCCTGATCGGGGACTGTCTGTGGCCGGTCGTCTGCGTCGTCGAGAATCGGACCGGGAAGGACGCCGTCCTTCGCTCGCGACAGCTCATGAGCGGCCTGACGTCGGCGGGGCGCGCGCTCGCGATCCGTCACCTGGCGTTGGCGGCCCTCGCCGTGGGCGACGTGATCAAGTCCCTCGCGCCCCACGTCCGAGCCGGTCGCGGCGACAACAACGTCGGCAACGCCACCTGGTTTCCGATCTTCGCCCTGTTTGCCGCCGCGCCGCTGTTCCTCTACGACCGCACCGCGGCGCAGAAGCAAGGCCCGCTCCTGCAATTGGACCGCACGCCCGAGATCCGGATCACCGCGCGCCCGCTATCCGTGAGCTCGCTCGTATGGCTGGCGCTCGGCGTGATCTACCTGCTGTATCAGCCGATTCGGGTGTGGCTCTTCGGCGGCAAGTAGCGGGATTTCCGTTTCTCCCGATCGTTAGCGCCGGAGATGGTCCTGTGCCAGGTCGGTCGCAGTCTGCCGGCGATTACCGGTCATGCGTGCTGTGTGCCGGCAGCCTTGGCGAGGCGATGCCGGTGTTCCAGTTCCAGGGAGTGTCGCCGCGCGCCCTTCGCCGGGCGACCGCCTCCTCGTGCAGTTCGTACATCCCCGGCAGGAGCTGCTGCGCGGGATGCGGAGCGTCGGTGAACGTCATGTACGGGCCGCGCGCTCCGAATGCCGCCCACTCTGGTTGCTTGGGGGCCTGCGGTCTGCCGGTCCGCGCGAAGCCGGTCCAATACCCGACCATGGCTTCGCTCAATCGCGTCTCTGGCGGAGTCGCCGGGATCTTCGGCCAGTTCGGCGGCGTGGCATCGAGCGTTCCGAACACGAACGGTAGTTCGCTGGCATGGAACGCGTGCAGGCCCGCCGAGTCGGCGGCGGCATAGCCGTGGTCGAAATAGTAAAGAAAGGCCGGTGCTCCGCGCGCGAGTTGGTTGCGAACCAGCCGCTCCGCGGACCATCCATACAAGGCGTCGCGGGTAGTCGCCAGAACGCTCTCCTCCAGGTTCGTCGCGGGATAGAGTTTCAGAAACGCGTCGGCCAGGTCAAGATACCGTTCGCGAATCATGCGCTCATACTCGGCGGCATTCGTCGGGGGCCGGGGCGCCAGCGCCCGCAGCGAGCGGATCTCCCCGCTATTGAACCCGGCGAGCAGCGGCGCGGCTGCCTGTTCCCCTCGGTCGAAGACCTCCACGAGCTGCCGCGGCACAAGTTTCCCGTCCACGGTGGGCCACGGCGCATAGCCGGCCGCCGGAGCGGCGTCCGCCAGTGATGGAGCGTCCATGGCGCGCAACGCCGCCAGGTCGGGCCGGTGCAGCGCGGCGGCAAGGCGGGTCCCGCTTTCTTCCGCCGCCTCGGACCCGAAGCGCCGCTGTTTCAGTTCGGGCGTCGAGATCATGTATGCGCTCTGGGCAATCGCTTTCGAGAACAGGCCGCGCGCCGGCGGCGCGGCCATCAGATACATGACGCTCAATGCGCCCGCGGATTCGCCCGCGATCGTCACGTTCCCGGGATCTCCGCCGAACGAGGCGATATTCCGCCGGACCCATCGGAGCGCTTCGATCTGGTCGAGCAGCCCGTAATTGCCCGACACTCCGTCGGGCGACTCGGCGCTGAGCGCAGGATGAGCGAGCCAGCCGAACACGCCCAGCCGGTAATTGATCGACACCACCACGACGCCCCGGGCGGCCAGTCGCGCGCCGTCGTACATCGCCTCGCGGCTGGCGCCGGCCGTCAACGCGCCGCCGTAAATCCAGAAAAGGACCGGCGCGTTGCGAGCGGCGGCGGGCGTCCAGATATTCAGCGTCAGGCAATCCTCGCTCATCGGCAGTGGCCCGCGCGTGTAGACCGTCTGGACTGTGGTCGTCGGCTGATAACACGCCGGGCCGAACTCGGTCGTGCGGCGGACCTCCGCCCATCGAGCCATCGAAGCGGGGGGCTTCCAACGCGCCGGTCCCACCGGCGGCGAGGCATACGGGATGCCCTTGAAAACCAGCAGGCTTCCGTTTTGCTGTCCTTCCACCTTGCCGGCCGGAGCGTCCACGGCCGGACCGCGCATTGCTGGCGCGGCCAACGCTGGCCAAAAAACGACACAGGCGAGGGCGCCTGCCCAACTCGCGGAGTGACGGTCGAGCATCATTACTCTTCCTACCACAGTACGCCGCTTCGCGTGACGCCCCAAACTCCTCCAGCCGCGTGAGCGCATTTGGCGCAATGCTTGACCGATCAGGTCAGAGTGAGCGGCGTGACGGTCTGCCGGAACACGCGCGGGCACGGGCGAGATTAGCGGAATCGCCAGCCAGTATGGGACCGCCCCGGATCGCTTCACTTCTATATCATGCGATCGAGGCGCGCCTTGCCGTTCCCCATCGTCTCAAGCTCCGGATTAGCGAAGACTCTCGCGGCCCCGAGCCGGCGCGCTGATGTGTGACGCGCCTCCTGCACCTCTGGTGGGGTCGTGCTCAATCGAAGCGCCAGGATCAGACTCCAGAAGCGTGACCAGCCGGCCAAACTGTCTAGACCAAACGATCCCTAACGCTAAGACCATCCTCGACTTGCCCCGGAGCGCCTTTGCCGAGCGTAGCCATACCAGAAGGGCGCCCCCGCGCCTGCCCGTGACGGAATACTTGGACCCGGAAGTGTATAATCGCAAAAGCGCGACGATCTGCAATTTCGTCGTTCGACGAAGTTCCATCGCGGCAAACTCGCCCGGGTACCGGGTGTGAGCGTTATGCTTCAGCTATTTCGGGCGCTCCGCGTCTGCGATCGCGGTCCCCGCCCCCAGGGAAACCTCCCGGATCCTAGGACTCCAACACAGGGTGTGGCTGCCGTACGGTTGTTGCTATTGACCCTCTCGACCTCACTTGGCCTGCTTGCTCAAGGACCTTCATCGGCCGCCATTACGGGAGACGTCAGGGACCCGGCCGGGTCCGCTGTTGCGGGGGCCCGCATCACCGCGCGAAACCTCCAGAGCGAATCCTCCCGGACGGCGTTGACGAATGCCTCTGGAGTGTACGCTCTCTGGGGCCTTGGCCCAGGCGTGTATCAGGTGCGCGCGGAGGCGCCGGCTTTCGCGCCAGCCGTCGTGGAGACGGTTCGGCTCTCGGTCGGGCAGAACGCCTCGTTGAGTTTCGCCCTAAAACTCGGCGTGCGCCAGGACACGATTACCGTTTCCGCCGCTGCAATGGTGTCCGCCGGCACTCAGACGACTACAACCCAAGTACTTCAGCAGAATGAGATTGCGAACCTGCCAACCCTGGGTCGGAACTATGTTCAGCTGACTCTGCTCACGCCAAAGGCGCTCCCTGCCAGCGCCGCCTCCCGGCGAGGGCCGATGGCGGATCGCTACAAAGAGAACCAGGTAAGTTTCCAGGGAGTGCGGCAGTTCTACAACTATCAGACGATGGATGGCGCCGCCTCCACGGTTTTTATCACGAACGCGCTGAAGTCGTTCTATTCGCTGGAGGCGGTTCAGGAGTTCCGTGTTCTAAACAGCCTGTGGACTGCCGAGCAGGGTCACGCGATGGGCGGCATCGTGAACGTCATCACGAAGTCCGGAACGAAAGATTGGCGTGGCTCTGTCTACGATTACCTGCGCAACAGTAAACTGGACCAGCCCGATTTCTTCGCCATTCCCGGGCTGAACCTCCACCGGGCAAATCAGTTCGGCCTCGCTGTTGGCGGGCCGATTCAGAAGGACAAGATCTTCTTCTTCGGTAACTACGAGGGCCAGCGCCAGGCCAATACACCACAATTGCCGTTGCTGTTCGTGAACAATCTGGCTGCGATCAATACCGCGTTGGCGCGACTTGGGTTTCCTTCCGAAACGACTCAAGCCTTGCAAACTGCGGATCGGGATCAGTTCCTCGTCCGCACGGACATACATCCCGCCGCCAGCCAGCGCCTGACGATGCGCTACAACTTCTTCAATGCGACAAACCTGAATGACCGCATCGGCAGCAACGGACAGGTGGGAGATCCGATCACCCCCTTAGCTGCGCGCGATCAGCGCGTGCAAGACCAAAGCTGGGCTGCGAATCTCTTCTCCTTCCCATCTGTCGCCTGGGTCAACGACGCGGGAATCGGTTTTGATAAGCATAGTTACACGTTCGAGCCGAAAGCAGGTGTGCCGCCGATCAGTCTGGCCGTTCGTGGCGCCTTTCTGACCGGTTCCGACTTCACCGAACTGGCGACCGGCGAGCGCAAGCTCCACGTGCGCGACTCCGTCAGTTGGACACGCGGAACGCACGCACTCAAAATCGGCGCGGAGTATATCCACGCCGATGCGAGCCAACGGAACGGCCCTTACAGCCTGGCGAACATCACGGGGCTGGCCGGCTTCCTGGCCGATCCGCCCCTGATCGCCTCGGCGAATCTGACCACCGGAGGCCTACCGCCGGGCTACATCTTCCACGCGAATCAGACCGGCGCTTTCGTCCAGGACCAATGGAGCGTGAAGCCGAACCTGACCATGACGCTGGGACTGCGCTACGACCTGGAGACGCTAAGCGGCTTAAACGCCATCACGGACAGCGGCCGCGGCAACCTGCAACCACGTTTTGGCATTGCCTGGTCTCCGGCGGGGCGGTATCTGACCGTACGCGGCGGATTTGGCCTCTATACGTCCGATCGCTATCATCCGCTGATGGCAAGCGACGGACTGCTGCACGGCACCTCGTTTCCCACCTTCAATCAGGATTTCACCGCTGCCAATCCGTTCGTGAGCAAGTATCGCCCGCTCCCGGACGTCGCGCAGCGCTTCAACTTCACGGGACCTGCGGCGCTGGCGGCAGTGACGCAGTTCGTCAGGACGGGCGCCGTGACCTCGAGCCTGACTTCGGGGCAACTCCTCACTATTGAGGGCCCGGACCTTCCCAATCCGTACGCGCGCCAGTGGGGAATCGAGGTCGAGTATCATGCGCGCCCTGATCTATCGGTTGTGCTCGGGTACTCCGGATTGCAGGGACTACGCTTGCCGACGGGCATCAACAGGAATCTTCGTCCGGCAACGGCAACGCTCGCGAGCGGCCTGCCGGACTACGAAGCAATCGGGGCAAATGCGGCAGGGCGCCTGTACGATTCCAGGTATTCCGCGGTCTACGTGATTCAGCCCGTGGGGTCTTCGCTCTACAATGCGGGAACAATCACTCTCCGCAAGCGCTTCGCTAATCATTACGGCTTCACTGCGCACTACGTATTCTCCAGGAATCTGGATGACATCAGCGCGCTTGCGACCACAGCGTATCCTTCAGACCCGTACCACGTCGGGCGCGACTGGAGCGTATCGAGCGAGCACGCGAAACACCGGTTGGTATTCTGGCTCGATACTGAGGCGCCGTCGAGCATACCGGTTATCGGCGGCTTCGGCTCGAGCCTGATCGTAACGGCGCAGAGTCCGCGTTTTTATAACGTAACGGCCGGGACAGATGTGAATCGCGACCTCAACGTCAACCCGGACCGTCCCGACGGCATCGGCCGGAACACATTTCGCGGGGATGATTTCTTTACGGTCGATCTCCGCCTTCGCCGCCGTTTTCGACCGACGGAGCGCCTCACCGTTGAGGCCACGGCCGACCTCTTTAATCTGTTCAATCGCGTCAACGTCACGGACTTCAGCACCGTCTACGGTCAACCAACGCTTGTGCTCCCCCCGCTATCGTCCTTTGGTTCGCCGCTGGCCGTAGCGAACGCCTTCCAGACTCAGTTGGGCTTAAGGGTGACCTTCTGACATGATCCGATACGGCCCTCGGACATCTACGGACCGGATGCTGCGAGCGAGTATCGCCTGGGCGGTTCTACTCGGCGCCTTCTTCGTCGCGATGTTCCTCCTGGGGCAAGCGGCACACGTCATTCCCGGGACGGCGTCGTTTTCGAACTGGTTCGTGCCTCTGACCAACAGTTTTCTTTGCCCGGTTGCGTTCAGCATCGCGGTGCTCGCACTAGGTCGATATCGCGTCTTGCGCGACCCGGTGTCCTACTGGACTGGGGCGGGCTTCGTGGTCGCCGGTGTGGGGCTGTTCTTCTGGATTCTCGCCCGTCCGGGGATCTTGCCGGCCGGACAGACCTTCATCGGACATTCGCTGAGTACGCCGCCACGCGTTGCGGTCTCCTGGTTCACCGTCTTCGGCGTGTGTCTGTTGGCCGGAGTGCTGTTTGGCCGCCCGAGGGACCGCGACCTATCGGGATGGCGGTGGCCTACTGCAGTCCTCGCCTGGATTCTCCTGATCACGTTGATCAGCGTTGCCGAGGCGGTCTGGGAAGATTCTTTGCCCGCCCTGGTCGATAAACCCGGCGTCTTCACACCAATCTACAAAATGTGGGTTGCCGGCGTCGGACTCGTCTACGCCGTGGGCGCCGCGCTTTCCGTGCGTCACTATCGGCGAACGGGCGACGCTTTGCTGGGCTATGTCACGTTCGTCCAGGTCTCGATCGCCTTTATGCAAGTCATGCTCGTCGCCGGAGGACAACGATACGGCTACCTGTTCCTGGGGAGCCGCCTTCTGCTGATCGGCTCGTTCCTGACCGTGCTGATCGGGCTGTTGACCGGGCATGTGGAACTATTCCGGCGCGAACAGGAGAGGACTAGCCAGCTGATGGCGAGGTCGGCGGAGTTGCTGAGCATCCTTGAGAGTATCCCCGTCGGCGTTTTCGTAACTGACGAGAGCGGCGCCGTGCGGCTCGCAAGCAGAAGCGGAATGGAGATGCTCGGCGCGGCCAGCAAAGAAGAGATCCGAGCGCCCCGGATCGAGCGCATCTCAGCCGCGGGTTCGGGCGTCCCCGCCGAGCGCCTGCCGTTGGCCGAAGTTGGACGCGGTCACGTAGTAAGAAACGAGGAAGTTCAGATCCTCACGCAGAAGAACGAGAAGCCAACCTGGGCGCTGTTGTCGGGCGGTCCTATACCCGATGATAAAGGTGGAGCACTCGGCGGCCTCTTGATCGCGACGGACATTTCAGAACGAAAGGCCACAGAGGAACGCGTTCTCCAATTGAACCGTGATCTCGACCGGCATGTGGAGGAGCTCAAGAGGGTCCTTCGGGAGAAGTCTCTCCTGCTAAAAGAAGTGCAGCATCGGGTGAAGAACAATTTGCAGGTAATCTCCAGTCTCGCATCTCTGCAGGCGGCGCATGCGGGCGCGGACGGGCCGGCAAAGCAAGCGATGCTCACGATGCGAGATCGCGTGAAATCGATGTCGCTCATTCACGAGAGCCTCTGCTTTTCCGACACCTTGGCGGAAATCGATTTCGCGAAGTATGTGGCGCGCCTCGCCCCTCGGCTAATCCACTCGTATGCGGCCTCGCCGCACACCATTCGGCTGCACACGGACGTAAACGCGACGTTACGGCTGGATGAAGCGACTCCCTGCGGCTTGATCGTGAACGAGCTGCTTTCGAATGCATTGAAGCACGCATTCCCGGAATCGCGCGGCGATATCTGGATCGCGCTCCGGCAAAATCAGGACGAGTTTAGCCTGGAGATCAGGGATAACGGGGTCGGCCTCCCGCCCGGGTTTACAGTCGAAACGAGCAATTCGCTCGGTTTGCAGGTAGTCAGCGAATTGACCGGGCAATTGCACGGCACACTCTCCTGGGCGAACGAGGGCGGCGCCGTCTTTCGACTGCAGTTTCGTCGCCGTCCTGAACACGCCGTATCCGGTTCAGCACAGGCAACTATCGCGTCCTCACCCAAGGAGAGCGTATGAGCCCCACACGCGTTGTCGCAGTCGAAGACGAACGTCTGGTCGCTATGGATTTGAAGGTCCGTCTGAAAGCGCTCGGTTACGAGGTCTCAGCGGTCGCGGCATCCGTTGACGAGGTCATCCAGAAGCTGAATGAGGACCGGCCGCATGTCGTATTGATGGACATCCGGCTGGAAGGCGAGAGGGATGGTATCGAGGCAGCGGAGATCGTCCGCGAACGCTTCGATGTTCCCGTGGTCTTCCTGACGGCCCACGCCGACGCAGAAACGCTCGACCGCGCTCGTGTGACGGGCCCATTCGGCTACATCCTCAAGCCCTTCGACGATCGCGAGCTCAGGGCTGCCATCGAAATCGCAGTCTACAAGCACCAGGCGGAAAAACGGCTCAGAGAGGCAGAAGCGCGTCTGCGTCGGGCGCAGCGGATTGCTCAACTCGGAAATTGGGAGAAGGATCTCGGAACGCACTCGATCGACTTGTCGGAAGAGGCATGCGAAATTCTCTGCATTGGCCCGCCGGAATGCGGTTCCACCACGGAAGAGCGTTTTCTTGCTTTCGTCCACCCGGACGATCGGGACGCGGTCGGCCAGGAATTCCGGGAGGCGGTTGCGGAAGCCCGGCCTCTCCGAGTTGAACACCGCATCGCCTGCACGGGCTCGGTGGAACGCTTCGTGCGCCAGTTCGCCGAGCTTGAAGATAAACGGGGTACCCGAGGGCGTCTCCTGGGCACAGTCCAGGACATCACTGACTACAAGCGCCTCGAAGAGAGGCTTCAGCGCTCCCAGAAGCTGGAAGCGATCGGGCAACTGGCTGGAGGCGTGGCTCACGATTTCAACAACCTTCTCGTAGTCATCAAGGGCTACACGGACATGATCCTGTCCGAGTTGGCTACAAACGATCCAATTGAACCACCGCTTCGCGAGGTGCTCACGGCGGCGGATCGCGCGGCGGCGCTCACCCGCCAGCTGCTTGCGTTCAGCCGACGCCAGGTCATGCGTCCCCAAGCGCTCGACGTCAACGTGCTCATCGTTGAAATGGAGAACATGCTCCGGCGTGTCATCGTAGAGACCATTGAATTCCGGAAGGAGCTGGCGGCTACGTGGCGAGTGAAGGCCGATCCTGGGCAGATCGAGCAGGTAATCATGAACCTCGTCGTAAACGCGAGGCACGCGATGCCGAAGGGCGGTGTGTTGCGCATCGGCACCGCCGATACAGAAATTTCGGCCGAGGATAGCCCCGCTTTGGCGGATCTGAAACCGGGAAAATACGTGTGTCTGAGCGTGACCGACAGCGGAACAGGTATTGCGCCCGAAATCAGGCAGCGCCTTTTTGAGCCGTTTTTCACTACCAAGCCGGTGGGAGAGGGCACCGGGCTCGGGCTCAGCACGGTATATGGAATCGTTAAGCAACACGGCGGCGAGGTTTCCGTGTACAGCGAGGTTGGCCGCGGATCGGTGTTCCATGTGTACCTGCCCGCGACCGGGCAGGCGCAGCCGGCTGCGCCGTCGCTACAGGTCCGTCAGACCCGGTATCGGGGCAGTGAGACCATTCTCCTCGTCGAGGACGATGAGAGCGTTCGCAAGTTGACGGCACAGATGCTGAAGCATCTCGGGTATACAGTGCTGATTGCTCAGAACGGCGGAGAGGCCCTGGAGATAGCGCGCTCAGGTCGGAGAATCCATCTGCTACTGACGGATGTGGTTCTGCCTGGAATGAACGGCCAAGAAATCGCGGAGCAGATCCGGGCATTCCAACCAGAAATCAAGACGGTCTTCATGTCCGGCTATCCCGGGCGAGTTACGGCTGACCTGGGCGTTTCGGAAGCCAATGTATCGTTCTTGCAGAAGCCCTTCAGCAGTGAAGATCTCGGACGCCGGATCCATGAGGCGCTCAAGTCAGGCTAGTGAAGATGTCTCGGTCTGACGTTTACTCGCCCTAAACGCGCTTGTGTCCGTCAGTCGGCACAGCCATGCACGTCACGGCGTCGGCGCCTTCGCCCCGCTCATCTCCAACCCTGTCCGAAACAGCGGTCCGTCGAAAGCCCTGCCCCTGAGCCGGCCGTCCAGACCGGGTCGATGCCCGGCCGCCATCACTGAGCGACCCCGGCCGTCGCTCGAAAGCATGTTCGATTTCACCCTCGATTTCTCTCCTGGAAGCCCGAAAACATGACTCCGCTTGCGCCCGCTGTATCGTACGATATATCGAGATGAAACAGTCGCCCTCGATGGCTGCCGCCTTTCCCTGGATGGGACGCCAGCGCTTCTTCGAGCCAGGAGAGGTCCGCCTCGCCGTCCTGTCCCTTCTCACCGAAGCCCCCAAGCACGGTTACCAGCTCATGAAAGAGCTCCAGGACGTCTCCGGAGGCCTCTACACCGCCAGCGCCGGCACCGTCTACCCCACCCTCCAGCAGCTCGAAGCCGAGAAGCGGGTCGAAGCCGAATTGCAGTCCGGCCGCCGCGTCTATCGCCTCACCCGAGCCGGCCGCAAAGAAGCCGCCAGCGACCCCGATGCCCTCAAACGCATCTGGGACCGCGCCAAAACATGCGAGGATTGGGGAAATGCCATGGGCCCGGAATCGGTCTGGCTCTGGGGTCCCATCGGCTCGCTCGTCAAGGAAAGTCTTAAAGCCTCCGGCCGCGCCGGCGGCGACCGCGTCCGCGAGATCCTGGACCGCGCGCGCCGGGAATTGGAGCAGCTCTAAATGGGAATCGGAATCCGCACCGAAAACCTCCGTAAGGTCTACGACACGCCCCCGCCGATGGCCGGCCGCGGCGGCGCCGGCTTCTCTTTCACTCCGCAGCGCTCCGGCGGAGCCAAGGAGAAGAAGAAATTCGAAGTCGTCGCCCTCGACGGCCTCTCCCTGGAGATCCAGGCCGGCGAAATCTTCGGCCTCCTCGGCCCCAACGGCGCCGGCAAGTCCACCACCATCGGCATCCTCACCACGCGCACCGAGCCCACCTCCGGGCGCGCCTTCATCGGCGACCACGACGTCTGGCGCAACCAGGTCGCCGCCCGTCTCCTCATCGGCGTCGTCCCCCAGCGCCCCAATCTCGATTTCGCCCTCACCGCCCGCGAGATCCTCACGTTCCACGGCGCCTACTTCGGCCAGAGCGCGAAGGAGCGCACCCGCCGCGCCGGCGAGCTCCTCGAGCGCTTCAAGCTCACCGACCGCGCCGACCACATGGTCCGCGGCTTCTCCGGCGGTATGATGCAGCGCCTCTCCATCGCCCGCGCCATGATGCACGATCCCGAAGTCCTCTTCCTCGACGAGCCCTCCGCAGGCCTCGACCCCCAGACCCGCCTCCTCCTCTGGGAGCTCATTCGCGACTTCAACCGCGACGGCAAGACCATCGTCATCACGACGCACTACATGGATGAGGCCGACACCCTTTGCGGCCGCCTCGCCATCGTGGACCACGGCAAGAAGATCGCCGAGGGCACGCCCGATGGCCTCAAGTCCTCCATTCCCGGTGGGTACCTCCTCCGCCTCCGCTTCGACCGCGTCGCCGAGGGCCTCTGCGACCAGGTCCGCGCGATGCCGGGGGTAAGCGAAGTCCGCCTCAAGGACGAAACTTCCGCGGACGTCTACGCCGACCGCGGCGGGCCCCTCATCGGCCCTATCGTCACCGCCGCCCAGGCTGCCGGCGCCGAGCTCCGCGACGTCCACATTGCAGAGCCCAGTCTCGAAACCCTGTTCCTGCACCACACCGGAAGGAGCCTACGCGATTGAACTGGAAAACCTTTTTCGCCATGTTGCAGCGTGACGGCCACGTCGCCCGCCGCAACCTCGTCCCCATGCTGATGCAGACGCTCCTGCAGCCCCTGCTTCTGACCTTCGTCTTCGGCCGCGTCCTCACCGCCTCCGGCATGATGCAGATGGGCTATAAGAACGTCCTCATGCCCGGCATCATCGCCATCGCCATGGTGCTCTCCGGAGTCCAGGCCGTAGCCATGCCTCTGATCGCCGAATTCCAGTTCACCAAGGAGATCGAGGATCGTCTCCTCGCCCCGATGGAGAACCGCTGGCTCGCCGTCGAGAAGGTCGTAGCCGGCATGATCCAGTCGATCATCTCCGGCCTAGTCGTCATCCCCGCGGCCTGGCTCACGATGGGCTCCGGCCTCAACGTCACCTTCGGCCACCCCCTCGAATTCGCCGCCGTGGTAGTCCTCGTCGCCGCCCTCGCCGGAACCGGAGGCCTCCTCTTGGGCTGTAGCATCGGCCAAACCCAGATCGGCCTGATGTTCAGCATGGTCATCGCCCCCATGATGATGTTCGGCTGCGCCTACTACCCCTGGGAGGCCCTAAAGAACTTCCCCGGCCTCCAGTACGCCGTCCTTATCAATCCCCTCGTCTACGCCAGCGAAGGACTGAGAGGCTCCCTGGCCCCCCAAGTCCCGCACATCCCGCTACCGGCAGTCCTGGTAGCGCTCCTGATCATGAACGCAATCTTCCTGGTGCTGGGCCTGAAGAAGTTCCAAAGCAAAGCGGTGACTTAGAAGTCTTTGTCTTATCCGTGTGAATCCGTGTGCATCCGTGGCCAATAACTTAAAGACCTACTTCCACGTAGACATGGACGCCTTCTTCGTCTCCGTGGAAGAGCTCTTCGACCCGACCCTCAAGGGCAAGCCCGTCGTCGTCGGAGGACGACCCAACGAGCGCGGCGTCGTCTCCGCCGCCTCTTACGCCGCCCGCAAGTTCGGCGTCCACTCCGCCATGCCGCTCCGCACGGCGTACAAGCTCTGCCCCCAGGCCATCTTCGTCGAGGGCCACCCGGACCGCTACCGCGAGTGCTCCCGCCAGGTCAAAGAGGTCCTCCGCTCCTTCTCCCCGCTCGTCGAAATGGCCTCCATCGACGAGGCCTACCTCGACATGACCGGCACCGCCCGCCTTCACGGCCCGCCCCTCCAGGCCGCCCATCGCCTGCACGAGCGCATGAAGGCGGAGACGCGTCTCAACTGCTCCATCGGCATCGCCGCGTCCCGCCTCGTCGCCAAGATCTCCTCCGACCAGGCCAAGCCCAACGGCATCCTCTGGGTGATGCCGGGCCGCGAGGCCGCCTTCCTCGCTCCGCTCGATGTTCGCAAGGTCCCCGGCGTCGGGAAGGTCACCGAGAAAAACCTTCACTCCTACGGCATCCGTAAGGTCGGCGACCTCGCCAAGCTGGACGACCGCTTCCTCGAAGAGCGTTTCGGCAAATGGGGTATGGCCCTCGCCGGCAAATCGAGAGGCTTCGACGCGGGCGGCTGGTTGGACACCGAGATCGGCGAGGACACCGGCCCCAAGTCCATCAGCCACGAGCACACGTTCGGAGAGGACACCGCCGACCGCGACCGCATCGAGGCCACCCTCGCCCACCTCTGCGAGCTCGTCGGCCGCCGCCTCCGCGAGCACGGACTCTCCGCCCGCACCATCCAGCTCAAGCTCCGCTATACCGACTTCACCACCATCACCCGCGCCCACTCCATCGCCCGCGCGACCGACATCGACACCGAGCTTTACGAAGAGGCGCGAGCCCTCTTCCGCGCCAACTGCAAAGCCGGCGCAAAAGTCCGCTTGATCGGAGTGCAGGCGTCCCACTGGTCCGAGGATGACCAGTTCACGCTCCTCGAAGGGGACACCCACGATCGTTGGAAGGGAGCCCTGGCCGCCGCCGACCGTCTCCGCGACAAGTTCGGAGAGTCCGCTGTCAAACTAGCCTCGGGAATGCGGGGGACGTTCCGCGAGCGAACCCACGAAGCGGCCCCCATGAAGCCGGAAAAGCCCGGAGAATCCCGATGAATTCCGCCGCAACTTTATCGGCGTTCATCGGCGGCGAAACCCTTGTCCCTAGACGTCGCAGATCTCGATCGCCTTCTTCAGCACCGTGATCGGATCGTGCCCCTGCGCCGGCGAGTACTCGTGCGAGATGTACCCCGTGTATCCCGTGTCGACGATCGCCTGCGCCACGAACCGGTAGTTGATCTCCTGCGACTCGTCGATGTCGTGCCGCCCCGGATTCCCGCCCGTGTGGAAGTGCTTGATCCACTGCTTGTGGTCTTTGATGTTCCGCGCCAGATCGCCGTCCATGATCTGCGCGTGATAGATGTCGTACAGAATCCCCACCCGAGGCGAGTTCACCCGCGAGCACACGTCCACGCCCCACGCGATGTGGTCGAACATGTAGTCCTTGTGGTTCACCTTGCTGTTCAGGTATTCGATGCAGAGATTGATGCCCTTGTCCTCCGCGTGCGACTTCACCTTGTTCAGGAACGCGACCGTATTGTCCGCGCCCTTCCGATCGTCCATCCCGTTCCGATTCCCCGAGAACGTGATGATGTTCGGAACGCCGTTCGCCTTCGCCTCGTCGATCGCCGCGTGCAGCAGCGGCTCCAGCTTGGCGTGATTGTCGGCGTTCGCCAGCGCGTTCGTGAGCTGCCCGCCCGGTCCCGGCGGATACATCGTCGGCGTCAGCCCGTACTTCTTCAGCGTCGGCCAGTCGGCCGGCCCGATCAGGTCGTACCCCGTGATCCCGAGCTTCGCCGCCTCGCGGCACGAATCTTCCAGGCTCATCCCGCGGCCGAATACGCCGCGCGTGACGCCTTGCTTCATGTGGCCCTTCAACTTGACAGGTTGGGGCTCCTGAGCCTGGGCCATCGCGAACGGCGCGGCCAGTGCGGGGAGAAAGTCTCGACGACGCATGTGGGTCTCCTATTTCTTGTCCGTGGCTATATAGTATCCGATTATCGTTTTCGCGTCCTCGATCTTCCCGTCCCGGATCATCTGGTGGACGTCCTTCTTCTTGAACCACCGCGTCTCGATCTGCTCATCGTCCATCGGCGTCGCCTCGCCCGCCACCAGGTCCGTCGCCAGGAAGATCGTCATCTTCTCCGCCACGAATCCCGGACTCGCGAAGAACGAAACCAGCTTCGACCACTTCTTCGCCTTGTACCCCGTCTCCTCGATCAGCTCCCGCTTCGCCGCGTCGAGCGGCTTCTCGCCCGCGTCCACCTTCCCCGCCGGCAGTTCCCACATCTCCTTGTCCGCCGGCAGGCGATACTGCCGCACCAGCAGGATGCGCTTCTTATCGTCCATCGCCATCATGACGGCCGACCCGGCATGCCGCACCACGGAGCGCTTGATCTCGAACTTGGTCTTGGGGTCCACGGCCTTTTCCTCCGTGACCTTGAACAGCTTGCAGTCGTAGACTTGCTTCGATTCGGTGATCTTCATAATCTCCTCTGTAGCGCCGCCTCGAACTCTGCCAGCGGCAGCGTATTCATGACGTCGGCCGGTCCCAGCCAGCCGCGCCGCGCCGTCACGATCCCGTACCGGATGCCCGCCAGATTTCGCGGACTGTGCGCGTCCGTCGAGATTGTGAATCGCGCTCCCTTCGACTTCGCCGCGCGGATTAACGGCCCGTACAGGTCGAGCCGCTCGGGACTGGCGTTCACCTCCAGCCACACCCCGCGCCGGACTGCCGCCTCCGCCACCCGGTCGAAGTCGTACGCGTACGACTCCCGCTCCATCAAGCGACGCCCGGTCGGGTGCCCCAGGATCCGCAGGTGCGGATTCTCGACCGCGCGCAACAGCCGGTCCGTCATCTCGGCCGCCTCGATGCCCATGTGGCTGTGTACGCTCCCGATCACGACGTCGAGCTCGGCCAGGGCGTCATCCGCCAGATCCATCGACCCGTCCCGCAGGATGTCGCACTCGATCCCGCTGAACACCCGAATCCCGAGCGCCCCCGACGCGTTCAGCTCGCGCACCCGGCGCGCGTGCGCCACCACCCGCGCCTCGTCGAGCCCGTTCGCCATCGCGAGCGCCTTCGAATGGTCGGTGATCGCGATGTACTCGTACCCGCGCTCCCGCGCCGCCGCCGCCATCTCCTCGAGCGACGCCTTGCCGTCCGTCTCGGTCGTGTGCATGTGGAGGTCGCCGCGCAGGTGCCGGCCCTCGATCAGTTCCGGCAGCCGACCTTCGAGCGCCGCCTCGATTTCGCCCGTGTTCTCGCGCATCTCCGGCGGAATCCACGCCATCCCGAGCGCCTCGTACACGCCCGCCTCAGTCGCGCCCGCCACCCGCGAATCGTCCTCGATCCGGAACAGCCCGTATTCGCTCAGCTTCAGCCCCATCCGGACCGCGCGCGTGCGGATCGCGACGTTGTGATCCTTGCTCCCGGTGAAGTATTGCATCGCGGCGCCGAAGCTCTCCGGCGGCAGCGCCCGCAGGTCCACCTGCAGCCCTTCGAGCCCCACCCGGGCGCTCGCCTTGTTGTCGCCGTTCGCCAGCACTTCCTGCACCCGCGGGAACGCGATGAAGCGGTCGAGCGCCGCCGTCGCCGCCGGCCCCGTCACCAGCAAATCGAGGTCGCCGACCGTCTCCTTCCCGCGCCGGAAGCTCCCCGCCGGCGTGATCGCCTCGACTCCTTCGACCTGCCGCAAGTCGGTGATCAGTTCCGCCGCGACCCCTTCGACGTAGCTCAACAGGAACCGCCCGCTCCTCCGCCGGTAATCCGCAATCGACCGCAGGACCTTCTCCTCGAGCTTCGCGCCCATGCGCGGCAGGTCCCGCAGCTTCTGTTCGACGCAGAGCCGTTCCAACTCGTCGATCGTGGCCGGATTGTAGTGCTGGAAAATGAGCGCGATGCCCTTGGGCCCGAGCCCCTGAATCTTCAGGAACTCCAGCGCGCACGGCGGGAA
>JADMIO010800030.1_pt1 | contig 21195 bp, 9 predicted proteins | sample 8958161 | NCBI WGS metagenome assembly JADMIO01 (sample SAMN16585339, study PRJNA669376) | soil metagenome | isolation source: Crop rotation soil | place: USA: Cullars Rotation, Alabama | collected 2011
GTCGTCGCGGCCGTGGATGCGCGGCGACTGCTCGGCGCGCGCGTCAGCACGGGCTCGGCGCGCCGCGCTCTCGAGACGCTCGCGGCGTCGCGCGGCGTGGATCTCGGCGTCGCCTCGCGCTTCGGCGACGCGGCGGTGCTCGTCTCCGACGGCAATACGCTGCTGGCCGTCGCCGTCGGCGTGCCGATGTCGCCGTTCCTGCTGAAGTGGGAGCCCGTCGAGCTCGAGGGCCGCGCCGCCGCGCGGCGCGGCGACGACGTGCTCGTGCCTCTCGAGCCGGGAGTCGTCGCGTGGACGCGCGCGGTCTCGGGCGGCGACGCGATCCTCGCGCGAGCCCTCGACGAAGCCGCGGCGGCTCCCCAGCCGGCGCTCGATCTCTCGGGCGACACGTGCGTGCACATCGTCGCCGAGATGACGCCGACGCTGCACGCCCAGGTCGAGCGCGGCCTGCCCGACAGGTTGCGTCGCTACGCGAAGGCCGTGGTGCACGCCGAGGCGACGCTCGCGGCGACCGATCGCGCGACGCTCCACCTCACGCTGTTGCACGCCGATGCCGATGCGGCGGCCGAGGCGGCCAAGGGACTCGAGATGCTCGACATGGCGAACCGATCGGGCGTCCTCTCGGCGCTCGCGCCGATGCTGGGTGGACAGGCAGAGCTCCTCTCGCATGTCCCCCCGTTCGACGTCGAGCGCGACGGCGCGACCGTGGACATCACCGCGGTGCTCGACGAGGATCAGCTCGCGGCGATCCTCGAGGCCATGGCGAGGCCCCCGAGCAGTTAGCTCTCGAGGACTTCCCGCATCTTGTAGATCGCGTGGAAGGGGTAGTCGTGGAGCGCGTCGTGCGCGCCCTCCTCGCGATCGACGAGGCACGCGACCGCGATGACGGTCACGCCGGCTTCCTCGGCGGCATGCACGGCCTTCAGCAGCGACCCGCCCGACGTGACCGTGTCCTCGATGACGACGGCCGTCCAGCCCGGCTTCCACTGCCCTTCCAGCAGCTTGCTCGTTCCATGCTCCTTCGTCTCCTTGCGGACGAGGAAGCCGGGGAGCGGCTTGTTGCGTCCCCACGAGAGGGCGACCATGGCGCCGACGATGGGATCGGCGCCGAGCGTCGGGCCGCCCACGCAATCGGGTGCGAGGCCCGACTCGTCGAGCCAGTCGAGGAGGAGCTGGGCCCCGAGCGCGGCCCCTTCGGGATGCAGCGTGGCGCGCCGGCAGTCGAGATAGACGTTCGAGGTCCGGCCGGATGCGAGCTTGAATTCGCCGCGCATCAGCGCTTCCTGGCGAATGATGGCGAGGAGACGCTCCCTGGGTGCTCCGCTCATGCGCTGCATCATGCCAGGAAGGGCCCCACCCTGGTACGATCCGGCCCCGCCGGCAGCGATCGAGTTCGGGCTGCTGCGATCGCGAGAATGGGGTCAGGCACCATTTTTCCGACGGCCAGCAGCCATGGCGGCACGGGCAGCAGGAAAAATGGCGCCAGACCCCGCGCTCCCGCCGAACTCGATCACTGCTGCTCCGCCGACCTCCAACTCTCGATGGGTGCACGAACATGAGCGGACATTCCAAGTGGGCGACCATCAAGCGCAAGAAGGGCGCCATCGACGCCAAGCGCGGTGCGATGTTCACGAAGTGCGCGAAGGAGATCACGATGGCCTCGCGGGCCGGCGGCGGCAACGTCGACATGAACGCGCGCCTGCGCGCCGCCGTCCTCGCCGCGAAGGCCATCAACATGCCGAACGCGAACATCGATCGCGCCATCAAGCGCGGCACGGGCGAGATCGAGGGGGCGACCTACGAGGAGATCACCTACGAGGGCTACGCGCAGGGCGGCGTGGCCGTCCTCATCGAGGCTGCGACCGACAACAGGAACCGCACGTTCCCCGAGATCCGCAAGATCTTCGAGCGCTGCGGCGGCACGCTGGGATCCGCCGGCTCCGTCGCCTTCATGTTCACGAACAAGGGGATCATCGAGGTGGACGGCGGCGCCACGACCGAGGATCGCCTGATGGAGATCGTGCTGGAAGCCGGCGCCGACGATCTCGACGCCTCGGGCGGCACCTACGAGATCACGACGGCCCCTGGCGCCTATCTCGCCGTGATGAAGGCCCTCGAGGACGCGAAGATCGCGACGCTCTCGGCCGAGCTCGGCAAGGTCCCCACGACGACGTCGAGGGTCGAGGGCGACATCGCCGCCAAGGTCCTGAAGCTCATCGAGGCGCTCGAGGAGCATGACGACGTGCAGCACGTCTACGCCAACTTCGAGATGGACGACGCCACGCTCGAGGCGAACGCGTAGGTCGAACGCCGGTCAGGACGTGCTAAGAGGAGGGCACGTTCACGTAGCGCTTGCCACGACGGCTGCTCTCGGCGGCACGCGTCGTCATCCTGGAGCCCTTGCCCCCCGCATCCCACGCCGGCCCAGCCTCCCAGATCGTCTCCACCGTCGCCAGTCTCCGCGCCGCGCGACCGATGGCGGCGTACACGCGTTCGTACTCGGAATGGCGCACTATCTCCCCTGTCTCGCGGTGCCGAATGGACCTGATCATCGCGAAGCGCGACTCCAGGCGATCGCCACGGTACATGCCCCGCGCGATGCGCCCGCCGTGTTGGATCTCGATGAAGCCGCTGAGGGCTGCGTTGCGTTCGAACGCGCGCGCCGTCCAGCGAGGACGCGCAGCACCTGAGATGGCGTGGGAACGCAGGTAGAGGCCGCGATAGTCCTAGGTCGGCAGCCGGAACGAGAGGAATCGGCAGAGCTCCTCCCTGGCCACGTCCACGATCGTTCCTCCATCGGAGGCGTCCTTGGGTTCCACGCACCGCACAGGGTGTAGGGCCCGTACTCCCGGGGCGCATGCTGGAGAATCTCGAGGATGTCCTCGTCTTCCGCCAGGATCATCATCCCGCCGCATCCTCCCACGCAGTCCCACCTTCGAAGGTTCATGGCGCCCTGGCTCTCAGCGGCCGCGACGGCGCGCGAAGGGGCGCGCCAGCGCCCAGAAGTACCAGCGGAGGTAGTGCGGAAGCCAGGCGGCGACGCGGAAGCGGCTCTCGCCTGCGGCGCGATCCCACCATTCGGCGGGGATCTCCTCCACGCGGAGTCCGGCGGCGTGCGCCTTGACCGTCAGCTCGAGCGCGAGGCAGAAGCCGACCGTGCTCTCGATGGGCGTGCGATCGAGGAAGTCCTTGCGGTAGGCCTTGAAGCTGTTCGTCGGATCATGCGTCGGCAGTCCCGCGAACCAGTGCAGCGTGAGCCCGGCGGTGCGCGACATGAGCCCCTTGATCAACGGGCCGCCATGCTGTGCTCCCCCGTTCATGTAGCGACTCGCGCACACGACGGCGGCACCCGACTCCGCCCGCTGAGCCATCGCGTCGAGCTTCGAGAGATCGTCGCTCAGATCCGCCATCGTGACGATCACGACGGGCGCCTGCGCGGCCTGCATGCCCGCGACGATCGCGTTGCGCGCGCCGCGGCCGAGCCGATTCCGGACGGTGCGCGTCATCGCGGGCTTCGCCGACTCGGGCAGCGCCGCGAGCGCCGGCAGCGTGTCGTCCTCGTCGGTGTCGTGGACGAGCAGCAGCTCGAAGCGGGGCGGCATCGTTTCGAGCGCGCGCCGGCAGAATGCGGCGATGTTGGCGCCCTCGTTGTAGACCGGGACCACGACGGAGCAGCGCAGCCCCTCGGTCAAAGGCGGCCGCTCTCGATCTCCGTGCGCACCCAGGGAATGACCTCGTCGAGCACGACGTCGAGCGGCGTCGAAGCCTCGAATCCGAGAACGTCGCGCGCCTTCGACACGTCGGGCACGCGACGCTGCACGTCGTGCGCGAACGGCGCATCTGTCGTGTAGCGGAAGGGCTTGGAATCGCCGAGGACGCGGCGCCACGTCAGCTCCGCCAGCTCGAGCACCGTCGTCGCGACGGGCGTCGAGAGGTTGAAGTCCTCGTTCATGGCCTTCGGATGGAACACGGCCTCCGCGATGCCGCGCGCCAGATCCCCTCCGTAGGTGTAGCAGCGCACCTGATCGCCCTTCCCGAGGAGATGCAGGGGATCCTGCCCCTTCAGGATCTTCTGCACGATGTCGGGCAGCACGTGGCTCATCGCGAGCTTCACGTTGCCCGAGAGGACGTCCTTGTCGGTGATCGCGCGCCGCTCTCCCGTGCCGACGCAGTTGAAGGGCCGGCAGATCGTGTACGGCAGGCCGTACTGCTGGTGGGCGCCGCGCGCGTAGTACTCCGTCGCCAGCTTCTGGAAGCCGTACGTGCTCGTGGGCGGCGGGCAGTCCCGAAGGTGCGACTCGGGCGTCGGAAAGAGCGTCGCGTTCTCGAAGACCATGCTGCTCGAGAGCACGGTGATCTTCGCCAGCGTCCCTGCGCGATGTGCGCGCAGCGCCGCGTCGAAGCTCGCCGCCGTGATGCGCTCGTTCTCGGCGAGGAGGTCGTAGGCGAACTCGTGGAAGTAGGCGATTCCGCCGATCATCGCCGCGCCCGCGACGAAGTGATCGCAGCCCTCGAGCAGGCGCGCGACGAGATCGACGTCCTTCGCGTCGCCCTCGGCGAAGCGGTAGCGCGGGTGCGACTGGTAGCTCTTGCGGAGCGGGCCGTACTTCGAGTGGTTGTCGAGCCCCACGACCTCGTGGCCGCGCGAGAGCAGCTCCTCGATGAGGTAGCCCGCGATGAACCCCGCCGCGCCCGTCACCAGCACCCGCATCTCAGCGCGCCTCCCCTGCCGTGGCCGGCAGGCAGTTCCAGACGTCGATCACGACCTTCCCCCGCGGGATGCGCAGATCGCGATAGGGGCCATGCGGCGCGCCGATGAAGAGGACGTCCGAGTCCGCGACCACGCGCTCGAGCGGCAGGAACCGCTCGTCCTTCACGTAGGGATCGGTGCACAGGACGTCCCGCGCCTCGAGCTCGAGCAGCCGGCGGAGCTTGAACGAGAGCGAATCACGCACGTCGTCGCTCTCCGCCTTGAACGCCATCCCGAGGATGCCAGCCGTGCTGCGACGCAGGTCGATCTGCCGCCGCGCGAGCTCGACGAGGTGCATCGGCAGGCCCTCGTTGATCAACATCGCCGCGTGCCCGAGCATGAACTGGTTCTGGCTGAACGCCGCGAGCTGCATCGTGTCCTTGACGAGGCATGGTCCGGCGGTGAGCCCGGGACCCGGCACGCCTGCCATGCGCGGGTAGTCGTGGCGGCAGCCGTGGAGGACTCGATCGAAGTCCACGCCGTGGTTGGTCGCGATCATGTAGAACTGGTTGACGATGGCGAACTGAAGGTAGCGCCACGCGTTCGTCATGAGCTTGCAGAGCTCCGCCTCCATCGGCGACATGTCGACGAACTGCGGCGTGAACCGGCCGAACAGCTCCTTCAGCGCCGCGCGCGTCTCCTCGTCAGGGGCTCCGATGATCTGCGGCAGCGTCTTGAACTCGCGCAGGCTGTGGCCCTGCGCGACGCGCTCGGGACAGCACGCCACGCGGACGTCGATGCCGAAGTCCTCGCGGATGTGCCGTTGCAGGCGCTCGCTCGTGCCGGGATAGACGGTGCTGCGCACGATCAACGTCTGGCCTGCGCGCAGGTGCCTGCGGGAGTCGTCGATGGCGCGGTGGAGCCCGGAGAATGCAGGGTTGAGGTGCTCGTCCACCGGCGTGCCGATGATGAGCAACAGGAAGCGGCATCGGCTCAACAGGTCGGGCTGGTCGGTGAGCTCGAGCAGGCCGCTCTCGAGGACGCGCGGCAGCAGCTCGTCTGCACCCTCCTCCTGGAACGGCATCCTTCCCGAACGGATCAGCGCCACCTTTGCGCTGTCCACGTCGTAGATGACCGTCCGAAGCCCGGACTCCGCACACGTCAGCGCGAACGGCAGCCCGACGTGGCCACCGCCGCCGATGACGCAGATGTCGCGATCGAACACGGGATTCGCCATGCGGCACCTCGGCACGCCGGCGGCGCGCGTGGCCGTCATCCTATCGCGTCACCCCTCTCCGACGTAGCGGCCGGAGCGTCACGATGCTGACAGGAGGAAGCGCTACGGGCAGGGCTGCCCGCTCGCGGCGGCCGCGTCCGGGCGCTCCACGGCGAACGAGTCGCGGCCGTAGCTCGATTCGACGCCGTCGCAGTTCGCGGCGACCGCGAGGAAGTACACGGGCGCGCGACCAGGCGGCGGCGGCGCGACGAGATCAGCCGACGCGAGCCCGCAGGCGAAGCGCGCGTGGTCATAGCTCGCGGCGCCCCGGCGAGGGATGAGGTTCAGCACGCTGCCCGCGTAGATGCGGTACTCGAAGGCGCCCACATCCTCCCACGTGAGGTGGAGCTGCGTGCGCGCGACGGGATCCGCCCAGCTCACGCGCAACGGCGGCGCCGACGGTCTCGCGTCGAGCGCCGAGGGATCCGGGGGCGCCGGCACCACGACGGGCAGCACGTCGATCGTGTCGGTGTCCTGGCATCCCGAAGCGACATCGGTGACGGTCAGCGTGTAGGTGCCGGCGATGCTCGTCGTCGTGATCGGCGCCGTGGGATCGGCGACGCCCGCGATCGGGCTCCACGCGAAGAGACGGCCGCCCGATCCGTCGCCGCCCGAGGCGGATCCCGACAGCGTCGCCGGCGTGTCAGCGCACGAGATGGTGTCGTCCTGGCCAGCGTCGGCGATCGGCGGCGCGAGGCCGCCCACGACGACGACGTCGCTCGACGTGCAGCCGGTCGCCGCATCCGTGACGGTCAGCACGTAGCTGCCGGCGATCGTCGTCGTGGTGGTCGGCGCATCGGGCGCGCTCACGTCGGCCGCCGGCTCCCAGTGGTAGGCGTAGCCCAGCGAGCCGTCGCCGCCCGACGCGCGCCCGGTCAGCGTCACCGACGGGAACGTGCACGTGAGCGACTGATCGCTTCCCGCATCCGCGACGGGTGCGCCGGGCGCAGCGCTCACGCTCACCGTGTCGGTCGCCGTGCAGCCGTTGGCGAGATCGGTGATCGTCAGCGTGTAGACGCCGGCCGCCGTCGCCGTGGTGAGCGCCGCGTCGGGATCCGTCACGTTGCCCGCCGGCTCCCAGTGATGTCCGTAGCCGAGCGAACCGTTGCCGCCGGAGCCCGAGCCCGCGAGGGCGGCCGTGGGCTGCGCGCACGTGAGCGCCGCGTCGGCGCCGGCATCGGCGAGCGGCGCGCGAAGATCGGAAGTGACGGCCACGCTGTCCGTCGAAGTGCAACCGTTGGCGAGATCCGTCACGGTCAGCGTGAAGACGCCGTCATGCGATGCCGTCGGCTGCGCGAGCGACGGATCGTCGAGGCCCGCGGCCGGCGTCCATGAGAACGAGTAGCCCAGCGATCCGTCGCCACCCGCGGCCGAGCCGAGCAGCAGCGCCGCTCCGCCGCTCGCGCACGTGCGCACGCGATCGGCGCCGGCGCTCGCGACGGGAGCGGCAAGGCTCGCGCTCACGACGACGTCGTCGCTCGCCGAGCAGCCGGTCGCGACATCCGTCACGGTCAGCGTCCAGGTGCCGGCGGACGACGTCGTCGGCGTCGCGACGTTGGGATTCGAGAGCCCCACCGCCGGCGTCCAGCGGAAGCTCCGACCGAGCGATGCGTCGCCACCGGCGGCAGATCCCTGGAGCGTCACGATGGGCGTCGTGCAGTCCACGCGCTGATCGGGGCCCGCGCTCACGACGGGCGGCTGCGTTCCGTCGAGGACTTCGACGACGTCCACCGCGCGACATCCCGTGGCGACGTCCACGACGACGAGCGCGTACGTGCCCGGCACGGTCGTCGTCGTGACGAGCGCAGCCGGATCAGCAACACCCGCGACCGGCGTCCACGAGGCCTGGTAGCCCAGCGATCCGTCGCCGCCCGAGGCGCTGCCCGCGAGCGTTGCGATCGCTTGCGCGCAGGTGATGCGCGTGTCCGGGCCGGCATCGACGATCGGCGGAGCGGTCAGCGTCGTGACGATGGCGTCGTCCGCGGCGCGGCAGCCGTTGGCGATGTCGGTGACGGTCAGCGTGAAGGTGCCGGCCGCCAGCGCCTGCGTCGTCGCGGCGTTCGGGTTGCTCACCGCCGCGGCCGGTTCCCATCGATACCCGTAACCGAGGGATCCATTCCCGCCGGAAGCGGATCCCGTGAGCGTCGTGCCGCCGATGCGGCAGTCGATGACTGCGTCGGGGCCGGCGTTCGCGACGGGCGCAGCGAAGTCCGCCGTCACGACGACGTCGTCGCTGTCGCTGCAGCCGTTGGCGCGATCGATGACGGTCAGCGTGTAAGTACCTGCCTGGCTCACGATGGGAGCCGGCACGCTGGGATCCGAGAGCCCGGCCACGGGCAACCAGTGGAACTCGTAGCCCGTCGATCCGTCGCCGCCCGAGGCGCTTCCCCGAAGCGCGCGCGTTGGCGTGCGGCAGTCGAGATGCACGTCGGGCCCGGCATCGGCGATCGGCACGCGCACGTCCTGCGTCACGACGACGACGTCCGTGGCCGAGCAACCGGTCGCGATGTCGGTGGCGGTCAGCGTGTACGTCCCGGGCAGCGTCGCGGTCGGCTGCGCCACCGACGGATCGGAGAGGCCGGCGGCAGGCGTCCACGAGAACGAGTAGCCCATCGATCCGTCGGCGCCCGAGGCGCCGCCGTCGAGCGTGACCTGGGTGATGAGGCAGGTGAGCTGCTGATCGGGACCCGCCGAGACCAGCGGAGGCTGGCGTGCATCGGCGACGACGACGGAGTCGGTGTCGGTGCAGCCGTTCGCGCGATCGGTGACGGTCAGCACGTAGAGTCCGGGCGTGGACGTCGTCGGCTGCGCGATGGCCGGGTCGCTGACTTGTCCAGTGGGCGACCACAGGAAGTCGTAGCCCGCGCCGCCGTTCCCGCCCGAGACGCTGCCCTGCAAGGTCGCGACGGCGGCAGCGCAGGTGATGCGCGTGTCGGGCCCGGCACTCGCGGACGGCGCGGCGCGATCCGAGACGACGACGACGACATCCGTTCCCGTGCATCCGTTGGCGAGATCCGTGACGAGCAGCGTGTAGGTGCCGGGCGTCGAGGTCGTCGGCTGCGCAATCGCCGCGTTGCTCACGAGGGCCGCCGGCGACCACGAGAACGAGTAGCCCGCGCCGCCGTTGCCGCCCGATGCCGAGCCCTGCAGCGTCACGACGGACACGGCGCAGGTCAGCGCGCGATCCGGGCCGGCGCTCGCGATCGGCGCCGCGAGATCCGAGCCCACCACCACGGTGTCGCTCGACGTGCAGCCATTGGCGAGATCCGTCACGAGGAGCGTGTAGGTCCCGGCGACCGACGTCGTCGGCTGCGCGATCGATGCGTCGCTCACGTCGGCAGCGGGGGCCCACGCGAACGAGTAGCCCGCGCCGCCATTGCCGCCCGATGCGGAGCCGGCCAGCGTCGCGACGGGCGCAGCGCACGTGAGCGTGCGATCGGGACCTGCGTTCGCGACCGGCGCCGCGACGTCGAGCCCGACGACGACCGCGTCGCTCGACGTGCATCCGTTGGCGAGAGCAGTCACGACGAGCGTGTAGGTCCCGGGGACGGACGTCGTGGGCTGCGCGATCGACGGGTCGCTCAGGCCCGCGGCCGGCGACCAGGAGAACCTGTAGCCCGCGCCGCCGTTGCCGCCGGAGGCGGAGCCCTGCAGCGTGACGCTCGTCACCGTGCACGTGAGCGTCCGATCCGGTCCTGCGCTCGCGATGGGCGCCGCGACGTCCGACGCGACGACGACCACGTCGCTGGCGGTGCAGCCGTTGGCGAGATCCGTGACGACGAGCGTGTAGCTCCCGGCGACGGTCGTCGTCGGCTGCGCAATCGACGGGTTCGACACCTGCGCCGCCGGCGACCACGCGAAGCCGTAGCCGGCGCCCCCGTTGCCGCCCGAGGCGCTGCCTTGCAGCGTCACGACGCGCAACGCGCACGTGAGCGTCGCGTCCGGGCCGGCCGACGCCGTGGGCGCCGCGACATCCTGCGCAATCGAGACCTGATCCGTTGCCGTGCAGCCGTTGGCGCGATCCGTCACGACGAGCGTGTAGGTTCCCGGCACCGACGTCGTCGGCTGCGCGATGGACGGATTCGAGACCTGCGCCGCCGGCGACCACGCGAACGAGTAGCCCGCGCCCCCGTTGCCGCCCGAGGCGCTACCCTGCAGCGTGACGCTCGTGAGCGTGCACGTCAGCGTCGCGCCGGGACCCGCCTCGGCGACGGGAGCCGCGAGGTCCTGCGTCACCACGACGTCGTCGCTCGCGACGCAGCCCGTGTAGACGTCGGTGATGGTGAGGGTGTAGCTGCCCGGCAGCGACGTCGTCGGCTGCGCGACGCTCGCGTCGCTCACCTGCGCAGCCGGCTCCCAGTGGAAGGCGTAGCCGAGCCGACCGTCGCTTCCGGAGGCCGAGCCCTGCAGCGTGACGGACGTGGTCGCGCACGTGAGCACGCGATCGGGGCCCGCGCTCGCGGCGGGAGCGCGCTGGAGATCCGCGACGACCATCGCGTCGCTCGCCTCGCAGCCGTCGGCGATCGTCGTGATGGTGAGCGTGTAGCTGCCGGGCGTTGACGTTGTCGGCTGCGCGATCGACGGATCCGAAACCTGCGCCGCGGGCTCCCAGTGGTAGGCGTAGCCCTGGCTCGCGTCGCCGAGCGAGGCCGCTCCGGCGAGCGTGACGGACGTGACGAGGCACGTGAGCTCTCGATCGGGGCCCGCATCCGCGCGCGGCAGGTTCGGATCGACGGTGACGATCACCACGTCGGTGTCGGTGCAGCCCGTCGCGACGGCCGTGACGGTCAGCGTGTACGTGCCGGGCACGGCCGTCGTCGGGTCCTCGAGCGCCGGGTTCGAGACGTTCTCCGGAGGGCTCCACGCGAAGGCGTAGCCCTGCGAGCCGTCGCCGTCCGCCGCCGATCCGTCGAGGGTGGTCACCGGCTGCGTGCACGTGAGCATCCTGTCGGGGCCCGCGCCCGCGAGCGGCGCCACGTCGTTCCTGGCGATCGTCACGGTATCGGAGACGCTCACGCATCCGCTGAAGCTGTCGGTGACGACGAGCGTCCACGTGCCGTCGGTGCTCGCGACGGGATTCGGCGACACGTCGTCGTCGAGGCCGGCGGCCGGCGTCCAGAGGAAGTCGTAGCCGTCGCGGCCGTCACCGCCCGAGGCCGATCCGGACAGCGTGAACGTCGGCTGAGCGCACGTGATGACGCCATCGGGTCCGGCGCTCGCAATCGGCGTCGCGACGCTCAAGAGCACGTCCACCGAGTCGCTCGCGCTGCAGCCGCTCGCGACGTCGAGGACCGTCACGACATAGGTGCCTGGCGTCGCCGTCGAAGGCGTCGCGACGGCGGCATTCGAGAGGGGCGCTGCCGGCGTCCACGAGAACGCATAGCCCTGCGAGCCGTCTCCCCCGCTCGCGGATCCCTGGAGGGTCACGACGGTATCGACGCAGGTCAGCGTCTCATCGGGTCCCGCGCTCACGATCGGCGGCCCGAGGCCCGTGACCTGCACGCTGTCCGACGCGCTGCAGCCGTTGCCGCGATCGGTGACGGTGAGCGTGTAGGTGCCGGGCTGCGTGACCGTCGGGTTCGAGATGACCGGGTTCGACAGGCCGGCAGCCGGCGCCCACGAGAAGTCGTAGCCGCTGCCCGAGCCGCCGTCGGCGCTGCCGAGGAGCGTCGCGGACGGCTCGAGGCACGTGAGTGTTCGCGCGGGGCCCGCATCGGCGGTGACGGGCGCCGCGCTGAAGAGATCCGTTGCCGTGACGGTCACGCTCGTGATGGCCATCTCGCCGCAGCAGTCGTTGATGGCGTCAACCCGGTAGAAGTAGGCGATGCCCGGCACCGCGTTGCCGTCCACGAAGCTCGTGGCCGGTGGACGCGCGGTGCCGACGACCCTCTCGTCCGAGGGATCGGAGACCGGCGCGCGCCAGATCAGGTAGCTGCCCGTGAGGCAGGGCGCGCCGAGCTCGTCGCGGCCCCATGAGGCCGCAGCATCCCACTCGACGAGGATGCCGCCGGGCACGCACGGGTTCGCGTCGCTCGCGCGCACCACGCCGTCGAAGTCGGGCGGCGCGCAGGCCGGCGTCTCGGACGGATCGAGGCACTCGATCTCGAGACGATAGGGCCCGCAGCTACCGTCACGACCGTCCACTATCAGCCAGTAGTCGTCGTTCTGCGGGGTGAAGTCCGCGTAGGTGACCTCCGTGTCGCCCCATGCGACGCACTCGGGCGGCTGGCACGAGACGCTGACCATGATGTCGAGGTCGTAGCCGTTGGGTTCCGGTACCGTCTCGACGATGCGCAGGACGAAGTTCGATCCCGCGAGGAAGTTCAGGTCGTAGATCTTGTTCTCGCCGGTGAACGCGAGGTCCGGCGCGCACGGGTAGGACGACACGTTGAAGTTGTCGTGATCCGTGCAGGTGTTGCCGTTCTGGATGGCGAGGCCGGCGCCACACTCGATCTGGTTCGAGTTGGCCTCGCAGTTCACGTTGCACGTCGCCTCGATGTCCACGGCCTCGAAGTGCGGCGCGGAGCATCCGCAGGCGTTGCACGCGACGAGACTCACGATGAAGACGCCGTCCGTGAGGTAGGCATGGGATGGATTGCGCGCCGAGGACGTCGCGCCGTCGCCGAAATCCCACTGCCACGACGTCGGGGAATTCGTGGACTGATCCGTGAAGTTGACGTTCTTGTTCTTGCAGAACTTGTTGCCCTGCGTCGCGAACGTGAACTCGGCGACGGGCTTGGGCCCGACGACGACGGAGTGCTGCACGCTGCTCGAGCCGCAGATGTTCGAAACCGTCAGCTTCACCGTGTAGGTCCCGGGCTGCGAGTAGCGGAAGCACGGCTCCTGCTCGGTGCTCGTCGAGTGATCGGGATCCCCGAACTCCCAGAGCCAGCTCGTGGCGCCGATCGACTGATCGTCGAAGCACGCGTCGGCGTCCTCGCAAGCGGAAGCCGGAGCTGCGAAGGCCGCCACGGGCAGCGGCCGCACCGTCAGCAGGAGCGAGTCGCTCGACGTGCAGCCGGTCCCCGAGTGCGTGGCGGTCAGCGTCAGCGTGATCGTCCCCTGCGCCGAGGGCGTGTAGGTGGGATGCAGGACGTTCGCATTCGGGCTGAAGCTGCCGCCCGCGCCGCCCGACGACCACGCGAACACGTTGGCGTCGGACGACGAGCCCGAGAGCGACACGGCGGCGTTCTGGCAGCCCTCGAGATCCGCGCCGGCGTTGACGACCGGAAGCGGGTTCGTCGTGACGACGACGCTGTCCTGGCGCGAGCAGCCGCTCGGCTGCGTGGCCGTGAGCGTGAGGACATGCGCTCCGGGCGTCGCGTTCGAGTACGTCGGCCGAAGGACGTTGGGGCCCGGCGAGAAGGAGCCGCCAGCGCCCGCGTCGGACCACGCGAGGGACGCCCCGTTCGAGGTCGCGTCGGAGAGCGCGACGCCCGCGCCACCGCACGTCGCCTTGTCGGCCCCCGCGTTCACGCTGGGCTTCGCACCGACGACGAGCGTGAGGTTGTCGGCGCTGCTGCACGCGCCGACCGAGGACGTCAGCGTGAGGACGATGCTCGCCGGCGCCGGATCGGGCGGCGTGTAGGCGGGATGCAGGATGTCGGCGCCGGGCGCGAAGCTTCCGCCGGCACCGCCGTCCGACCAGAGATGCGTGAGGCCGTCGGAGACGGCGCCCGACAGCGTGATGGGCTCACCTGCGCAGGTGCTCAGGTTGGCGCCCGCGTCCACCATGGGATCCGGACGCACCGTCAGCGCGAGGGCATCGACGCTGTCGCAGCCCGTGCCGGGAATCGTCGAGACCAGCGTGAGCGTGATGCTCGCCGGCGCGGGATTCGGTGGCGTGTAGCTCGGGTTCAGCACGCTCGCGCTCGGCGCGAACACGCCGCCGGCGCCGCCGTCCGTCCACTGATGAACGCTCCCGTTCGACGTCGCGTCCGAAAGCGCGATGCCGTCGCCCGCGCACGTCGTCTTGTCGGCACCTGCGGACATCACCGGATTCGCGTTCACCGTCAGCGTGAGGGCATCGACGCTGTCGCAGCCCGTCGCCGTGATCGTCGAGAGCAGTGTCAGCGTGGTGCTCCCCGGCGCGGGATCCGGCGGCGTGTACGTCGGATTCAGCGCGCTCGCGCTCGGCGTGAATGCGCCGCCCGCGCCGCCGTCGGTCCATTGATGGAGATCCCCGTTCGACGTCGCGTCGGCCAGCGCGACGCCGTCGCCCGCGCAGGTCGTCTTGTCGGCGCCCGCCGAGATCACCGGGTTCGGATTGACCGTCAGGGTCAGCGCATCCACCGAATCGCAGCCCGTTCCGAGGATCGTGGACGTCAGCGTCAGCGTGACGCTGGCCGGCGAGGGATCGGGGGGTCTGTACGTCGGGTTCAGCACGCTCGCGCTCGGCGTGAACACGCCACCCGCTCCCCCATCGCTCCATTGATGCGCGTTGCCGTTCGACGTCGCGTCCGTGAGCGCGATGCCGTCGCCTGCGCACGTCGTCTTGTCGGCGCCCGCGGTGATCACGGGATTCGGGCTCACGCTCAGCAGCAGCGAATCCACGCTGTCGCAGCCGCTCCCGAGAATCGTCGAGGTCAGCGTCAGCGTGATGCTCGCCGGCGAGGGATCCGGCGGCGTGTAAGTGGGATGCAGCACCGTGGCGCTCGGCGCGAAGACGCCGCCCGCGCCGCCGTCGGTCCACTGATGCGCGTCGCCGTTCGAGCTCGCGTCGGTGAGCGCGATCCCGCCGCCAGCGCACGTCGTCTTGTCGGCACCCGCGGAGATCGCGGGATTCGGGCTCACGCTCAGCGAAAGGGAGTCCACGCTGTCGCAGCCGCTCGCGAGGATCGTCGAGGTCAGCGTCAGCGTGACGCTCGCCGGCGAGGGATCCGGCGGCACGTAGGTCGGGTTGACCATGCTCGGCGTCGGCGAGAACGTGCCGCCCGCCCCGCCATCCGTCCACTGGCTCGTGTCGCCGTTGGACGTCGCGTCGGACAGCGCGATGCCGTCGCCCGCGCAGGTCGTCTTGTCGGCGCCCGCGGAGACGATGGGGTTCGGGCTCACCGTCAACGAAAGCGAATCCACGCTGTCGCAGCCGTTCGCGAAGCGCGACGTGAGCGTGAGCGTGACGCTCGCGGGCGACGGATCGGGGGGCCTGTACGTCGGGTTCAGCGCGCTCGCGCTCGGAGCGAAGCTGCCACCGGCGCCGCCGTCGCTCCACGTGTTGTCGAGCGCGTTCGAGCCGGCGTCCGCCAGGGCGACGGCATCACCTGCGCAGGTCGTCTTGTCGGCGCCCGCCGTGATCGTCGGGTTGGCGTTCACGGCGAGCCCGAGGGTGTCCACGCTGTCGCAGCCCGTCGCGACGATGGTCGCTGTCAGCGTGAGCGTGATGGTCGCGGGCGCGGGATCCGGCGGCGTGTACGTCGGGTTCCTCACGCTCGCGCTCGGCGCGAACACGCCGCCCGCGCCGCCGTCCGTCCACTGATGCGCGTCGCCGCCGGACGACGCATCCGAAAGGGCGACGCCATCGCCTGCGCACGTCGTCTTGTCGGCGCCCGCGTTCACGGCGGGATTCGGGTTCACCGTCAGCGTGAGCGAGTCCGCCGAGTCGCATCCCGTCCCCGAGAACGTCGAGAGCAGCGTGAGCGTGATGCTCGCGGGCGACGGATCCGGCGGCCTGTACGTCGGGCGCAGCACCGTGGCGCTCGGCGAGAAGCTGCCGCCCGCCCCGCCGTCGCTCCACTGGTGGAGGTCGGCGTTCGACGTAGCGTCGGAGAGCGCGCGCCCGTCACCGGCGCAGGTCGTCTTGTTGGCGCCCGCGTCCAAGACGGGGTTCGGGTTGATGATGACGCTGACGCTGTCGGCCGCCGTGCAGCCCGAGAGCGAGATCGTCGAGGTGAGCGTGAGCGTGTAGCTTCCCGCGCCGGGCGCGGCCCACGTCGGCCGCAGGACGTTCGCGCTCGGCGAGAAGACGCCGCCCGCGCCGCCGTCGCTCCAGAGATGGACGTTGCCCGTCGAGGTCGCGTCGGAGAGGCTCACGACGTCGCCGACGCAAGCCTGCTTCGCGGCGCCCGCATCGACGACGGGAGCCGGCACGCAACTCACCGTGAAGCAGCGCAGCTTCGTGTCGATGGTGATCTCGGAGCAGCCGCCGCTCGTGCAGCGCTGCGCCCATCGCTCGTGGACGCACCAGGTTGCCTGATCCTGGAAGTCGGCGTCCTGCACGATGAAGTAGTCCTCGTAGGCGTCCTCCGGGAGGACCTCGATCGGCTCCGTGCGATGCGTGAAGTTGCCGGCAGCCCAGAGAGCGCGCGAGCCGTCGGCGCGGATGTACGGCTCGCCCGCCGACGGCGCGCCGTCGCCCGAGAGGTCGAGGAAGATCACGTAGTCGGCGAACGTGTCCACGTAGTCGGCGTCCGTGTCGTTCGCGAGCGCGGACTCGACGGAGATGTCCTCGCCGTCCCGGTCATAGAGCGCCTGATCCGTCTCGAGCCGGATGATGTCGCCGTGCGTCGTCGCGGGATCGTAGGTCGAGAATGTCGCGCTCCCTCCAGGCACGTCGAGCCATGACCCGCCGTTCTTCACCTGGAGCTTGATTTGCCAGTCTCCGGGGATCACCCCGCACGGCAGGCTGAACGAGTCGTCGGCGCGGCCGCGCGCGTCCGGCGAGTATGCCGGCGAGACGCGCTGCTGCGCGGCCGACGGATCCGTCCAGACGAAGCGGTACTGCTTGTTCGTCTGGAGACCATGCGACTGGACGTAGACGGTGGCGCAGGAGGTGAAGAAGACCTTGGAGGGTCGCGCGAAGAGGGGATCGGAGTAGGTCAGCGTGCGCTTCACGTTGACGATGTCGGTTGCGACATCGGTCTTCGTCGTGTCGTTCTGCGAGCGCAGCGTGAGCGTGATGGCCGCCGAGCTCGGAATCGCAGCGGCGAAGGGCACGTCCACCCGCAGGAGGAAGCGGAGCTCGCCGCCATTGCCCGCCACGGGACCGACGATCGAGCCGTTCGGGATCACCGCCGAATCGTCGGGCTCTCCGTTGCCGTTGGGATCGGTCAGCAGCGTCAGGACGTAGCCGACGGCGCCCGTCGTCGCGTCGAGCTGGAAGCTGTCGTCGCGCGACTGATGATTGGTGATGACGTGCGGGAGGAACAGCGTGTTGCCGGGGCCCGCATCGCGCACCCAGTCGGGCGCGAGGCTGAAGCGCTCCGCCATGACCTCGACGCTGTCCACCGCGGACTCCTTCACCGCGGCATTGAGCTGGGACGCTCCCGTGACGGTGACGAGATCGATCGTGCCGGCGGGGGTGCCGGGCGGGACCGAGACGCGGACCACCAGGTTGAAGCACGCGCCCTGCCCGAGGACGCCGGTGGTGGTGACGGGAGCGCCGTCGGTCGGATTGCCGTCGCCGTTCGGATCGCTCCAGATCGATCGCGTCCATCCCTGCTGCGAGAGAGAGGTGAGCAGGAGCGTGTCGTTGAACGCCTGCTCGTTGCACGCGCGATGCGGCAGCCACGCCTCGTCCCCGGCGAAGGCCGTGGCGTCCACGTCGGGGAGGACGACCACGGGGCCCACGTTGATTTCGTCGCGGTTCCTGACGAGCTCGCGCGGGCGCACGGCAGATCGCCCGCGCACGCTCTGGACGTCCATCGTGCCGGCGGGCTGGCCGGCGGGTACGTGCATCCGCACGACGTAGTTGAAGCAGGCGCCCGCCCCGAGCGGGCCCGTGTCCACGAGGTTGTTGCCGTTCGTGTCGCCGGCGGGCTGCAAGACGTCTCCGAGAGCGTCGTCGCTGTAGTCGCCGTCGCCGTTCGCGTCGGTGCCGAGGAGGACGCCGTCCGCGGGATTGCCGTCGCCGTTGGGATCGCTGAGGAGATCGATCGTCCAGTTCGAGATCGAGCGGGCGGTCAGGTCGATCGTGTCACCGCAGCTTCCGTCGTTGCACGCGCGATGCGCGTGATCGACGACTCCCGGCGAGGCCGACGCCGAGGTGCGATCCTGCACGAGGCGGATCGCGACGTCCTGCGTGTCGAGCCGATCCGTGTTGTCCTCGACCTGCGACGGGATGTTGAGGCCGCGCGAGAGGGCGGGATGCAGGAACATGCACGCGCCGGCCGAGACGCCGAGCGAGCTCCACGGGATGCGCGCCTCGAACTCGATGCCGTCGCCGGAGTTGGCGCCGACGGGCGCGTTGTTCTGGAGAGCGCCGAGCCCCCCGGGCTCGTCGGCACCGTCGTTGGTGATGGCGTCGCCGCCGCCCGCGAGCGGTGCATAGGCGAACACCTGCCCCGCCTGGAACGCCAGGCCGTTGTAGCCGAGGCGCACGACGCGATCGGTGTTGTTGAGCAGCCCGTCATGCCCGCGATCGACGTACAGCAGGAACTCGAACGAGTTGTTCCCCGAGAGCGTGCGGCGAAAAAAGATGTAGAGGTTCGTCGCATCCCACGTGAAGGCCACGCCGCGCAGGTCGCGATCGGCCGTGCCGGGCACGTCGGGATCGACGGGGACCGAGAAGCTGCCGGCATCGGCAACCACGTTCTCGTGATCGGTGAGGACGTCTCCCCAGTCCCCGACGTTCCCGTCGACGGCGATGCTGCGCCTGATGAGGCCCGTCGCCGGCGATCCGACGAGGAGCATCAGGATCCCGGCCAGGACTCCGGAAACGGCGACGCGGGCACCTCGCCGACGGATATCTGGACGAATGACGAGCTTCACGACGATCCCAGGACTCGGCTCGAGGGCCCCGACCCACGTCGCCGCGCGCGTCTAAGCATCGGGCGAAAGAGCAGGAAATGCAAGCCAGGGGCCAGGTATCCCGTGGAAGTCGGTGCCGGCTACCGACCTCGCAGCGCTCCCTGCCGGCTGCCCGTCTCACTGCTGCAGGCGCGAAAGGACCTCCATCGGCTCACGCGTGACGAGACGGGTGCCGTCGTAGAGCCAGAGCTGCGGGATGGACGCGATCGAGTGCTGCTCGGCGACCGGCGAGCCCCAGCGCTGGATGTCGATGCGTCGCAGCGCCACGCCCTTCTTCTTCACGAGGGCCTCGACCTGAGGCCCGAGCTGGCGGCAGCCCGGTCACCAGTCGGCGTAAAACTCGACGACGGTGAGGCCGGAGCCGAGATGATCGTCGATGCGAACGCGATCCCCGTGGCTGATGATCGAGATGGCTTCGGTGCTGCGCGTCGCGCTGCCGGGCGGCGTCGCGCGCGGCTCGTTCAGGTTGCTCACGAGCAGGGCGATGCCGAGTCCGAGCACGGCGAACACGATGGCGAGGCCGACGAGGAGCTGCTTCATGCGGGGACAAGCATGACACGCCTCAGAACGAGGCGGCGAGCTGGGCGCCGCCCACGACGTCCGCCTCGCTGACGACGATCTCCGTCGAAGCCTCCCCCGACTCGAGCCTCCAGGGCGCCGCGACGCGGAAGCCGTCCCCCACCGTCGGCGCGGGAAGGGCGACGCGCAGCTCGAAGCGACCGCCCTCCCCCGCCTCGACGGGCAACCGGATCCGCGCCACGCGTGGCGGCTCCCCCCATTCGACCTCGACGCCCGCCGTCACCTGCGCAACTGGCGAGGTTCCCTCGATGACGGCGCCCGCGACGAGCTGATGGAGGCGGGCCGCCGGCACGGAGCGCCGCGTCGTGGCTCCTTCATCGACGAGGATCAAGGGCCGCTCGAGCCGCGAGATGAAGATCGGCCTGAGACGCCCGGACTGATCGATGATGGCTCCCCCTTCCTCGAAGCGGAAGCTGGCGAAGCGGCGCATCTCCGGCGACCATGCGATGCCACCCGGGAGATCCGGCCTCGCCACGGCGAGCGGCGCATGCGAGAGTGGATGCAGCCCGAGCACGGCGCTCGCGAGGTTCGTCGTCGCGAGCCATGACGCGCCGTTGCGCTCGAGCGCGGCCGCCAGCTCGTCGCTCCCTTCGGCCAGCCAGATCTCGCGCGCAGGCAGGTTCATGTCCTCCTCGTGGTTGAAGCCGTCCACGAGGACGGGCTGGGATCCCAGCACGTTGACGTGGTGGCCCCACTCCCACTGCGTCATGACGGCATGCGGCGGCGGCCGATCCCGCGGGCCCGCATCAGGCACGTCAGCGCGGATCGCCGCGAGCAGCGGACCGACCGTCCGTGGCCACGACGGCTCGGCGCGGATCGCGCCGCGCAGCTCGGCGAGATGCCAGCCCTGGGCGGGGAGGATCACCGCCGCGGAGAGCACGACCGCCAGCGCGATCAGCTCGTGACGCGCGCGAGGCGCCCTGGTCGCGAGCGCGACCAGCTCGAGCGCCGAGATGGCGAGGCCGAGCGCGACGAGTCCCGAGAGAGCGCGCGCATGCCGCAGCTCGAGCAGCGCGAGCGCCGGTGCCATGACGAGCATCGCCCGCACGAAGATCTGCGCGCTGCCGTCGCGGCGCCCGAGCCCGCGGATCAGCAGCACGATGCCGGCGAGCAGCGCGAGCAGCAACAACCTCGCCCATGCCGCCCAGTGCGACGACGAGGCCTGCGCGAGGAATGCGAAGTGCGAGATCTCCTCGCCGACCTGCTGGCGCGTGGGATCGGTGAGGCGTTGGATGACGGGTGCCAGGCCGCCGATCAGCGCGAGACTCGCGATGGCGCCGAGAGCCGCCGCGCCCGCTCCGCCTAGAAGCCATGAGATGCGCGTGCGACCGGACGCCCGCGTCGCGCGCGCGAGCCCCGCGCCGAGGCCCGCGCCGAGCGCGAGCAGCCAGATCGCCTGGAACGCGCCGAGGATGAACGGGCTCATCAGCCCCCACGGCGGCGGCGTGGGATCGAGTGCCCGATTCGCAATCCATGCGACGAGCGCGCAGCCCCCCGGCGCGAGCATGAACGAGAGCGGCAGCGGCGACTCGTCGGCGCGCATCAGCGCCCAGGCGTCGGCCGCCCACGTCACGCCGAGGATCAGCGTGAGGTAGGGCGTCGCCTCCGGGGTCATGAGCATGAGGAACAGGTTCGCCGCGATCCATGCGGGCAGGGACCTGCTCAGGCGTGCGAGCACGAGCGCGACGAGGCTGAGGGCCGTCGCCGCGTGATGATCGACCATCCCGTCGTGGAAGACGGCGAGCGCATCGGCCGACGTCGCGGCCAGCAGCCCCGCGACGAGCGCGCATCCCGGCAGCGCCGAGGCGCGGCGCGCGAGCGCGGCGACGAGCGCCGCCGTGCACGCGCCGAGCAACACGGGCACGAGGGCGACCGCTTCGCAGATGGCGCGAACATCGGCCGCCCC
>JADMIO011216379.1_pt1 | contig 21192 bp, 6 predicted proteins | sample 8958161 | NCBI WGS metagenome assembly JADMIO01 (sample SAMN16585339, study PRJNA669376) | soil metagenome | isolation source: Crop rotation soil | place: USA: Cullars Rotation, Alabama | collected 2011
CGCAACCGACGTAAGCACCATCCCAAAGACCATTTTCGTCGGAGTGTGTGGCTCCAGACCCTTTTTGTTTAGCCACTTCCAGAAGTAGATCACCGGGAACGTAAGCACGATGACCCAGGCCGGATTGATGGCGTTGGAAATGATGCCGGTGACTTTCCAGTTGGTATTCTCGTTGCCCCAGTAGGTGATCGTCGTGCCGTTCTGATGAAACACCATCCAGAAGACGACTACGATGGCAAAGATGACCAGTAGCGCAGAAACGCGTTTCCAATCCGGCACAGAATCGATTGGCAGACGGGCCGTAGCTCCGGCAGGAGGAGCGTCGACCGCAACCGCCGCAGCCTTCACGCTGGTCGCGCTTCTCTTACTGACCGGATGGTCGGCATGTTCGATGTGCTTCTTAAAAAACCAGAGAATGAAGATCGAAATTGCCATGCCGCCGACAGCCACCGCAAAAGCCGGATGGAATCCATATCGCCGCTTCATGAATTCAGCGACAATTGGCGCCAGACAAGCGCCCACGTTAATACCCATGTAGAAAATGTTGTAGGCGCGATCTTTCAGCCGGCTGCCTTCCGGATAGAGATTGCCCACCATCGCCGAAACATTCGGTTTGAAAAACCCATTGCCGACGATTAGACAAGCCAGCGCCGCGTACACCGCCCACAATGCCTGAATTGAAAGCAGCAGATGCCCCGCCATAAAGAACACACCGCCCAGCATGACGGATCGCCGATAGCCGAGTTTCTTGTCTGCTATCCATCCGCCGATCAACGGAGAGGCATAGACGAACATCAGGTAATTTGAATACAGGGCCTGGGTGTTGTCGATGGACCATCCGAAGCCCTGCCCGGTCGTATCGCGCATGTAAAGCGCAAACATCGCGGTCATCGTGTAGAAACTGAATCGCTCCCACATCTCGGTGGCGAAGAGGACGTAAAGACCGGTAGGATGGCGTTTCATTTCGACTGGGGCCGTGGACATAGGTCGCACTCCTAAAGTCAGTAATCTAAAAGCTATGAACGTTTCGCGGAGAGACTTGCGCTGGTGTCAGGCATTCAGCCAGACGAATCAGTGTGTGTCAAGAGAAAGCGAGTCGATTTGGAGTGCGGCAGAGTCACGGCTTTGCGTGACGGCGACGCCGCTTTGGATCTCTTCGTTTCCCTGATCCAAAGCGCCGTCGGCGCTTCGCTCTGCCGGCGCAATCCACGACAGGCGCACTCCACAACCTTGACAGCCTTACAAAGCGGGGCGTATAAACTCCCTTGAAAAACGTGGTGAGTTAAGGCGACTTGCGGCCACGTAAAACAAACAGCTAAACAGCTCGGCGGTTCCGAAGGACGAAGCCGAAAAACTTCAAACGTATTGAAGTCCCGCGTTGTTTGGCGCGGGATATTTTATTTTAGATTGCCGATTTTTGATTTTGGATTGGTTGCATCGCCGGCGGCAGAGCGAATTCTTCCGGATGTTCAATCAAAAATCTAAAATCACAAATCGAAAATCAGTTTATGCCAACTTTTCGCGAACTGCTCGATTCCGACCGCGCCTATATCTTCGATGGCGCGATGGGCACGATGCTCTATTCCAAGGGCATCTATATCAACCGCTCGTATGACGAGCTGAACCTGGTGGCCGCCGATCTCGTGCGCGACGTTCACGCCGAATACATTCGCGCCGGAGCCGACATCATCGAGACCAATACCTTCGGCGCCAATGTAAACAAGCTGCAGCCGTACGGCCTCGAAGCTAGCGCCCGCGAGATAAATATCAAAGCCGCGCGGATCGCGCGCCAGGCGGCAGGCAATAAAGCTCTGGTCGCCGGCGCCGTGGGCCCGCTGGGCCTGCGCATTGAACCCTACGGGCCAACTTCGTTCGAGGAAGCCAGGCAGATGTTTTCGGACCAGATATCAGCGCTGCTCGAAGGTGGCGTCGATCTCTTTGTGCTGGAAACGTTTTCAGACTTGTCTGAAATTCATCAAGCCATCATGGCGGTGCGTGAGCTGTGCGATTTGCCGATTGTTGCCCAGGTAACAATCCAGATGGACGGCAACATGCTCTTCGGCGCCACGCCGGAAGTCTTCACTACCAAACTCGCAGACTGGGGCGCCGATGTGATCGGCCTCAACTGTGGTGTTGGACCCGCGATCGTGTTGAGCGCGATCGAAAAGATGCGCACGCTCACCGTTCGAAAACTATCAGCCCAACCCAACGCGGGATTACCGAGAGATGTCGGTGGGCGGCAGATCTACATGTGCTCGCCTGAGTACATGGCCGAATATTCCCGCCGCATAATTCAGGCCGGCGCCAACTTTGTCGGTGGCTGCTGCGGCAGCACGCCGGCGCACATCAAGATGATTGCCGATGCAATTCGACAGTTTCATCCTCGGGCGCAACGCGTGCCGCTGTCTGAGACGGCGAAGATTAGCGTTCACGACTTAAAGCCACCCGATGTGACGGTTGTCCCTTCCGAGGAACGATCCAATTGGGCGCGGAAAATTGCCAAAGGCGAATTTGTCACCACCGTAGAGGTCCTGCCGCCGAAAGGTTGCAGTCCTTGGAAAACGCTCGACGCCATTCGGTTGTTGAAAGATGCCGGAGTAGACGGCGTGAACATTCCGGACGGCCCACGGGCACAGACTCGTATGGGAGCTATGGCCACCGCGGTGATGGTGCAGAAAGAGATCGGCATTGAAGCCGTGCTGCATTACTGCTGCCGTGATCGAAATCTGCTTGGCATGATGTCCGATCTTTTAGGAGCCGCGGCGCTCGGATTGCGCAACCTGCTCCTCATCACCGGTGATCCGCCGAAGATGGGCCCCTATCCTGACGCGACCGCTGTGTTCGACATCGACGCGATCGGTTTGACGAACATGGTGAACAAACTGAATCACGGTCTGGACATCGGCAATAATCCGATTGGCGAACCGACCGCCTTTTCGATCGGTGTCGGAGTAAATCCGGGCGCGGTAAATCTGGAGGAAGAGATCCGGCGCTTCGAATGGAAGATCGAAGCGGGCGCCGAATATGCGATTACCCAGCCGGTGTTCGACACTCAACAGTTGCGCGATTTTCTAAAGCGGATCGAACATTGCCGAATTCCGATCGTGGCCGGCATCTGGCCGCTGGTGTCATTCCGCAACGCCGAGTTCCTGCACAATGAAGTACCCGGCGTGCAAGTCACGACCGAAATCATGGATCGCATGCGCGATGCTTCGGCGATCAGTAAAGAAGCAGGCCGCGACGAGGGCTTGAAGATCGCGCGTGAGTCTCTGCTGGAAGTGCGCGACCTCATTCAGGGTGTCCAGGTTTCAGCTCCGTTCGGGAACGTGAAATACGCGCTGGAAGTATTCAGCGTATTGCCGGAGTTCAGCACGCACGAAGCCCGTTCAACGGCCACCGCGCCCGCGCCAAATTAAGATTCAACTGCGCCTCTTTTTCGTTGGCAAAAAGTGAATTATTGCAATTTGCAAATATTCACTCAACACCCTCTTGACACCCAATCCCCAGGGGTTTAAGCTCCGCGCGTTGTTGGCAAACTCAGTAGCAGATTCCAGTAGTGCCCATGCGGCCAACGTGCCGAAAGCATGAGGTCTTCAGCCAACAGCGGCTTGATAGGCAAGCAGGGTCAAGCTCTAATGCTGACACCTTCCCCTCGCCTCAGAGAGGGTGCCCCCAGTAGTTGGATTTGAGTTTTTGCAACCTCGCAACATTGTACTCCCGGTCTGACCAAACGGACCCTCCGGAAAATATCCAACCCGAAGAGCAGACCTTTCAATGAGTGTCCGGGCCGGCCCCTTTGTCTGCCCGGCACCCGATCACCACCAACCAGAAAGAAAGGAGCAGCTCATGAAGTCCCTTATTCGAGTTGGCAGCGTCCATCTCTGGACGCTGCTGGCCATTCTTGCGCTAATGACGTTCGCGCTCACTAGCGCCTCCAGCCAGAGCGGTGCCGATTGGCCCCAGTGGGGCCGTGATTCACAACATACCGCGACCACGACTGTGGCCGGACAGAATCTCAATAGAATCATTCAGGACATCGTTTACGATCCCTTCGTTAACGACGAAAAGGCGCCTGCGAACGGTGACGGCGACCTGTTGGTTCATTACCAAACGCCGCTCGTGGACGGAAACAACGTCTACATGGAATTCAAGACCGGCGTCTACACCTCCATCACTACCTGGCAAACCCAAATCTGGAACGAAAAGAAGCTGAGCTGGGTGGGAAACAACCTGGTGGAACAGTGGAATTTTCAAAGCGACTGGAAACCAGTGCCGTTTAATCCCGCAGGACCTTCGTGGGAGCCGGTATTCCATGCTGCCCTCGCCGGCAGCTTTGTTTACATTCCCGGCGCCGGCGGCACGGTGTTCAAAGTAAACAAGTCAGATGGCTCGCTCGTAGCCCGCTTTAACCCCTTCGATTCGGAGGTCGTCAGCAACATGTTTTTGACCGGGCCAATCACTGCGGACAGCGCCGGAAACATCTACTACAACACGCTGAAGCTAAGCAAGACGAATCCCTGGGGTGCGGACGTCATCAACGCGTGGTTGGTCAAAATCACCTCGAGTGGTTCGATTAGCTCAGCCCAATTCAAGAACATCATGACGGGAGAGCTGGGCCCGAATGATGATTGCGAAGTTGGATTTCCCACTCCCCCGCCCTGGCCGCCAACACCGACTGCAGTGGCTCCGACCAGTAAATGTGGCGATGTGCGGCCGGGCATAAATGTAGCACCGGCGGTTGGGCCGGACGGCACCATATACACTATCGCGCGTAACCATTTTGTCACGCGGTATGGTTACGTAGTGGCTGTGAATTCCAATTTGACACCGAAGTGGACCGCGTCGACGCACGGTATCCTGAACGACGGCTGCAACGTCCAGATTCCTCCGAACGGGACGCCGGGTGGTTGCAGCGTGGGAGCGACCACGGGAGTCGCTCCGGACACAAACAGCTTGCCGTCGGGTCGCGTCCTGGATGATTCGACGTCTTCGCCCGTAGTCGCACCTGACGGCAGCATCCTCTATGGATCGTACACGAGGTACAACTATGCCCAGGGGCACCTGCTGCGATTTAGTTCGACCGGGCAGTTTCTCAGCTCGTACATTTTTGGTTGGGACATCACGCCGGGAATTCGTCAGCATGGCAGCACTTACTCCATCATGATCAAAGACAATCACTATGGAGAAGTCGGCTCTTACTGCAATGACGACGCCGTATGTCCTCCTGACCGAACGGCTTCCAACCCGGGTTATCCCGAGGCCTACTTCATTACCTCGCTCAGTCCCAGCCTGGGCGTCGAGTGGACGTATCAAAATACCAACACCCTAAGTTGCACTCGCCACCCGGATGACAGTGTGACCTGTGTCAGCGATCACCCGAACGGATTTGAATGGTGCGTCAACGGAATGGCCATCGACAGTAACGGGGTCACCTACGCCAACAGTGAAGACGGAAACCTCTTCGCGCTTAATCCGAACGGAAGTTTGAAGCAGAAGATCTTCCAGGAACTGGCGATCGGCGCAGCTTACACTCCGGCGTCGATTGGTGGTGACGGCCGGATCTATTCACAAAACGATGGACACATGTTTGTCGTGGGAAACTGATTTCGCGTGCCTTATAACAAGCGACGCGTCTTTGCTGAGAAGGTCCGGTCACGTCCGGGCCTTCTCATTCTCATTAAGATCACAAATCAGCGCCAACGCTCGTCGCACCTTACGGCTTGAAGCGGCATAAGACAAACGGGTTAAGGCACTCTTCCAATTAACTAGTGCCTCCCCAAAATAATAGTTGTAGAATCCAACGCTGTTAGATACCTCGCGTTTTTCCCAACGCTGAATTTGTTGACACGGAAATCAATCCCTGCCTGTGGAGGATCATGAAAAACGACGACCTCACCTTCATCACTCTCTCGATCAGCAACATCGGAAGTTCTGAGCAACCAACCTATTCCCTTAACCTTTTCCTTAATCAGGAAGTCATTGCTGGCAATCAGAGCCTCACCCAAGAAGAATCGGAGCAGGTCCGCGATATATCGCGCAAATATAACGAGTTTTTCGAAGGCGAACACGCGCCGAATCTTGCGATGGACAACCTGAAAGTTATCGGTTCAACTCTCTTTCAGCTTTGGTTATCAAAATTCTGGAAGAAGATCAAAATGAAGATTCCTGCGGGATCACAACGGGCGATCGTAATAGCGTCGGATAGCGCAGATGTGCTGAACCTCCCTTGGGAATTACTGAGACCACCCGACGGAGACTTTATCGGACTGGATGGCAAGTTCAGCATTCGCCGCTCTCCTCGGACCGACGCCAATCTTCCGGCCTACTCAGGCGCGCTGCGAGCGAGACCTCTGAGAGTCTTGTTTATGGCTTGTTCGCCACGCGATCAGCTTGCCCTCGACTATGAGCGTGAAGAAGAGACGTTGCTCCGGATCATTGCCAAGGCCGGACAGAATGCGACTTTCGATTGCGCTGATCTGGGCAGCTTCGATGAATTACGAGATCGCATCGGCGCATTCGAACCGCACGTTGTGCACTTAACCGGCCACGGGATCGTGCAGGCTGACGGCCTTGGCTATTTTTGTTTCGAGGATGAACGTGGAAAGACAGACCTACGCTCCTCAGAGGAGATTCGCCAAATGATGGCCGGTAGCGGCGTGGAATGCGCTTTTGTAAGTGGCTGCCAAACGGGGAAAGCTCCGCCGATTGCTGCGATAGGTGGGATTTGCCAGGGATTGGTAAGCGAAGAAATACCAATGGCGATAGGTTGGGCTGCTTCCGTAGCAGATGATATTGCAACGGACTTCGCATCTGTTTTTTATAACGGATTAGCCGTGGGCCAGCCGGTGAATCGCGCGCTGACACAAGCGCGCCAGGCAATACTCAAGCAATGCACAGAACGCGGCTACCCGGGTTGGACACTACCGGTTTTGTATTCTGCGACCACGCAGGAACGAGTCGTCGATCCGGATCCCAAGCGGCCGGAAGAGCCCCCACTTCGTGCCAGCCTGACGCAGATGCAACAACCGCTACCAGGGATGATAGAAGGATACGCGGAGCATTTTGTGGGTCGTCGCCGGGAGATTCAAAGTCTGTTGCCACCATTGACTGAGGGCACGATCCAGATTGCGCTGCTTACTGGAATTGGCGGCGCCGGCAAGAGCACCCTGGCAACCCGTCTTGCCCGTAAGCTTGAAGCCGCGGGCTTCACTCCCATACCCATTCCGAGCACGGAGGAGACACCGTTAAGCGCTTCACGTTTGCTGCAGGCCTGTGGTGATGCTTTCTTGGTCGCCGGCATGCGGGATGGTCATGCGATCCTCAACGATTCGAGTGTAGCCGTCGACGGACGCCTGCGTTACATCGTATCAGCTCTTAATCGAGCCCGCTTTTGCCTGGTGCTGGACAACTTCGAAGTGAACCTTGACGCGGCTGATCGAAAGATCCTCGACGTAGAAGTGGCTGCCTTTTATGTTCATCTCTTGTCAAACCTCGTAGGCGGTTCAAGGGCGCTGATCACCTCGCGTTATCAACCTGCGGATGTGCCGATACTCCCAAAGATGGTTGCCGAGGAAAACCTTGAGGACTTCCCCGAGTCGTCTTTCTTCAAATTCCTGTTGCGCGACGAGGTAGTTGAAGAACGCTATTACAGCAACGAGTTGCCACATGAGCTGTTGAGTGAGTTGCGTCGACTGCTGGGAGGGACCCCCCGATTCCTGACGCAAATCCGCGAGGTGTTGAAAACGATTACTCCAGACGAATTAACTCAGGAACTTGAGGCGATCGAACTGCCTGACACTATTGAAAAGGGCAAGCTACGCGAGCTCCGTGATGAATATTGCGAAAGGATTTTCGCGAGTAGATTGTACGGTAATCTGAGCACTCGATCGCGGCGCGCATTGAGCTGTGCGGCCCTCTACAACATACCGGTAAATCTTGCGGCGCTGGCGGCCGTCACTGGGGAATCCCTCGAGCTCGTCCGGAAGTTTACACACGAGTGGCAAGATTTTGCGCTCGCTTATCCGGAGCGAAACGTCCCCGGTCTGGAGTTATGGACCTGCTACGGCCTACTTCGTAGTTGGCTGGTCGATCCTGAAAGACTCCCCGTTAAGGAGCGCTATGCGGCCCAGCATGCGGCCGGCGAGTTTCTCATGGAGTTAGAGCACTCAGATCGTGAACGCGAACTAGGAATTTTCTGGGTGAATTGTTTGATTGAGGCCCGGACTCAATTCCTGGCTTCTATGAACTATGAGGACGCGGCTTTGGCAACGAATCGCATCAGTGGATTTTTCGTAAGGAGCGGCTTATATGGGGAAGTAACGAGATTAAACCACGATTTACTCTCATATGGTGAAGATTTCATCGCAATGAGCTGGCTAGGAAGGGCCTATCTCGACCAGGGGGACTATCCACAAGCAGAGCATTGGTATCGAAGAGCATTGGGAATCGCGGGCGGCGAAAAACTGATTAACGCGGCTATTGCGTGGCATGGTCTAGCATCGATTGACTTGGATCTTGGCAAATATGATGATGCGCGCGAAAAACTTCAGAAGACCTTGGCACTGAGAGAACAGATTGGCGATCGAGCTGGAGAAGCCGCAGCATGGCATCAATTGGCTACCCTTGATGTCCGACAAGGAGAATATGATCAAGCGCAAAAAAAATACGAGCGAGCGCTTGAGATAAGAAAAGACATTAGCGATCCAGAGGGGGAGGCTGCTGCGTTGCATGGGTTAGCCTCGATCGATCTAAACTTTGGTAAACACGACGCCGCGCGAATGAAACTTGAAAAGGTGCTCGAAATAACGCAGAAGGTCGGAGATCGTGCCTCGCGGGCGGCCGCCTTACATCAATTAGCGTCAATTGATTTGAATCTTGGCAATTTCGACGCCGCGCTGAAAAAGTCTCAGGAGAGTCTCAGAATAACCCGCGAAGTCGGGGACAGGGGTGGTGAGGGCGCTGCTTTGCACTTGCTGGCGACAATTGACTTGCGACAAGGCAAATTCGCGGAAAGCCGACATAAATTTCAGCAGTCGCTTCAAGTTCGACAGCAGACTGGAGACCCGGTGGGGATGGCGGCGTGCTTTTACCAACTGGGTGTTTTGGCAGTTGAGCTCGGCAGACCGACTGACGGAATCTCACTCATTGCGCTTTGTTATGTCATCGATAAAGCAATTGGTTATGCCGACACCGAGAACGATTTCGAAACTCTTAGAAAAACAGCGGACGCTCTAAACTATTCTGAGAAAGAACTGGAAGATCTGCTCAAAAGAGTTTCGGAGGCCTACGAAACGGATCGTGGCAAAACCTTAGCTGAGAACGCTTTTGCCGAATAGTAAGACCACGTTATCCGCCACGACGTGGGAGTAATTCTGCGTATGGATGGGCGACGTTAAGTCAGTGTAGTAAACTCCGCATGCAGTGGCACAGACGACCCTCGCCAGAAAGACCCACGAACATCATCGAGTTCGCAAGATCAGGACTCGCGCCCGTTTTGAACATCGCCGGCTGAAACGCATTTCGCGCACCGCCACGCTGGGCGGTCTCTTCCTTTCATTTCTTAAAGTCGGAGTTACCGGATTCGGCGGCGGGTTCGCCGTGCTTACCCAGATCCGCTCGCTGGTCATTCATGAGCGTCGCTGGCTTACCGAGAACGACTTCGTCGAAGCACTCGCGCTCGGGCAAAGCCTGCCGGGAACCAGCGCAGGGAATGCCGTCACTTATATCGGGTTCCGTTTGCGCGGCTGGCGCGGCGCAACAGTTTCGCTGACGGGTTTCATCCTGCCTTCGATGTTGATGATGATTGCGTTGGCGGTCTTTTATGATCGCTTTCGCGCGCTGCCGAACACCGAACAGTTGTTTCATGGATTTAATGCTGCAGTGGTCGCGTTAATTGCGGTTACCGCGTGGCGCATGGGCCGGCACACCTCGAGCAAAGGCTGGCAACGCATTTTGATCGTGCTGTCTTTTGCGGCCGTCATTTTTTTGAAAGCAACGGTGATCGAGGTGATTCTGATCTCGGGACTCATCGGTATCGGAATTGAATCATTCGCCGAACGCAGACTGCCACGACTCGAACGAATTCGATCGTTTGCCACGCGGCGACAGCAAAGAATCCGCTCACGTCTGACCGGGCAACGCACGCCAAAGCCGCACCGGTTCTTTGGCGGTTATCTCACCGAAGCCATGGCTGAAGAGCGTTTGAAGCAGATGAGTGAAGCGCTGGTGGCGCACCTTGAGGACGACGAAGACGAGCTTGAAGATGAGGGACCGGCGCCGAAAACCAGGCTCAGCAGTTTTTTCCTGCCGGCAATCCCCTTCTTCGCCAATTTAGGACTTGCGCTCGCGGTCTCATTCATTTTTCTGCGCATTGGCGCCGTAACGTTCGGCGGCGGCTTTGTGATGATTCCGGAAATTCAGAACGAAGTAGTCAACACGCATCAATGGCTAACGCATCAGGAATTCGCAGACGCTACCGCGCTCGGCCAGATCACGCCGGGGCCGGTGCTAATCATGGCGACCTTCGTCGGCTACAGGGTGGCGGGGACGGTTGGAGCCGTGCTTTGCACGATTTGTGTTTTTCTCCCGTCGTTCTTAATGACCATCGCCGCGGGTTCTTCTTTTCAACGCTTTCGCGCGAACCGGCAGATGCGGGCCTTCCTCCGCGGCGTGGCGCCGGCAGTAACGGGACTGCTCGCGGCCGCTGCGTGGAGCGTGGCCCGTTCGGGCATTCACACTATCATCGGTGCGGTGATGGCGGCCGCGATTCTTTGGATTTTGCTGCGCTTTCGTCCCAACGCCTTTTTCGTCCTGTTGGGTGCCGGCGTGTTCCGGTTTCTATTGGCGCTGGTGCTCTGGTAGGTGACCCACATGATTGTTCTGCCAATGGTGCCGGCCACATCCGGATCAAAATTCACGAAGCGCTGAAGGCGCGCAATGTGAAAGCCTGGGGCAACGCCCCAGGTTAGAGAGCAAGTTATTTTCCCAGCGCGGAAGGCGCGAAATCCTCTCTTAATCCCGCAGTCCACCAATCGTGTGTCATTCAACAGCCAGACTTTCGAGGCGATCTCGCGCTTTCAGCGCTCCTTGGCCCCCGTCGCCAATGTACCTGGGGCGTTGCCCCAGGCTTCTGCATTTCGCGCTTTCAGCGCTTTGCGCTCTGGGCGCATAGAGGCTTGGTCAACAAAACGCTGGAGCTTCACGAACAATGCGCGTTTACTATTTTTAGTCTTAGGCATCAGAACCATGGAAATACCTGACGAGCGAAACCAAAACGCATTGAAAAGGTCTGTGCCGAATTATGGGACGCTTTTCTTTGACCACCTCGCCAGCGAGTACCTTGCGCTGAAACCTTCGATCACTGATTTCGATGCGCTAAACCTACTCGAACAAATTTACCGCAAACGCCAAAAGGAAGAGTTGAACTGGAGCGATATCTACGCCTTCGATCTCGCTCTGGTCGATGTTCGGCCGCCGGAGACCCTGGTCCATAAAGCGTTCGACGCGCGCGCGAAGTACCGGGCCGTCGCGGGCCAGAAGGAATATGACGAATACATCGCGTCCAAGCCGGTTGACCTTGGCGCAATCCAGGTCGATCCGAAAGCGGACGCTCCGCGTTTGGGCGTCGTGATCGAAAGCGAGCTGCGCGCTGATATCAAGTACTTATTGGGTAAGTTCTATCTGTACTACTCGTTATTGCCTGTTCGTGAAGGACTGCGAGATCACCTCACCCGGCGGGCGGTGATCGTGACTGCCATAGTCGTGCTGGCAATCGCCGCCGCGATTGCGATTAATATCGGGGTCCTGGGGCGTTATCCGAGTATTGAACAGTATTCGGCCGTAGTGGTGACTGTCCTGACAGTTGTGTTGTCAGGCATCGTGGGTGGATGCGTGAGCATGCTGCAGCGGATTCAATCCACGACCAGTGAGGGTGACGCGCTTTTCAATCTCGCGGCCTTAACCAACGGGTGGCGCGGGATTTTATTGTCGCCTTTATATGGAGGCATCTTCGCGTTTCTGCTCTTTATTCTTTTTGCCGGCGGCGTGTTGAACGGTTCAGTTTTCCCGAGCATCGTGACACCACAGAGGGGCGCCGCCGGACAATTTGCTGCCCCGACTGCCTCACCTGCATCAGTTGGCAATTCTCAAGCTGCCGCGACAAAGGCGCCGTCGCCCACGCCCGCTCCGGTAACAGCTGCCAGAACAAGACAGACTACCAGTACCTCATCTGTAGCTGAGCCAAGCCCCACCGCGACTGTGGTGGTCCAGAACGATGTGGCCAGAACCGATTCGCCGGTTCCCTCACCGACACCAGCTGCGGGCAGATTGGGCGTATTACAAATTAAGGATTTTTTGCGAGAGACCGGCCCCGCCAGCGGGATTGCTTATGCGTTGTTAATTATCTGGTCATTCCTGGCTGGATTCGCCGAGCGACTGGTGCCTGACACTTTGAATCGCCTGGTTCAGAAGAATATTGATATGGGCGGTAAAGGTTGATTGGGCGATGCCTTAAAAGTCGGTCATATGAACTCGTGCGTGCGATCGTAAGCTCGACGTTTTGTTACCCGGAGCCCAGCGAGGGGATCGAGGTATCAACTTTGTCTAAGAATTTGAGTTGAGCTTACGATCCCAGCGCTACGCTCGATGGTGCCGAGACTTAGGCTTTTTCAGCGTCGGTTGCCGCAGGGCTTTCCGATCTAACGAAGACCTTTGAGGCAAAGGTTGCTTAGGCATCGTTCCGGAACTAACCAACATATCTTCGCATCGCGCCTTCCAACTCCGGCAGATCAAACTGGAAGCCAGCCGCCTGCAGCCGTTTGGGAAGCACCTGCTGGCTGGCGAGCAACATTTCGTCAGCCATTTCGCCGAACGCCAGTCGCGCCGCAAAAGCCGGCATCGCCAACGCCGTCGGCCGATTCAATACGTGACCAAGTGTCTTAGTAAACTCCTCGTTCGTGACCGGATGAGGTGAGACAACGTTCAAAGGCCCACGAATCGCGTCGTCATCAATTGCGAATTTGGTCGCCCGCACAGCGTCATCCAAAGAGACCCAGCTGATGAATTGCTTACCTGAGCCGACCTTCCCGCCCATTCCCATTTTGAAAGGCGTCAGCAGCTTGGCCAGCATTCCGCCTTCACGCGCGAGAATTGGTCCATAGCGCAGATTGACTACCCGCACCTGGGCCTTGCTCGCCGGTTCACTCGCTTTTTCCCACTCGCGACATACTCCGGCCAGAAACCCGCCTCCCGATTCACTTTGTTCGTCGAGTTTTTCATTGCCGCGATCCCCATAGATACCGGTGGCTGACGCGCACACAAAGACCCTGGGCTTGCGCGTGAGTTTGGCGATGGCCTCACTCAACAGATGCGTGCCATTCACCCGACTGTCGCGAATTTTTCGCTTTTGATCGTCAGTCCAACGGCCGCCGGCGATGTTCTCGCCCGCGAGGTTGATAATGACATCAAAGCCTTCGAAGTCCTTTGCCTGGAGTTCGTCCTGATTCGGGTGCCATTCAATCTCTCCCGCTTTCGGCGTCGTGCGCACGAGGCGAGTGATCTCATGCCCGTCCCGCTCTAAAACCGGAATCAGCGCAGATCCAACCAGGCCACTAGCGCCGGCGATCGCAGTCTTCATCGTGTTGCGTTCCTCTCAGGGGACTTACAAAAATTCCGGAGCGTCTGAATCGTAACCCACGCCGCGTCCGGATGCACACCGATGCGATACGCACTCGTCATCGCCAGCAGCGCGCCGAAGCTGTGCGGACCCAGCCGTTGGTCGTTGTATTTATTTAAAAAGCTTGTAGAATTCACGCGCTTTTGTTCATCCGTCCGTCCAAATGCGCAAAGTCGCCCTGCTCACCATAGTCTTTGCTGTAGGAGTCGCACTGAGTCTTACCTTCGTGCGGCTGGGCCAGACTCAATCGACCGGGCTGCGTCGCATTACCAATACCACTGAAGAGGGCATCAGTCTCAATCCGTCGATCAGCGGCGACGGTCGCATTGTCTCTTTTGAATCCACTGAAGACGTCGCGGGCGCCGGCGGCACCGATCATTTTCGCGCGGTACGCGCCAACGTGGGAGTCGATCCGGCCACGTTTTTTCAATTTGCAGCCAGCCGCGCGGTAGCGCCGGCCATGTCGCAGGACGGTTCGCGCATCGCGTTTGCCTCGAAAGATGATCCGCTCGGCAGCAATAGCGACGGTAACTCAGAAATCTTTCTCTTCGATGGCGCCAAGCTGGTCCAGGTAACGAACACTTCTCCGGGAAACCTGGCGGACCGTGTCATCAACGGAAATTTTCAGCCGTCAATGTCGGATGATGGACGATTTATCGCCTTTTCATCGAACCGCAACGCAACCGGGCAAAACAGTGATGGAAATCTTGAAATCTTTCTATTCGACGTAAACACGTCGGCACTGACACAGCTCACCAATACCACCGGAATTGTCGGCAATACCGACGCGAAGATTAGCGGTGACGGGGCGACAGTGGCTTACATTCGTGATCCTGGGGCGACCACGAGCACCGCGCGTGATCTCCTGAAGCAGCCGCGCGTCGGTCCGGGCGGTGTCACGTTATTGGCCTCCGCTGTGCCCTCGCTGGCAATGACTTACGGCCGCGCCATCAGTGATGACGGGTCGCGCATAGTTTATTCCTCGTTAACAGCAACTAATACTACTCAAGTTTTTATGGCTGACGGCCGCAACGGGAACGCGCTGCGGCAGATCACTTCGTTAGGCGCTCGCGTCACTGAAGTGCCCTTGCATCCGACAATCAGCGGCGACGGATCGCGAATCGCTTTTGCCGCCCGCCGCAGCGTTACCGGCACGCCCACAAATTCCGATGGTGGCGTCGAGCTGTACGTCTTCGACCTGCCCACCTCGACCTTCTCGAAAATTACTAACGCGCCTTCAAGCGCCACGGCTGATATCGTTTCATCGCTTAATGATGATGGGACTGTGGTCGCGTTCAATTTTCCCAGAATCCTCTCCGGCGCAGTCATCAATTCGGATTCTGCCAATAATTCAGAAATCTATGTCATCGCGCCGCCCGCGCGGCCGGCGAACGGCACGCTCACCGCGGTGCTTAACGGCGCGTCCTTTGGGCACGAGCCTTCAACCGTAAAAGCCGTCGCGCCGAACAGCATCGCCGTGGCCCAGGGCAGCAATCTCGCCAATCAAACGCTGCAAACTCAGAGACTCCCTGACGGAACGTTTCCCACAAATGTCGCGGGGACACGAGTCACGGTGAATGGACGATCAGCCCAGATCTTTTTCATTTCGCCGACGCAGGTGAATTTCCTGGTTCCCCCGCAGACCGAAATCGGCACGGCTGATGTTACCGTCACGAATTCTGAGAATTTTAGTTTCCGCGGCACGGTGCCGGTTCTGCGAGCTGCGCCAGGCATCTTCAGCCGATCCGGTGATGGCATTGGCGAAGGCGTTATTCTCAACGCCGACACGCAACAGGCAGGTCCGTTCGATCCAACCAGCGGCAATCTGCGTCTCGATATCTTCGCTACGGGCGCGCGCAACGCAATTACGAACGTGGTTTCAGTCGGTGGCCGGCTAATTACGCCTGAGCCAAATATCGCTTCGGCCGACTTGCCCGGGCTCGATGAGGTCCGCTTCCTGGTGCCCGCGGATCTTAGAGGCACCGGAACCGTAAATGTCTCGATCATTTCAGATGGGCGCGAAAGCAATCCCGTAACCGTCACCTTCATTGGGGATGCCGCGCGCTCGATCTTCATCAATGAAGTCCTGGCCGATCCACCCGATGGCATTGCCGGAGATGCTAATCACGACGGTGTGCGTGATGGCACTCAGGACGAGTTTGTAGAGCTCGTTAATGGCTCGACCACCGATACTGTTGGCGTAGGCAGCTGGACGATCAAGACGCGACCGGTGGGCAGCTCGACTGAGACAACCAGATTTACGATCCCGGCCGGGACATTGGTCGCGCCCGGCCAGGCGTTGGTCGTATTTGGTGGGGGGGGAGCCGGATTCAATCCGTTTGACGGTGTCTTTGGTTGCGCACAGGTGTTCCGGGTCACTTCGAGTGCCGGCCTGTCGCTCACGAATGGCGGGTTGACGGTTTTAGTTCGCGATGCCGGCGGTAATCTGATCGCGGAATTCGCGTATGGCGGCTCGACAGGGCTGGAAGGCGATAACAATCAGTCGTTGACCCGCTCGCCAGATATCACCGGCGGTTTGAATGCGAACGGGCGCCTTTATTCACCGGGCCTGAAAACGGACGGCACCCCGTTCGCAAGTTGTGCCGGCCGCCTGACGAGCGTCACGATTTCGCCTTTATCAACCAGCATTGGTGTAGGTCAAACTACACAATTCAACGCGACCGCACTCGATCAGTTTGGCCGGGTTATGACGGGAATAAGTATTGAGTTTGCTTCCGATAACTCCAACGTTGGCCTGATCGAATCCGTCGTTATTACCCCGTCGACTGGAGTTAACACGGCAAATGTCAGGGGACGCAGTCCGGGAATAGCCCACATTACGGCCACGGCAACTGACGGAACCACGACCGTTAACAGTCCGCAGGCGACACTTACTGTCACTGGCCCATCGCTATCAATAAATGACGTGAGCCGGAACGAAGGAGACTCGGGCACGACGGTCTTTACCTTTACTGTAAGTCTGTCCACGCCGGCTCCCGTTCCCGTTACTTTCGATATTGCCACCCAGGACAACACGGCCACGGTTGCGAACAATGATTACGTTGGCCGCGCGCTCACTTCGCAGACAATTCCGGCGGGCCAGCAAATCTACACATTCGCAGTCACTGTCAACGGTGATCTAAATCTAGAGCCGAACGAAACCTTCTTCGTGAATGTGACCAATGTCACCGGCGCCAGTGTGGCGGACGCACAGGGTTTGGGCACCATTGTCAGCGATGACATTCCCAACCTGAGTGTGAGCGACGTCACCTCAACCGAGGGAAACAGCGGCACAAAGATTTTCACTTTCACCGTGAGCTCAACCCGGCCGGCGCCCGCCCCTGGGATCACGTTCGACATTGCCACCGCGAATGACACCGCAACGGCCGGCAGCGATTACGTCGCCCGCACGCTTACCAGCCAAACGATTCCTGCCGGCCAATCAAGCTATTCATTTGATGTCACGGTTAACGGGGACACTCTGGTCGAACCAAACGAAACATTCTTCGTCAATCTAACGAATGTTTCGTCTAATGCGTCTGTTAATGATGATCAGGGACAAGGCACGATTGAAAACGACGATGCTGCGCAGTTGGTGATAAGTCAGCTCTACGGTGGTGGCGACAATAGCGGAGCCCCTTTCCGAAATGACTTTATCGAGCTCTACAACCGTGGGACGGCCACGGTCGACTTTGCCGTCACGCCATATTCGGTGCAGTACGCCGGTGTGGGTTCGAACTTCAGCACTGGTAACAAGACAAACCTAACCGCCGGCTCAATCGCGCCCGGCAAGTATTTCCTGATCCAGGAAGCCGGCGGGACTACGAACGGAATTTCACTGCCCACGCCGGACGCGATTGGAACGATTTCGATGGCCGGGACCGCAGGTAAAGTGGCGTTGGTTTCCGGCACCGCGGCGCTGCCGGCGGCGACTTGTCCCGGCGACGACGGGTCCACACCATTCAATCCCGTTAATGCTTTGATTGCCGATTTCGTCGGCTATGGAAACAGCGCGACGACGGCGGGTCATTGCTATGAAGGAGCGGCTCCCGCAGCGGCGCCGTCTAATACGCTGGCCGATTTCCGCAAGGCCGGCGGTTGTGTGGATACAAATGAGAATGGAGCCGACTTTTTTGTTGCTTCACCAAATCCACGCAATAGCGCGTCCCCAATCGGGGATTGCAAACCCGATATCACGATTAATGATGTCACGGTAACAGAAGGAAATACGGGTACCACCAACGCGACCTTCACGGTTACGCTTTCCACCGCGAGTGCCAATACAGTGGTCGTGAACTTCGCTACCGCCGATGGAACCGCGACATCTCCGGCAGATTACCAGGCGGCGACGGGCAGCGTCACTTTCAATCCCGGTGATCTAACCAGGACCATCACCATACTCGTCAATGGCGACACGCTTGATGAGCCCAGCGAAAACTTCTTTGTAAATCTAACCAGCGCCACCAACGGCAACATCGTCGATAGCCAGGGCCAGGGCAACATCAGCGACAACGATCCCGCGCCTTCGCTATCTGTTAACGATGTCTCGGTAGCGGAGGGTAATAGTGGCACGACTCCGCTGGTGTTTACGGTTTCGCTATCCGCGGCCAGCGGACAAACTGTGACGGTTGATTACGCGACGGCGGACGGCACGGCGACCTCCGGTAACGATTACGAGTCGGCCAGCGGCACGCTCACCTTCAATCCCGGCGACCTTACCAAGACGGTGACGGTACTGGTCGATGGCGACACGTCATTTGAGCCCAATGAAACATTCTTCCTGAATCTCAGCAGCGCGGTGAATGCCGGCATCAGTGACGCGCAGGGCCAGGGCACGATTACCAACGACGAGGCAGCGCCGATCGTGCCGACCTTCTTTATCAGTGACGTTTCCGTCGCCGAGGGTAACGCCGGCACTTCAACCGCGACCTTCACCGTGACCCTCGCCCCGAGCAGCGCGTCGCAGACCAAGGTCGATTACGCGACCGCCAATGGCGCCGCGACAGCAGGAAGTGATTATCAGGCTACGAGTGGAACGCTGACTTTCGATCCCGGCGATACCAGCAAGTCTTTTACCGTCACGATCAATGGTGACACTCTGGTTGAGCCGGATGAGACATTCTTCGTCAACCTAACGAACCCGATCGGTGGTGCGGGCATTGGTGATAGTCAGGGCGATGGCACGATCACCAATGACGACGACCCGCAACTGGTAATCAGTCAACTTTACGGCGGAGGCGGAAACGCCGGCGCGACGTTCAAGAGTGATTTCATTGAACTGTTCAATCGCGGGACGTCGACGATTGATTTCTCGGTCACTAATTTCTCGCTGCAATACGCCTCCTCGACCAGTAATTTCGGATCGACCAGCGCGTCGAACAAGTTTGATTTAACCTCGGGCGTCATCGGTCCGCATCAATATTTCCTGGTGGAATTGGCGGGTGGTGCTATTGGCGCCAACCTCCCTGCTCCGGATGCGGCTGGCAGTATTTCGATGGCGGCTGCGGCCGGCAAGGTGGCGTTAGTTCGCGGGACTGGGGCGTTGGCCGCGACGACCTGCCCGGTCGATTCCTTGATTGCAGACTTCCTCGGCTACGGCAGCGGTCCCAACTGTTTTGAGGGTCCGGCGAGCGCTCCGGCCCCGGGCAATACCACCGCTGATTTTCGTAAGTTCGGTGGTTGCCAGGATACGAATGATAATGCGGCTGACTTCCTAGTCGCGGCCCCAAATCCGCGTAATACCGGATCGCCGCTGAACGATTGTTCCGCCGCCGATCTGTTTATCTCCAAGACCGATTCGCCTGATCCGGTGGTTACCGGGCAGACGCTCACCTACACCATCACCATTACGAACAACGGACCGGCAACGGCGCAGACGGTAGTGGTTACCGACAACTTGCCGGGCACAGTCAGTTTCGTATCGTGCTCATCGACCGGCGCCGGCGTTTGTGGTGGCACCGGAAACAATCGCACCGTTGGATTTGGATCGCTGGCGGCCGGCGCGACTGAAACGATTACTCTGGTCGCGACCGTCAATGCCGGCGGTGGCGCGACGATTGGGAATACAGCGACCGTCAGTTCAATCACTACAGATCCAAATTCGTCGGATAACACTTCCACTGCCACCACTACCGTTCAGGCTGCACCCACGCCAACGCCCACACCGACACCGACGCCCACACCGGCGGCGAACGTGATCATTAACGAGGTTGATTCTGATCAGACAGGCACGGACGTGGCTGAGTTTATCGAGCTGTATGACGGCGGCGCCGGTAACACTTCGCTGAATGGCCTGGTTGTCGTGCTTTACAACGGCTCGAATGATCAATCGTATGCGGCGTTTGATTTGGATGGATTCAGCACCAATGCGCAGGGCTACTTCACCATCGGCAACAGTGGCGTCGCCGGAGTGGACATTACATTTGCGAATGGGACGTTGCAGAACGGCGCGGATGCGGTGGCCCTGTATCAGGCCAACGGCGCAGACTTCCCGAACGGCACTGCGGTAACCACGACGAATCTGCAGGATGCGATTGTCTATGACACTGGGCAGGCCGACGATGCGGGATTGTTGGTGTTGCTCAATGGTGGACAGCCGCAGGTGAATGAAGCCGGCGCTGGCGACAGCACAACCGTCTCGATGCAGCGATGTCCGGACGGCTCAGGCGGTGCACGCAACACGGCGAGTTATGCCTTACACACGCCGACTGCGGACGGACAGAACACCTGTCCCGCGCCAAGTCCAACTCCGACACCCACGCCAACGCCTACTCCAACGCCCACACCGACGCCGACGCCGACGCCTACGCCGAGTCCAACTCCGACACCGACTCCTACACCTAGCCCGACGCCAAATTCGGGTTGGGTAATTAATGAGATCCATGCCGACCCCAGCGCGACCGCGGGAGATGCAAACGGAGATGGAGTGATCAATAGCGGCGACGATGAGTTTATCGAGCTGGTGAATAACACCGGAACCAGCGTGGACATCTCCGGATTCAAGTTGAGCGATGCGCTGAGCGTGCGGCATACGTTCCCGGCCAGCACGATCATTCCGAATGGTTGCGGAGTGGTGGTGTTTGGCGGCGGCACGCCGACGGGGACATTTGGCAATGTGACGGTGCAGACGGCCTCGACCGGGACGCTGAGTCTAAACAACACAGGTGACACGGTAACGTTGGCAGATGCCGCTTCAGCGACTTTGGCGACTTACACCTATGGCAGTGAAGGCGGCAACGATCAATCGCTGACGAGAAGCCCGGATGTGACTGGCGCGGATCCTTTGGTGCAGCATTTGACGGCGGCAGGAGCGGTGGGCCGTTTCTCGCCGGGCACCAAGGTGGATGGTACGAACTTCAGTGGATGCGCAGCGCCAAGTCCTACGCCCACGCCCACACCAACCCCTACGCCAACGCCGACTCCGACGCCCACACCGACTCCGACGCCCACACCGACTCCTACGCCAACGCCCACACCGGCGGCGAACGTGATCATTAACGAGGTTGATTCTGATCAGACAG
>JADMIO010814591.1_pt1 | contig 21189 bp, 10 predicted proteins | sample 8958161 | NCBI WGS metagenome assembly JADMIO01 (sample SAMN16585339, study PRJNA669376) | soil metagenome | isolation source: Crop rotation soil | place: USA: Cullars Rotation, Alabama | collected 2011
GCCGCGACTTCAAGTCACGTGAATTCCAAGCTTCGGATCCCACTGTGCTGGAAAGCCCTTCAGTTTACGATCCATAATAATTCTGATTATTTGATCTTTGGACAAACTACCTGATACTCTCAAATATACTCCCCATACATCTCCTGCTAATTGAGGGAATATTCTAATAACAACTACGGTATTTCCCGGCAATTTACCAACTGGAATATGGTCATAAACAGGTCCTACAACGTCAATGTCGTCCCTTTTTAACCAGTTTGGACTATCCAGAATTTTACTTAAATCAAAAAGACTCATTCGAACTGCAACATGGCGGACAAATAATTCATAAACACACAAGCGGCGATGTTCTTCCTTATAAGATAAATCAGAAGCAATTGTCGTCCAGAATAGCGGGCTTTCCTTGACATTGTCTAAATTCTGAACGGCTTGGTAGAGTTGTTCTTGAGTCGACTTAATATTGGCAACTATTGACAGAGGACCCCGAAGGGAACTCACGTCTATTGTATTTTGGGTATTGCTGTGACATGAAATGCAACATACACATGCAGCGGCAATAATAAGAATTAATATTTTGTTCATGTATGATGCGTCTTAAGGAAAGCTGTGTTTTGGGTGTCAGTTGTCAGTGGTCTCTTCCAGCAATCCATTAATGGCTTTGTCTCGCTTACCGTATAAATCAGACGTTAGAATTACTAGGTGTTTATCACATAAGTCAGCCAATATTAGCGCGCAAATGTCACGCCATCGGACTCCGTAAGGAAGAATGACGTCCTTAGCCAAAATAAGATCTGATGGTTTACCGTACTGGAGATAATATCTCAGTGATTCCTTCTGCCTGCACAACGCTCGACCGGTAGCGCTGTATTTGGGAATGTAGATTTGGTTATGCATGCATTGCATCGCTGGGATCGAGATTAGCTCATTAGGCAAAGGAGGGGAGGTGAACATGACTAATCCTCGTTTTGCTGAACATGCAACCCACCAGAAGATCGAAAGAATGATTACTGCGATTACGCGTGTGCTATACGAATTGATGGCCATGACATTTGTTCCGCTGTGACAGCGCTGGTCAGATGATAGAAAACGTATTCGTCTGGAAAAACAACCAGCTCTTCTGCTCAAGTATGCCACTGATTGGAGCGTTCTTACAAAGCTCAGTCGTCTTCAGCCAAGGTAGGGCTGATTTTGACTTCCCATGCTATTGGCGCTGTTTGTATGGTCTGATTGCAAACTTCAAGCCCTGCAGCTCGACAGATCCCGCCTCTTCACTCTTCCGCCCAGTCATGGATAGGTAAGGGTTATGCTGTTGTGGACGCGTTCAGGCGAAATCCGAGCGCCGCGAAATTTTGCTCCAAGTTGCCGGTCGCACCTCGCAGTATCAGTGCCGTGTTGAAGAATTCGCGGCGGATTGGGTACTCGGCCCGCAGTTTGTCGAACTGCCGGACGTCCATCCGCAAACGCTGGTCGTCGGCGGTGATGTCGTACACTTGGCGCACCACGCGCCGCAGAACTTCGTCATCCTGTTCGCCGCGGCCAACGCTCACCTCAATCCGCGGTACCGGCGGTGCCGGCAACGTCGGTTGCCAACCGGGTGTGATGCCGAAAAATCGACACGCCGCTTCATAAATCATCCGAGTGCCGTTTACCTTGCCGTCGAAGCTGTATCCGGCGATGTGCGGGGTGGCGAGATCCACGATTTCGAGCAATTCGGGTGAAATGTTCGGCTCGTTTTCCCAGACGTCCAACCCAACGCCGCTGACCCAGGCGCCGTTGATGGCTTTGGCCAGCGCTGCGTTATCGATGACCGCGCCGCGCGAGGAGTTGAGCAGAATCGGGCGGCGGATTTCCAGTTCGTTCAGTCGTTCCTTGTCGAACAGATGAAATGTTTTGTCGGCGCCGGTTTTGGTGAGCGGCACGTGCAAGGTGATGATGTCGGCTTCGGCCAGTACGCGGTCAAGGCCCACGAAATCCGGCAAATCCTCGGCGCGTTGCCGCGGCGGATCGTTCGCCAGCACCCGCATCCCGAGAGCCTGCGCGTATTGAACGACGCGGCGTCCGACGTTTCCCACGCCGATCACACCGAGGGTTTTGTCGCGCAACCGGAACTTGCCGCGTGCCGCGAGTTCGAGCAGGGCGGCGACGATGTATTCAGCCACAGAATTTGCATTGCTCCCGGCGGCGCTGGCGAATCCGATCTTTCGTGCAGCCAGGTATTCCCGGTCGATGTGGTCGAAACCGATCGTCGCTGTCGCCACAAATTTGACTTGGCTGCCGTCCAAAAGTGCCGCGTTCACCGGCGTGACCGACCGCACGAGCAACAGTTCGGCATCCTGAACGTGGCTGCTGGTAATCTGGCGTCCCGGCACCAGGCTGATTTCGCCGAGCGGCCCGAAGGCCTCGCGCACGAACGGAATATTTGGATCAGCTACGATCTTCATGGGAGGCAGGCGCGATGTAGGCCGACACTATGTGTCGGCACTTTTCGTTCAAAATCGGCTGCGCCGGCACACAGTGCCGGCCTACAGACATTTATGAAATGGCGCCTATTCATGCGCGACCCCCTCGAGACAGCGCGTCACCAGCGCTGTCCAACCGGTTTGATGGCTGGCGCCGCAGCCGCGGCCGTTGTCGCCGTGGAAGTATTCATAAAACAGGACCAGGTCTTTCCAGTGCGGATCATCGATGTACCGCCGGTCGAGGCCGTGCACTGGCCGCCGGCCCTGCGCATCCGGGAGGAAAATGCTGCCCAGCCGTTTGGCGAGCTCGTCGGCGACCTGTTTGAGGTTCAGCATGTTTTTGGACCCGGTCGGAAACGCGATCTTGAACGTGTTCCCGTAAAAATGATGGTAGCGCTCGAGGGCTTCTACGATCAGGTAATTGATCGGGAACCAGATCGGGCCGCGCCAATTGCTGTTGCCGCCGAACAGGCCCGTGTTGGATTCCCCCGGAACATAGTTCACGCCATAGCTGGAGCCATCGACCCGGAACACATACGGATGCTGCTCGTGATACTTCGAAACGGAACGGATCCCGTACGGCGCGAGAAATTCTTTTTCGTCGAGCATGTACTCGAGCACGCGTCGCAAGCGTTCTCGTGACGGAATGGCCAGCAGCCGGTGCCCATGAAGTTTCTCTTCGCCATCAGCATCCATATACGAAATATGCTGGGCCAAGTCCTGGCGGTTATTCAGAAACCATTCCAGCCGCTTGCGAAACCCGGGCAGTTGGCTGATGACGCTTTCCTCCAAGACTTCCACCGCAATCAACGGCAGCAGGCCGACGAGGGACCGGACTTTCAACGGAGTCGTGCGCCCATCCACGGAGAGTTGATCATAATAGAATCCATCCTCCTCGTCCCAAAGCCCATGTCCACCCAATGTGTTGATGGCGTCCGCGATGGCGACGAAGTGCTCGAAAAATTTCGACGCCATGTCTTCCGTGGCGGGATTGGACTGCGCCAATTCGAGCGATATCGACAGCATGGTGTTGCAATAAAATGCCATCCACGCCGTGCCGTCGGCTTGCTCGAGATACCCGCCGGTCGGCAACGGCTTCGAGCGGTCGAATACTCCAATGTTATCCAGCCCGAGGAAACCGCCCCCGAAAATATTTTTGCCGGTTGCGTCCTTGCGATTGACCCACCAGGTGAAATTGAGCAGCAGCTTCTGGTAGGTGCGCGAAAGGAACTGGCGGTCGCGATTCTCGCGCGAGGCCGTCATTTTATAAACGCGCCAGCACGCCCAGGCGCCCACCGGCGGATTCACGTCATCAAAGGCAAACTCATAGGCCGGCAGTTTGCCGTTCGGGTGCATATACCATTCTCGCAAAAACAGGACGAGTTGATCCTTGGCGAACTGCGGATCCAGTTTGGCCAGCGGCAACATGTGAAAGGCGAGATCCCACGCGGCGAACCACGGGTACTCCCACGTGTCCGGCATCGAGATCACATCGCGGCTGTAAAGATGAAGCCAGTCGGCGTTGCGGCCCTCCCGGCGCGAGGCGGGCGGCGGCGGCATCTGGGGATCGCCGTCGAGCCAGTCGCGGATGATATAGTGATAAAATTGTTTGCTCCACAGCAGTCCAGCGTAAGCCTGCCGGGTTACCTGGCGTTCCTGGTCGGTCATGACCTTGGCCAGGCGCGGCGCATAGAATTGGTCCGCCTCCTGTTGCCGCACCGTGAAAGTCTGGTCAAACTCCGGCCCAAACGGCGCCGGCACCGTCACCTCTCCTGCGGTCAAACGCAACCGGACTTGCGCCTGGCCGCCTGCGGGAATGTTCAGCTTATACCAAGCGGCGACTTTCGTGCCCGTCTGCTTTGGATTGATGGCCGCTGTGTTCCCGCGAATCACGTATTCGTGGAACGCGTCCTTGACATAGGGTGTCCACGTCTCTGTGCCAAAAAGTTTGCGGGTGTTGGTGTCGTTTTCGGTGAAGAGTAACTCGGGATTGCCTCCCGCCCAGAACCGGTGCTTGCCGAAATTGACGTGATCACCGGTCACGCTCCCGTCGGTTTCACGTTTCAGTGTCGGCCGGATCCAGCAGCCTTCGTGTTTGCAGCCCCAGACCCATGTGTTGCGGTACCACAACGTCGGCAACAAATGCAAAGTCGCCGCCTCGGGTCCGCGATTGGCGGCGGTGATACGGATCAGAATGTCGTCCGGCCCGGCTTTCGCGTACTCGACGAACACATCGTAATACCGGTTCTCGTCGAAAACTCCGGTGTCCATCAATTCATATTCTGGATCGCCTTTTCCCCGGCGCGCATTCTCTTGCACCAAATTTACATAGGGAAACGCGGCTTGCGGATACTTGTACAGCGCCTTCATGTAGGAATGCGTCGGCGTGGAGTCGAGGTAGTAGTAGCATTCCTTCACGTCCTCGCCGTGGTTGCCTTCGGGTCCGGTCAGGCCGAACAAGCGCTCTTTCAAAATTGGATCGTTGCCGTTCCACAACGCCACCCCAAAACAGAGCCGGCATTCGCGGTCGGTGATCCCCAGCAAGCCGTCCTCGCCCCAGCGATACGCGCGGCTGCGCGACTGGTCGTGCGTAAAGTAATTCCAACAATCGCCGTCAGCCGAATAATCCTCGCGGACCGTGCCCCATTGGCGTTCGGAGAGATAAGGCCCCCAGCGTTTCCAGTTTTTCTCGCGTTTGGCGTCTTCCGTGAGGCGTAAGCGTTCGGGGTCCGGAACCGGGGTCATGATTTCTTGTCGCACTTACACAGCAGCGCGTCGAGCGAGAATTTGCCCGGCCCAAAAATCAGGATCAACAGCGCGGCATAGAGAAAGAGAAACGGCGCCGCCGTCACGAACTTGTCCGAGTCATTGAAAATGTTCGCCAGAGCTTCGTGATCAGCCGTCACATACGCAATCACCATCGTGAAGGCCAGTGGCAAGGTGATGATCCGGCTGCCCAAGCCGAGCAACAACAGCAAGCCGCCGAAACATTCCGTGCTGCCTGCCACCATCGCATTCAACTTCGGCATCGGAATGTTGAGCGACGCAAAAAAACCGGCGGTCCGGTCGATGTTCATCAGTTTCCCGCGTCCCGTGAGAAAAAAGTGCCAGCCCCAATACAACCGGACCGCGAGCAGAAACGGCGACTGCAACTTGGACAGAAGGTTGGCGTAACGTTGATAGAACTCAGCAATTTTCGGATTCATGGGTTTCTCCATCTATTGGATTCACGCGCGCCCAGTAAGTTTCGCACAATTATAAAAATGACGGTAGCATTATTGATTCACAACCAATCCCCCTCATCCTGACCTTCTCCCCCGGAGGGGAGAAGGGACTCGCGACGGCACCCCCTCTCCCCTACGGGGGAGAGGGTTGGGGTGAGGGGATCATGGGTTCCTTTCGACATTCAAGGGAAAACTCATGATGGACTCGAAGCGTCTCTTGAATAACCTGTCACCCCGAGCCTGCGAGGAATTGCCAATTTCGCTGGCCTTTCGGAGTAATCGGCGACCCCTCGCAGGCTCGGGGTGACAAGTTTTATAGGAATTGAGATGACCTCCCGATGCCCCTTGCGCCGTGTGATACCATGCTCACTTTGAATTTATGAGCAATGTTGTGTCCATTTCCGCCGAGCCGCGCCTGACCTCGAACCGGCGTCTGGCGAAGTACGCCTTGCTTTCGATGGTGGGAATGTACTTCGCCTCGTTTTTCCTGCGTAGCGCGATTCCCGGCACCATCTTCAATGACCTGCAAAAGGAATGGAACCTCTCGGCTTCCGCCGTCGTCGGGCTCGGCTCGATTTATCTTTGGGTCTACGGTTCCATGCAACTGGTCGTCGGCATTACGGCCGACCGGTTTGGAGGCGCGCGCACGCTGCTGGTCGGCGGCATCATCCTGGCCGTGGGCGCCACGGCTTCTCCCTTCGCGACCACGCCGGGCATGCTCTACGCCACGCGGGCGCTCACCGCCATTGGCGACAGCTTCGTCTACCTCTGCATCATCAAGGAAGTCAGCCTTCTATTCGAACAACGCCGGTTCGCCTTGCTCGTCGGCGTGGTGCAATTCTTCGGTCCGCTCGGCGGCATGATGGCGATGCTGCCATTCGACCGGGCTGCCCATTTCTTTGGTTGGCGGCATGCGTTGCTGGCCGCGGGCGTGTTTACGTGTGGGGTCGTCGTGGTGAATTATCTGATCCTGCCCAAACTCGATCCGTTCGTGCCGCACACGACCAAGTTCACTTTGCGACCGGTCTGGGAAATCTTTTGCCATCGCCCCAATTGGCCGATGTTCGTCTGCGCATTGATCAATTTCCCGGTTTATTTCGTGGTCCAGATCGGGATCGGCAAGAAATTCATCCAGGACTTCGTGGGCTTGGAACCCGCCCAGGCCGCCACCTTCACGTTGATCATGATGACCGTCAGCGCCGTCGTGGCGCTCGGGTCAAGTTTTCTACTAAGACACACCGGCGGCAAACGAAAACCCTGGCTGATCCTGTCGATCGGCATGTTGCTGGGAGCCGTCCTGCTGCTTTTGACGGGCGTCTACTTCAAGCTAAGCGCATGGGTGTTTCTCACCGGCTACATCCTGCTGGCGATCTCGAATATCGCGAGCCCGATTGGCACTACCGTGGTCAAGGAACTCAACGAGCACCGTTACGTGGCCCAGGCGCTAGCTTTGATCAACACCATCGCCTATCTGGGCGTCGCCATGGTGATGGTCATGTCCGGCACTGTGCTCGACCTGTTCAAAGGCGGCGCCGTGCAATCCGCCACCGGCGTGCTTGTCTACCCGCCTCGCGCGTACGAAGCGGTATTCATCATTTACGGGTTATTAGCCATCGTCTCCATGGTCGCCACCATGTTCGTCCACGAAACCCACAATCCCCAGCCGGCGGACGAAATGGGTGAACCACCAGATCCGTTCAACTGAGCCCGACGGTGTAGCCGCGAAACTTTTTCGCGGCAATTGCGCCTGACCCTCAGACGGGCCGCGAAAAAGTTTCGCGGCTACAATTCACCACATCCATATCATTCCCTTACTCGGATCGGCAGGACCACTGTCGCCAAGCCGCGCCATTGCAGACGGCGCTGGATGGCGTAGGCGGTTTCGTTGTGCAGGATGCGCTGGTACCACTTTTCCTTTTCGAAAATCAATTTGCCGCCGAAGAACGTCGCCTTCGGGAACTTGCCCGCCAACCGCGCGCACAGATCCTCGGCGCATTGCACCGGCTCGATCCCCACATCCATGATGCTGTCGGCCGCCATCCCGTGACTGCGGGCGAACCCGACGAATTTATCGAGATCCTCCTGCGTATGCTTCTTCAGTTCATCGATTTCCTCGACGCCCTTGAACGCGCCTGAATCGACCACTGCGACCGACACGAACATGATCTGCTTGAAATAACCCGGGAACTGCCGCTGGATGTTCAGCAACGAGTGGATGCCCAAGCCGCCGTAACGATTGACCAACAACACCGCCGTCGGTTTGTTCGGGTCCAATTCGCGCGGCGCCGTATGCGCCTCCGTGCCGTGCGGAATATCGCTCAGCGTTTTCGACAAGTGGTCGAGCCCCGCAAACACCTTTTGATAATGCCGCCGGATCAACCAGCACAAGGCGATCAGCGCCGACGTGATCACCACTGTCATCCAGCCGCCTTCCATGAATTTTTCCTTTACCACGATCACCAGGATCGACAAGCAAAGCGTCAATCCGGTGGCGTGCACGGGCAGCGCCTTTTTCCATTCCGGATGATGCTTGCGTTCGGTGATCCAGAATTTCACCATACCCATTTCCGTCAGCGAAAAGGTAATGAACACGTTGATTGAATACATCGTCACCAGCGCCGTGATATCGCCGTGCGTGTAAATCAGCGTCCAGATCGACGCCAGCGCCATGATCAGCACGCCGTAATGCATCGTCATCCGTTCCGACAACGAACTGAACCGGCGCGGCAGCCACGAATCCAGCGCCATGTTGGCCATCACGCGCGGGCCGTCGATGAACCCGGCCTGCGCCGCGACGAACAGCAACGCGCCTTCCGCGCACAAACAAAGCACCACCCACCATTGACCAAAATGCAACTGCTCGATCATGACGGCGTTCATCGTTTTGCCGTCCTGTGGTTTGGTGCCCATCAGCAGGTACACCAGCAGAATGCCGGCAGCCGTGATCGCCAATGATGTCGCCATGTACGTCATTGTCCGTTTGGCGGTCGGCACCCGCGGCTCGCGCATGATCTGAATGCCGTTCGACACGGCTTCAATCCCCGTGTACGTACCGGCGCCGCGTGAGTAGGCCTTCGCAAAAATTAGGAACAACGCGCCGAACCCGAGCGTGTGCAATCCTGATCGCAGCCCCGTCGAAACATCATGCGCCACCGCCGGCAAATGATGCAGGTGCATCCCGATCCCGACCACCAGGCAGATGATGTGCGTGATCACGAACGTCATAAAAATCGGCACCAGGACGTTGATCGATTCTTTAACCCCGCGAATGTTGAGGATCAGAAGAATCACGATGACAGCGATTTCGATCGGCACCTTGTACTGCGCCCAGCCCAAGGGGAGAAAACTAAAAATCTGGTCGGCTGCCGACGCGATCGACACGCTGATCGTCAGCACATAGTCCACCAGCAGCGCGCAGCCCGACACCACGCCGGCGCCTGGCCCGAGCAGTTTGGTGGCGACCAGATAACCGCCGCCGCCCGACGGGAAATGTTCGATGATCCGGCTGTAGGCGTACGAAATGATGAACACCGTCAACGCCGTCGCCAAGGCCATGAACACCGCCAGGTAGGTATGTTCCCCGAGCGCCCGGAACGCTTCCTCCGGCCCGTAAGCCGACGAACTCAATCCGTCCGCGCCCAGTCCCACCCACGCCAGGAAGGCGATCAACGACATTTTGTGAAACAAATGCGGATCCTTGCAATCCTTCGGCGCGCCGAACAACACCCGTTTCGACTTTTGCACCAACGTCATGTTCAAACTCCATTCAATCGCACATCAATTCTGGAGCTCTGCTCAGCCGGGACGCGCCCTGAGAAAAACGCGTCCGCCGCCATCAATGCCCCAAGGCGCAAGTGCGTTCCAAGACACACCGCCGCCATGTCATTTGGGTGGATCGTTGGCGCCCCGCAGTGGCGGGGGCAAGAGGATCGCCCTTCCAGTTGCCGACGAGGTTAGCTGACGGGCTGGGTCTTGGAAGTGACCTCGCGCGATGGTGGCCCACCGCCGTTCGCCCCGTCCACGAGAACGTCCGTGGATTTGGTTCCCCCGCGTCGGCCTGCAGGAAGGCAAACCGACTTAGGCTGCAACAAGCCGCGCAAGATAGGCCAGGGGTGGTCGATTGTCGAGAGGTTTAGGGTTGAAGGTGTGCAAGTGGTTGAATGTTAATGTGTTTCATTTGGAGGGCCACGCTCCGTCGTGGCCGCATTTCGAAAGCGGACGCGACGGAGCGCGTCCCTCCAAATTGGTATTTTTCTTAACTGAAAACCATCCCCGTTCCGGTGGCATCGCGCTCGGGCCTCCGCCATACTTTTGCCAACTCGATTTTGGAGGACGCGTTATGGACCACAACTTACCCAGCGGCATGGATCGACGGCATTTCTTGAAGATCTCTATGATGGCTGCCATCGCGGCCAGTACCGAACAATATCTCTGGGCCGCGTCCGAAAAGAAAAACGACATCCCTTTCAGAAAGCTCGGACGCACCGGCGAAAGCGTTTCCATCGTCGGCATCGGCGGATTCCACCTCGGCAAACCCGACGAGAAAGAAGCCATTAAGATTGTACGGACCGCCCTCGATAACGGCGTCAATTTCCTCGACAACTGCTGGGACTACAACAATGGCACCAGCGAAGTCCGCATGGGCCTGGCCTTGCGCGACGGCTACCGGTCCAAGGCGTTCCTGATGACCAAGATCGACGGACGCACCCGCGAACTCGCCGCCAAACAGATCGACGAATCCCTCCACCGGCTCCAGACCGATCACCTCGACCTCCTGCAATTGCACGAAGTCATTCGCATGACCGATCCCGACCGCGCGTTTGCCGAAGGCGGCGCGATCGAGGCGCTCACCGAGGCCCGCAAAGCCGGCAAAACGCGGTTCATCGGGTTCACCGGACACAAAAGCCCGGACATCCATTTAAAGATGCTCGAGACCGCCGCCGCCCACAAGTTCCGGTTCGACACCGTCCAGATGCCATTGAACGTGATGGACGCCCATTTCAACAGTTTCCAGCGCCGCGTCCTGCCGGTCCTGGAAAAGGAAGAGATCGGCGTGCTCGGCATGAAACCAATGGGCAGCGGCATCATCCTCGAAAGCCACACCGTCAGCCCCGTCGAATGCCTGCATTACGCGATGAGCCTGCCCACGAGCGTCGTCATCACCGGCTGCGATTCGATGCCGATCCTGGAGCAAGCCCTCGACGCCGCCCGCACCTTCAAGCCAATGAAAGAGCAAGACATCGCCGCCCTGATGGCCAAGACCAAAGAAGCCGCCCAGCACGGCCAGTTCGAGAAGTACAAGACGGCAGATCAGTTTGATTCGACGGCGCATACGCCTGCTTGGCTGGGGTAGAGGAAGTAACCGCGAATAAACGCGAATCAATCTTCCAAAAAATGTCATCCCGACAAAGGAGGGATCACAAGCTACTGCTGGAAAGGGCCGTAGGGGGAAGGGGTCTGAGTTGAGACCACGAAATACACGAAACGGGCAACGGCTGGTTTCGCGCAAAGACGCAAAGGCGCGAAGCTGAAGAGCTGAATAGGGATCCGATATCCGTGCGGTCAAAGGCGTTCCGCAGGGGCGCTCTCCGCTGGATTTTATCGGCAAGACTGAACTTGCTGCTAATCTTTTCCGTGTGACTCAGACGGAAGAAAAAAATCCGCGCTGAACGATTCGTGGCCAGCGCTCGTTAGAAAATGTTGCCGAGCAAGTTGGCCAAAAAGTCCGCAAAACCATGATTGATATCAGCGGTCGCAAGCCGAAAAATTTGCCTGCGGCTGCAGATATTCGTGGTGTTCACAAAAAATTGAAGTCTTCTCATCGAGCTATACGCAAACCTAAGAATTAACTGCTGTTTCGGTTTTTTTTGCGTTTTGGTTTTGCGGCTGCAATTATTGGCGCAGTGAGCTTTTCGTATAAAGCAAAGAGATATTCCACTCGTTGTCTGTCGCTATCGAAAGGCTCAGTTCGGTAGCAACGGTCCACAGCGCGATCGAGTCGGTGATGTGCTTTCAACAGCGGTTCCGGCATTAGCAGCGGATCATACAAATCAGCCAATACCGAAGTTGGAAATTTGGCTCGTTCATGCAAAACAGCTTGTGCTGATTCTACAACAGTTTCCCGATGTATTCCCGTCACTTCGACCGGCCACGGATAATTGTTGTATATAAGGCCTGCAGAGTACCGGTAGTCCGACTTGAATCGACCACCTACTTGGCGAACCCACGCCATATGCATATCGGAATGAAGAACACCAAAATGGAACAAGGAAGCACGGGAAATCACATAAAGTTGATTTGATGCTATGACCTCTGGTTTCAGATATGCAATTGGGACATAGCGACGACGAACAGAAGACAGCGTTGGGAAAGCGAGGTACTCCGAGTCGGGTTGTCGGATCTCGGCGAATAACATCGGAGTTAGGGAAAGCTCTTTTGTGGTTTCACGACCTCTTCCTGCTCGCCAATCCCAGCACGGCCTCAATCCGTTTAATGACCGGTCGCATGGCCCTTACTTCTTTCGGGTCAGCATCTTTCAACCATAGACAGAAACGCTGCTCAGCGTGGATAAGTTCTCTCCCACCAATGAATGGACGAATGTATTTTCCGGCAGCCGGGCACTCGCGAATGATTTCGCTACGTTCTTCCGGAGCCAAGGTATAATGTCCATCGTCCAGGGCGAAGCTACCATAAGTAACTTCTGGCCAATCGCAAATTGGTGTGGATCTGTTGCGTATCAGAATGTCTGAGCTATCAACTAAATACGGATTAATACGTGCGACTTGAATTGCGACAGGATCGCCATTTGCCCCATCATAATCAAAGAGAACTTTTTGCTTGGAAGGGAGAACGCCAAAGCCAATGATAACTACATGAACATGCGCTTTGCCGCGTGCCTCGCTTTCCCAAGGGAAAGTTCGATGAGCAAAGTGAATCACTAGGTGATACTTCGTAAGTAGTTCGTTCCAGATAACGCCAACTTGCTCACCTTGTGTTATTGAGTTTGTGGAAACGAAGGCGGCTCGTATAGATGTTCCCCGAATGTATTCTGCGGTTTTCACGTACCAAGCACAGACGTAGTCAAGAACGCCAGCCCCTTTGAGCTTTCTGAAAACAACCTCCATATCTGATTTTTGACTCTCATTTTGTTCCTTTTTTCCAACAAATGGAGGATTGCTTAGAACAAAAGAGCATTCGCCGGGTGGAAGAATGGAGTGCCAGTCTGCGCGAAGGGCATTGGCAAAATGTATGTGCGGGGACGCTCGCAATGGCAGACGCTGATACATTTGGCCAAAAGCTTGTGAGAGTGCGACGTTGGCTTGGTGGTCAGTAAGCCAAAGTGCAACTTCAGCAATGCGGGCGGGGAATTCCTCGATCTCTATGCCGTAGAATTGGTGAACATTGAGCTTGGATAATTGGTTGATGTCGTCCAGTGGCATTTCGTGCTGTTTGCCGTATAGCTCAATCAGAACTTCGAGTTCCAATTTGCGAATTTCGCGGTATGTCAAAACAAGAAAATTGCCACAACCGCAAGCGGGATCAAGAAAACGCAGTTTCGCGAGCTTTTCTTGAAACTCTTCTAAGCGCGTAGTACGACGTGTGGAACGGTCTGCTTTAATGGTTTCAAATTCGGTAATGAGGTCATCAAGGAAAAGCGAACGGATGAGTTTGAGAATGTTCTTTTCCGCCGTGTAGTGTGCACCAATTTGTCGGCGTTCTTTGCTGTCCATTACTGATTGGAATAGCGAGCCAAAAACGGCGGGCGAAATTGTTTCCCATCGGAATGCGCAACAGGCGAGCAAGCAATTCCGCATATCGGTATTGAACTCGGCGAAGTCGAGGTTTTCGCCAAATAACTCGCCGTTAACATAAGGAAATTGCGCGAGTTCCTCATCGAGATTGCGTTGGCGTTGCTGTGGATCAGTGTTGAGCACACGAAAGAGCTGTTCGAGCCGAACACCAAGGTCAGAGCCATCTTCGGCGGTGCGGTCTCGCAAAAATAATTCAAAGGCTTTTTGCGGAAAAATTCCGTTGTCCTCCGCAAAGAGACAGAACAGGATGCGAACTAGAAAGCGTTTTAATTCATGTCCGGTGTAACCACCTGCCCCTAATGCATCATGTAAATTACACATGAGTTGCGTTGCTTCAAGATTGGCCGGGTCCTCAGGATTTAAACGGTGATGAGTATATCCGGCTATAAAAGCAAAACTTCGGACATGTTTGTGTAATTCGGCGAGCGGGAATTCTATGGTCGGCGGCAGTCGTTTGAGCAACGGTGTATCCGGATCTTGCTCCGGTTCGAGATCATGCAGAGCAATGCGTGTGAAATCTGAAACTATCAACCACCTTGGAATCTCGCGGTCACGCCCCGAATCCTTGAGACCACGAATATAGACCATGCCTTGCGCATGTGCTTTGCCGAGGTCACCACCAGCAGATTTATGTTCGACCAAAAGCTTAGCCGGCCAAAATAGGTCAATGAAGCCCCAATCGCCTGTCAGCTTGCGAACCGGTTCCTCAAAGGTAGCAACTGTGCGTCGACGTACGCCGAATACATTGAAGAATTCGTTCCAAAATGTTTGGCGCTCACTGGCTTCGCGCGCCTCACCTTTCCATTCTTTGCTAAAAGCAATAGCTCGATGGCGAATCTCATTCCATGAGAGTGGCATTCAGCGGATTGTAGTAAGCGGTGAGCAGTTTGACAACAATCTAAAATCCGCGTAATGCCCGTTTGACGTCAGCGAAGCTGCGTGGCACAGGCGTGCTCTTACTCAAATTGGGGAGGCTGGCAAGGTGCACAAGCATGGTTTACGCCTTTAAGTCAGCCAAACGCGCGGACATCGGAACGGCCAAGGCGCGCACCACGTCACGTATACCTTCGGATGGTTGCCAAAACTTGCCTCCATCATGGCACGCTCCGCCCAATGCACCAACTCGGAGATCGTCATCCGGTGTTGGAGATAAGCGCCAATCTTGTTGGCAATTGTTTTGCGAGTAACAGTCATGACCTTGTATCTTTCTGTGTCCGCGATTTATTGGATACTTTTCATGAATTTCAACAATTGTCCATTGGTGTCGCTGTCAAAATTCGGTTGAAAATGACATTAACCCGGCTGGATACCTAAACGTCAGGCATCCAGCCCTACAATCCCCGCGGCCTTCGATGTCGTTCACTTTGCGTCTTAGCTGTCTTTGCGCGAGACTAGCCGATTCGTTTCGTGTGTTTGGTGTATTTCGTGGTCTATTATTCTGGCCTGTTCCGGATTCGCGTCAATTAGCGTCTATTCGCGGTTTGTGTTCGGAGGTCTAAAGTTCAGGGTTGAGGGTCTAGAGTCTACGGTCTAGGGTCGACCGCCTCTCATTCCTCGGCCCTCAGTCCTTCCGCAGGCAGGAACAGCACGGCGCAGGTCAGAAACAGAAACACCACCGCCGAGCCGATCCATTCCCAGAAGCCGAGTTGCCAGAGCGGCGAGGCGTTTGCCAGGTGGTGGTGCAATTGGCCGGTTTGATGTAGATAAATTCTGGCTCCGAGCCAGACAGCGGTGAACACGGGCAAGGGGAGCGTCAGACAATTCCAGGAGATTAAGAGGCTCCGGCGTTGCAGGACTTTTTCCGGGAAAAACGCTTTGATCCCGCAGACGTTGAAGACCACCATGCCGACGCCGATGCCGATCACCGCCAGCCGCATCAGGATTTCGTGCAGCTTGGGAACCGGCGAGACGCCTTGGGCCGGATGCGAATGGATCAGACTGCCGAGGGTCAATAAAACGCATCCGATCCAGAACAGCAGCGCGCCGGCTTGGGCGGTTCGCGGCGTCGCTTGCTGCAAACGCCGGCGAATGTAGCCCGCGAACGGCATCATGAGCAACCCGGCCAGGGCAATCCCGATCCCGGCCACCTGATGGAATTGCGGATTGTTCCGCGGATAGAGCAGCTTGCTAATCGTGACGTACCGCCAGTCGTACGAACCGGGGTAGAGCCACACGGCCAAGGCGATTGCGCCGAAGTAAGCCAGGAAAAAGAGCGGGAGGACGACGAACAACATGGTTCTTCGCGAAACATCACCCTGCAACAACTTGTACAACGTCCGGAACATCAAAACTCCATCGAACGAGCCCTATTTTAACGACGTTAAACGCGCTGACAAGCCCGATATTCCACATTCAGAGAAAAAGTAACCGCGAATAGACGCGAATGAACGTAAATGGGGAACGAAACGGCCACGGCAGTCTCACGCAAAGACGCCAAGGCGCAAAGAAGAACGGGCCGGAACCACGAAACACACGAAACACACGAAAGTGGACACCAATCGGGAAAGGAGTTTACACAAATCCCCTCATCCTGACCTTCTCCCCCGGAGGGGAGAAGGGAACTGAAAGACAAGCCCGCTCAATTCTCGTACTGATCCCGACTTTCTCCTTCGGAGGGGAGAAGGGAACGCTCTTCGGCTCCTCGCCCTTGGGATGAGGGTGAAAGTTTCACTAAATCGGCGGGATACTAGACGTTGCTCCTTTGCTAAAGCTACGGCGGCACAGGCACGCATTCCGCCCCTACAATTCCCTACCTTGGCGACGTTGCGGCTTTGCGCGAAGCATTCCGGTCTTATTCGTGTGTTTGGTGCATTCGTGGTCTCAACGTCGGCCCTTCCTGATTCGCGTGCATTGGCGTCCATTCGCGGTTGCTCTTTCTTCCCCACCGCTCATAGCCGATAGCCAATCGCTCATCGCCCCAAGCCCATAGCCCACCGCCCATAGCCAAACGCTCCTCGACCCAATGCCCATAGCCCATTGCCCGTTGCTCACCGCTCATCGCCCTTCCGCACTCCCGTCTTGACAATGGCTCCTCAGCGCAATAAAACCGCCAAGCTACGTGAGGTGTTGTGGCTTGGTGAGGCGTGTCTTTTCGAACCACCCAGGTCCCTTGTCGGAGCAATCGAAGTCGTTGCGCTTGAATCACATCTTCGCATGGGGTTTGACGCGCCGGAGTGCTTGCGGTTTTTGGTCTGAACACGGTCGGGACGAACGCGGTGGGTACGATGATAAAACGGGACGACGATTGGACTGTCACCAGCCTATGAATTGCCGGCCTGTTTCGTTTTTTGCCAACCAGTCACAGAAAGAGAGTCAAGTCATGAAGTCACGTTTCCTCAACAACTTCTCCATTGCGCGGGTGACGCTCGCGGCGGCGATCCTGGCGTCGGCGGCGGTTGCCCGGCTCGACGCGGCCACCATCACCGTGATCAGCCTGGCCGACGGCGGGCCCGGTTCGCTCCGCCAAGCCATCCTCGACTCCAGCAGCGGCGGCACGATCGCGTTCGACCCGGTGTTGTCCACCAAAACCATCGTGCTCACGAACGGCGAACTCGTTGTCTCCAAGAATCTCACGATCAATGGTCTCGGCGCCGGCAATTTGGCCGTCAGTGGCAACAGCACCAGCCGCGTGTTCCACGTTTCCGGGGGTGTGAATGTCTCGATCAATGGACTGACGATCAACGCGGGCACGCCGGGTGACGATGGCGGCGCCATTCTGAATGAAGCCGGCAGCACGCTCTCGATCGGCACGAGCGTGTTGAGCAGCAACACCGGTATCAACGGCGGCGCGATCAACAACGCCGGTACCTTGACGGTGCACGATTCCACGTTGTCCGACAACAGCGCGGCTGCGGGCGGCGCGATCTACAGCGTCGGTTCGCTGACGGTCATCAACAGCAGCATCCAGGGAAACACGGCCGACGCGAACGGCGGCGGCATCGTTAGCTTGGGTTCTACCACCATTTCGAACACGCTTGTTTCCGCCAACGATTCCACCACCGGCCAGGGCGGCGGTCTTTATTCCAGCAACAGTGTATTGACGGTCTTGGCGAGCCAGTTCACCGGCAACTCGGCGTCCAACGGCGGCGCATTGTTCACGGATGCCGGGAGCGCGGCGCAATTGCGCGGTAGCACGGTCTCCAACAATTTTTCGACTGCCGACAGCGGTCTCGGCGGCGGCATCGCGAATTTTGCGTCGTTGACCCTCAGCAACAGCGCCATATTGGCCAATAGCGGCGGCGTCTTTCTTGTCGGCGGCGGGATCTACAGCAGCAACGGCGTGATCACCGTCCTGTCGAGCGCGGTGGCCGACAATCAGTCCGCGGCAGGCGGCGGCATTTTCAATGACCTCGGCACGACCGGCACGCTCGTCAACGCGACGATCTCCGGCAATCTCGCGTTCGTGGCCAACGGCGGCGGTATCTACAGCTTTGGTCCATTGAACGTGATCAGCAGCACGATCTCCAATAATGGAGCCAACATCCAGGGCGGCGGCATTGATGCGACGAATTCGGATTTGGTGGTCAGCAACAGCACGGTCACCGGCAACGGTTCGGCAACGGCGGGCGGGATCATCCTCGAGAGCAACACGGGCACGATCACGCACAGCACGTTGACGTTCAACGAATCGTCCGATTCCGGCGGTATTCTGAACCTCGGCGCGCTGACGCTTGAAAACAGCTCGGTGAACAATAATTTCACCGAAGGTAACGGCGGCGGCATCCGCAACGGCGGCACGCTCACGGTGAACCAGAGCACGGTGGCCAACAATTTTGCCCTCAACGGCGGCGGGATTTATCACGACGGCAGTACCCTGAATGTCGTGCGCAGCACCATCAATGATAACAGCGCCAATGCCGGCGTGGGCGGCGGCGTGGATGCCGAAGCGGGTGCGGTTTCGATTTTGCTCAGCACGATCACCGGCAACGATGCGGTGAACGGCGGCGGCGTGTTCGTCGATGACGGCGCGACCTTGACGCTCTCCGAAAGCACGTTGAGCGGCAACTCGGCGGGCGATGGCGATCAGTTGGACAACAGCGGCGGCACCGTTACGGTCGATAACACGATCTTCGCCAACCCGGTCCAGAGCACGAACATCAGCAACGAAAACGGCGGCACGTTCACCTCGCTCGGCCACAACTTGTCGGATGACGATGAAAGCGCGCTCTTGAATCAGCCGGGCGATTTGAACAGTGCCAATCCCGGTCTCGGCGATTTGGCCGACAATGGCGGCCCCACCTTGACCCTCGCGCTCCAGTTCGGCAGTGACGCCATCGGCGCCGGTGGCCCGTTGTTTGCCTCCCTACCATTGGTGACCCCAACAGTCGGCAGCCTGCCGGTTTATCCGCCGTTCACCGACCAGCGCGGTGCGGTCCGCTTCGCGTGCGGCACGATGGACATCGGCGCGTTCGAACTTTCCACCAACGCTTCCCCGACCGTTCTGTTCACCTTGAATGGTCCCGCCACCATCACGAATTTCTGTCCGGTTGTGTTCGTCGATCCGGGCACAACCGCAATCAACACCTGCGGCGATGCCTTGCAAATCTCCGGTGGCGGCGCGCACAGCCTGGCGTTGCGCACCGATGGCAGCGTGGCGGCTTGGGGCGATAATTCCAGCGGCCAGACCAATGTGCCGGCCAATCTCGAAGCGATCAACGTTTCGGCGGGCGGCGCGCACAGCTTGGCCGTATCCAGCGACAATAATGTCGTCGCTTGGGGCAGCAATTCCAATGGCCAGACCGATCTGCCGACCGATGCCACCAACGGCACGGTCGTCGCAGTTGCGGCGGGCGGATTCCACAGCCTGGCGTTGAAAAACGACGGCACGGTGATCGGCTGGGGCGACAACACCTACGGCCAAAGCACCCCGCCCACAAATAATAATGTCGTGGCAATCGCCGCCGGGCGTTATCACAGCCTCGGGTTGTTGAGCGACGGCACGGTGATCGGTTGGGGCGCCGGCAGTTTCACCGCCAGCCCTGAGGACGGAATCAATTATGGTCAAACCGCGATTCCGGATGGCTTGAATAATATCGTCGCCATTTCCGCGGGCGCGTACCACAGCATGGCCTTGCGTAGCGACGGCACGGTCTTCGCCTGGGGTGCTGGTTTGGGCGGCAACAGCGTGTTCGTCGACTTCGGTCAATCTCAGGTCCCAGACATCGGGAATGTGGTCTCGATTGCAGCCGGCGGATTCCACAGCTTGGCGCTCATCAGCGACGGCACCGTGGTGGGCTGGGGCGATGATCAACAAGGCCAGGTCAGCGGCGCATCGGCCGTCGACAACGCCGTGGCCATCGCGGCCGGCACCTATCACAGCCTCGCCATTCAAGCGAACGGCACCGTGGTCGGCTGGGGCAGCAATTCGAATGGCCAGTTGAATGCGACGATCGATCTGCGTTCCGATTTGTCCAGCCTGGTCACGACCGGCGATATCGGCACCACCAATGGCTTGGGCAGCTTTACCAGGACCTACACGCTGAACGGTGTTCCGTCCGTCGCTCCGCTCACGCGCACCATCGTCAATATTCAGTCCGGGACGCCGTCGTTCACGAATCCGCAGGCTGATATTGTTCGCGGCAATGATTTCAACAAGTGCGGCGCGACCGTGTTCTACCCGCAGCCGAAGGCGACGGATTCCTGCGGCACGCCATTGACGCCGGTGGTGGATGACTTTAACCACCTCAGCGGCTCGTTCTTCCCGATCGGGACGACGCTTGTCACCTACACCGTGACCGATTCGCAAAACCAGCCGGCCCAGGAATCGTTCAACGTCACCGTGCAGGACGTTCAGCCGCCGACGTTGACCTGCCAGAATCTTACGACCAACACCGCGCCTGGCGAATGCTCGTCGGTGCCGATTACCTTCGCGCAGACCGTGTCCGATAACTGCCCGGGCGTGACCGTGACCTATGATCCGCCCAGTGGTTCGACCTTCCCGAAAGGCACCAACACAGTCAATGCGACGGCGGTTGACGCCGCGGGCAACACGAACACATGCTCGTTCACGGTCACCGTGGTTGACCGCGAGTTGCCGGTGTGGACCTGCCCGGCCGACATCACCACGAATGCGCAATCCGTCGCCGGCGCCATCGTGACCTTCGCGCCCTCCGTGACCGACAATTGCCCCGGAGTCACCGTGGCAACGGCGCCCGGCTCCCTCGATTCCGGCGACACGTTCCCGATCGGGTTGTCGACGGTCACCCGCGTGGCCACCGATGCTTCCGGCAATCAGTCCATCTGCCAGTTCAACATCCGGGTCCTCGGGCCGCGCGCCAACCTGTTGGATGTGCAGACCCAACTGCTCGCGCTCCGCGATCAGGTCAACGCGAAGAACGGCAGCCAGATCCTTGATAAAGCAATCAAGAACATCGTCCTGGCCAACAATGCCTGGTCTGACGATACCCACGTGGTTCCGTTCGAAGGCAACGCGTTCTTCAAGGAAGTCAAAGCCGTGGAACAGGCGTTGAAGAGCCTGCTCCATCACTCGCACGTGCCGATTGCCACCGCCACAATTCAGGACCTGGCCAACCGCGTGGAAGCCGCCGCCCGGGTTGTTGCGGAAGTGGAAGTCAGCGATGCCACCAAGGCCGGGGCCAACCCCGGCTCGGTCAGCAAGGCCAACGCCACGCTGGCCCAAGGCAAATCATTGGCCAGTTCCGGCAACCTGACCGGCGCCGTCGGCAAGTACGGCAG
>JADMIO011525468.1_pt1 | contig 21182 bp, 18 predicted proteins | sample 8958161 | NCBI WGS metagenome assembly JADMIO01 (sample SAMN16585339, study PRJNA669376) | soil metagenome | isolation source: Crop rotation soil | place: USA: Cullars Rotation, Alabama | collected 2011
GATGATGATGATCGGGATGCAGACGAGAAACGCCCAGAAGCGCGCGGTGCCGAGACTGCTCACGATAAAGCCCGCACCAGCCGCGCCCGCGAAATAGCTGATCGATATCCAGAGGAAGTTGCGACTCCACATGCGCCAGATCGACTCGTTTACCTTGAGTGCACTGGCCGTGGCGCCGAGTCCGGTGTGGACCAGATACTGGACCATACCCATCAGACAAAGCGCGATGAGCGCGAGTGACGCGTCGTTCTTGAGGAGTCCGGTGGTAGTGCCAAATGCGAGCTTCAGAACCGACGCGGTGACGAACACCGCCAAAGCGAGTGCGGCGCTGCCAAATGCGACGGTTCTGACCTTGCGGCTAATTCGCAACGCCGAGCAGATACCAGCGAGCGCGCCGATGATCACGGCAGCTTCACCACCGTAATGCAGTAGCGCGATGAACACGAACGTGTCGTCGACGGTGATGTTGACGTTGATTTGCGGAATGCGGATCGCGATGCGCGAACCGATGACGGCTGTGACCAGCATCAACAGCAGAAAATAGCCGTCGACGATGCCACGTGGCAGCGTGTAGGCGGAGTAGAGACAGCAGACGGTGCCGACCGCCACTACCGACCACATGTAAACGCTGATTGAAGTTGGTTTTTTCATGTCCGCACGGTCTTTCGAGAGGGCCGGTGTTACTTCATTGCCGGCCCGTTGTCGCCGAGTGAACAGTCACCGATCGCGAACCCATCGCCAATCGCGAATCCGTCACCGATCGCAAAGCCATCGCCAATGGCGAAGCCGTCGCCAATCGCAAAACCATCACCGATCGCGAACCCATCGCCGATGGCAAAGCCGTTGCCGAGCAGCAGCGCGTTGGCCAGAACGTAGGAACCGCTAAACAACATCGAGCCGTCGCTCTTCGTCAGGTAGCTGCCGAGCGTCACGGTTTTGACCCACATGGTGTAGTTCAAACTCTGGCTCGTGAGTCCTTCGTTAACGCCGTCGCCAAGGAGGTAACCTTGTCCATAGCTGACCTGATACTTGTTGATGAGATCCTTGCCGGTGATCGTGGTGCGCTTGAGCACGAGTCCCTGGGTCCAGGGAAATGTCAGACCGGCAACAGTGGTTTGCGGGGCAGGAGCAGACTGAGTTAGCAATGCCGATCCGAAAGTAGGTTTCAGCAGGCCCAAAAGATCGGTGCGAACAATCTTCGCGAGGCTCACCGCACCGGCAACGTTGAGCTGACCGGCGCCCTGGTCCAGTGTGTTGAAGCCGGACAGTGGCTGAGCGGTATACATCAAAAGCATCTTTATCATGTTGGGCGTGAGGCTGGAGTTAGCTTCCAACAAGAGAGCCGCGGCGCCCGAAACCATCGGCGCAGACATCGACGTACCGCTGAGGTACATGAGCTTCATGTTGGTCGTGGAGTATTTGTAAGTCTCGAGTTGGGGATACTGCTTGAGCAGGTTGTTGCTGACCGCTTCCGCCGCGATGATCTTGTTACCAGGCGCGACGAGATCCGGCTTGATGAGGTTGTCGTAATGAAGCAGACCGTAGGAATCAACTGAGTAGCTGCGCGTTGGACCACGTGAGCTGTAGCTCGTTACTGCGTCGTCGTTGCGCGCGTCGGTGCCGAAGCTGTTGCTGGCGCCGACGGTGATCGCTGACGGCTCGTTGCCGGGACAGTGAATGGCGCCGTAGATCGTCTGTCCGTTCGCGTTTTTGCCATTGTTTCCAGCGGCCGCAACTACGACTATGCCGGAGTCAACGAGCTTGCGAACAGCATTGCAGATCGGATCGTCTTCGTAAGAGTTGATCGCGGGAGTGCCGATACTCATGTTCACGACGTCCACGCCGTAGTTGCTCTTGTTGGCGATCAGCCAATCGAGTGCGGCCAGCACGCCGGACACTTTGCCGACGCCCTGTGAATTCAGGACGCGCAGATTAACGAGAGTCGCTGCCGGCGCGATACCTTCGTAAGCACCGCTGGTCGGCGCTCCGTCTCCCGCTGCGATGGCCGCGACGTGAGTTCCGTGTCCCCACGGATCGTCAGTGCGATTTTCCCCGGTGAAGTCTTTACTGACTTTGATCTTGCCGGTGGTGGCGAATGATTTGTGTTTGCTGTCGATGCCGGAATCAATGATCGCGATCGTGACACCCGAACCATCGAGCGTGTTGTTCAGACCAAGTAATGATTTCTGAGCCCGGACCTGCTGCGTGCCCGTGGTGGTTGTGACGTGACCGCTTGGGCCAACTTCCGCGTCGAGCGAGATGTACGAAACGTCAGGATCGGACGCCAGTACGTCGACGTTGTTGGCCTGAACGTCGACAATCCTGATGTTCAGGTTTGAAAGCACGCTGACGAGTAGACCACCGACTGTGTTGAGCAATCCGCCCAGCAGGCTTGGTGAGGCTGTTTTTGACTGGACGATGACTTTGACGCGCGCGCCGCCGTTGCCTGACAGGATAAGTCGTTGCAGGTCAGGCGAGAGCTTCGCGTTGGTGGTGCTCGTCAAAGTGTTTGCGGCTCGAGCATTTGTGTTGGTCGAGATGAACAGCGCTGAGCACAGGGAGACGAGCACAGCGGCAGTCACAAAGCGTTTCAGGGGATGGGGGCGAACCATTCAATTTCTCCACGGCTGAGAATCAAAAAATAACTGGGGCTCAAAATGCGAGCACCGCCCTAGTGCGACCCTCGTGCCACGTACTTTTGTGAGCGTTTTGTGACTTTTACCTGTGTGTTTGAGAGCAGATTGACGAGCGACATGTCAGTTTGAACGCGAATCGGTCTTCAAAAATTTCCAGCTACGAAGAGCTCTTGGAGTTAAAAAGGATTCACAGGATTACGAGATCTTGTAATCCTGTGAATCCGGTAACAAGAGTCCGTTCGCAGTGCTACGCCAAGGTACAACTTAAAGCCTGCAAACAAGTATCGATAGGGCAAGCAAAGGTCTGCGCGCCGTTGCCGGCGTAAAGGATTCCTATTATCTGTCCGTTTGTCCTCACGATGGCTGATCCGGAATCTCCTTTGTCAGAAAACTGAGTACCATTGAGTCCTTCAATAGTTATAGATCTCCGAAACCAGCACGGCCCTGGATCATACGGCACTGGTCCAACAACTGTTGCTACATCGGTCACTTCACCGTGCGTTAGGCCTGTTGTCCGGCCAACTTTGAAAACGCGATCGCCAATGCGAGCATTCGTCGTTGCTGATGGAACGACCAGATTACGGAATGGCAGATAACCCTGATTGAACGCTATGTTCTCGTCCAGCTTCGCCACGCCGGCATCGATCTCATTGAACGTAACATTTCCCGTACGCGGTGTTGCTCCGGCTGGGCTGGGGAGCAAACTGACAAAATTGGTGAGCACAGCTATTTGTTCATTAGGGTCATGTACAGTACTGCCGGGCTGAAGAATTCGATCGCTGCCTCTTTGTCCTCGATTCTCGCCTGCGACAACGTGATTGTTAGACAACAAAGCGGGGTCGCCATTATCTAGACGAACAAAACAACCGAGTGTGCCGATAATGATGAAACCTTGTGCGAACAGGCCCTGACGATCATCGTCATCAAAATTCTGAATCTGCAGACCGCCAACGAGCGGACGATGACGATTTACTTCAGGGACTACACTTGTTGCTGCGGGACTAACAGGGCTTCCTGGTACGCCTGGTACCATGACCAGAGACTCAACTTCGCCGAAAGTATCTCTAAAAGCAACTGGCACACCCTCAAAACTCTGGATTGGAGGCGCGCCCATATTCAGTGGCACGATAGCCTGACTATTCCTGATTGCACGGAACCCGTATTCGCCATCATGACGAGAAATACCTACAGCTCTTACTCTCTCATCGCTTTCGAAAAGTTCTTCTGCTGCGGCTTCGATCTTGTCTTCACATTCTTCGTAAGAAACACCCATGGTGAGCTCCTTTCTGGTGACAGGTGAGATGCGTGAGCATAGAGGTCGCGCAAGGATACGTTAAAGTCGTCTATTGAGGAGAGACTCTAACAGCAATGAGAGGTTGAGGGTGAGATCTCGGTTTCGTTTAGCGATGACTGAGAGGTTCAGGTATTTTGAAATTCCCATTTACTATTATGGGAATGGTCTCGCCGTCCAGGGTAATGTGAGATGGAATATCAACATCTTCACCCTCAACGCGAACCCGAATAGCCACCTCTGATTTGTTCTGAGGATTCAAGGTGATACCAAGAGAATACCCGCCGTTGTAGTCATTGAGTATCCTCTGCTGCACCTCAGGTCGTTCTATCAAATCAGCTAGACGATCTTGATTCATTTCAGCCTCCCAAGACACGAAATACGAGGCTCATTATACCGCACGCGAGTTGAAAGGGTGCTACCCATTTGGGGTAGTCACGCTCGACTCATGAACGAATTTTAGCCACAAAGAAGCACAAAAAGCTCAAAGATTTCTTTGAACTTTTTGTGCTTCTTTGTGGCTAAAACTCTACTCTACTACTCCTCGAGAGACTGGTCGTGACAGATCTCCTGAAACTTCTTCTGATCATCACGACATCGTTCGCTGTTTGGTCCAAGATCGTTCCTGCAGTCCTTGATCAATTCCTGGCGTAGCTCCTGACACTGCGAATGACAATTACCCTGGAATGCAAGTACGGAAAACAATAACGGTACCGCAAATATGTAAGCCAGCTTCCTCTTCATGTTCATCTCCTTCGTTCTTAACTGCCCGGAGAAAGAAGTTGCTGACTGTCAGCCCTTATTACCAGCCCTCTAAAAATATATCCGACGAAACATTTCCTCACGACGATCCGTTATTTTTTCAGCGTCCGGGAAGTCCAAACATTAATCACCACACCCAGAAGGAGGTCGAACGTGAAGTCACGATTACTCGCTGCTCTCGTTACACTTTGTTTCTACTGCTCCGTAACAACTTCCGCGAAGGACTGGCCGCAGTGGCGTGGTCCCGATCGAAACGGCATCTCTTCCGAAACCGGTCTGCTCAAACAATGGCCCGCCGACGGACCAAAACTCGTCTGGCAAGTAAACGATCTAGGCGACGGCTACTCGACGCCGGCAGTCGTCGGCAATCGAATCTATCTGATGAGTAATCGCGGACTCGATAATGAGTTTGTCCAGGCGCTCTCAGCTCAGGACGGAAAGGCCATATGGACCACGCGCGTTGGTAACGTCGGCAATCCGAATCAAGACCCGTCGTATCCGAAAGCACGCTCGACGCCGACGGTTGACGGAGATCTGCTTTACGCGCTCGGTTCTGATGGCGATTTTGTGTGTCTCGAAACAAAGACCGGCAAGATTCGTTGGCAGAAGAGCCTGCGCAAGGACTTCGGTGGCCAGCCCGGTGAATGGGCCTATGCGGAATCGCCTTTAGTCGACGGCGACCTCGTTGTCGTCACTCCAGGCGGCGCGGACGCGACGCTCGTTGCGCTTAACAAAAAGACGGGCGCACTCGTTTGGAAATCCGTAGTGCCGGGCGGTGATGCTGCTGCTTATGCATCGGCGATCGTGGTCCAAGTCGCCGGACGAAAACAGTATGTGCAGTTTCTGAGCAAGGGACTGATCGGGGTCGATGCGAAGACGGGACAGTTTCTCTGGCGCTATGCTGAAGTTGCGAAAGGTCCGGCACAGATGTGGACGCCGAACGCGCATGGTGAATCGGTGTACGCGGCCGCGAACGGCATTGGCGGCGGCCTAGTTCGTTTGAAGGCAGATGGAACGGCCGAACAGGTTTACTTTGCCCGCGGGTTGCCGAATGGAATTGGCGGCGCGGTCGTGATTGGCGATCATCTTTACGGCACTGAAATAGGACAGAAGCTAATGGCGATGGAGTTTGCGACTGGTAAAGTCGCCTGGCAGGCTGAGAGTGTTGGCTGGAGTTCAGTCGCATACGCGGATGGGCTGTTGTATCTTCATGGTGTGAATGGTGAGGTAGCGCTGGTCGAAGCGACTCCGGAAGCGTATCGCATCAAAGGCCGCTTCAAGCCGCCCGCGCCGCCGGAGCACAAGAAGGTTGGACCATTCCCCGAGGCGTCGTTTTCGTATCCGGTGATCGCAAACGGCCGGCTCTACATTCGCGACCTCGGCACATTGTGGGTTTACGATATCAAGAGCAGTTAGACAAGGAAGGGGACACTGATGAATCTCTCGAAGCAATCGAATTGGGTGTTGATTGTTGTGTTGTGTGTAGTCATCGGAGTGATGGCGAGCATCTCGCGTGGCAACAGTGCGACGACGCCGGCAGAACCTCAGGACGTGATGAGTCTCGATCGGCGGCTGAGTTCACTCGAGCAACGTTTTTACATGGTCGAATCGAACATCAGCCGGCTTCAGACATACTTGTCTACACAACGTCCGCCGGTTTCACAACCGAGCACGAACGATCGCGACATCATTGCGATGCGTGAAGAGATTCAACGACTTAGCTTGCGAGTGAATGAACTCGAGTGTGGCCTGGCCAAGCTCGATCAGAGAACAACTCCCGCGAGTCGCAGGAATACTACAGACAAGGCGAACGATCCGTGTCGCCTGAATGCAGACACCCCCATTCATCTTTCCGCGCGCCCATGAAATCTGTAAAGTCATTGATTTGCGAAAATTTTGCGACTGAGGGTGGGCAAACTGAGGAGAGAGGTGGGTTATGCAGGTTGTTGCTTGTCGTAACTGTGGGGCGAAGAATCGGGTCGATGAGGCAAAGCTGGCGACCAGTGAGGCAAGGTGTGGGCGGTGTGGAGAAAGGCTGACTGGAGTTGAGTCCGGCGGTGAGCAGGATGCGAAGCCGGTGATCATTACTGACCAGACTTTTGAACGCGACGTACTGCAGGCGAGAGGACGGCCGGTGCTGGTTGATTGCTGGGCGCCGTGGTGTGGTCCATGCCGGATGGTTGGACCAATTATGGACGAACTTGCCGCGGAGTCTGCCGGGCGTTATCGGATTGCTAAGCTGAATGTCGATGACAATCAGCAAACTGCTTCGCGTTTCAACATCTCGAGTATTCCTACGATGCTCATCTTCAAAGACGGCAGGCTTATCGATCGTCTTATCGGTGCACAGCCGAAGCAGGTTATTGCCGAGCGGCTCCAGGTAGCATTGCGATCCGCTGCCTAACCCAAAGAGTGAGCCACAAAAGGCACAAAAAGCACACAAGAGACCTAGTCACGGAGCTTCAAGTAACTCGCGTCAGTTCTCTTGTGTGCTTTTTGTGCCTTTTGTGGCTCACTCTTTGGGAGGATAACCTAGTGCGTTCAGGTTGAGTCGGATCTCGTCGATGACCGTCGCGTCCTCGATCGTCGGTGGAATGCGATACTCAACACCATCGGCCATCTTCTTTATCGTGCCGCGCACAATCTTGCCGGAACGAGTTTTGGGAAGCCGGTTCACAACCGTTGCCACTTTGAACGAAGCGACTGGTCCAATCTTCTCGCGCACGAGCTGAATCAACTCCGGAATGATCTCTCCGTGCGGTCTTTCGACTCCGAGCTTTAACACCACCAATCCAAGCGGGACTTCACCTTTTAACTCATCCGCAACTCCGATCACGGCGCACTCCGCGACATCAACATGCGCGGCGAGTATCTCCTCGAGGGCACCGGTCGATAGTCGATGTCCGGCCACGTTGATGATGTCGTCCGTGCGACTCATGATCCACAAGTAGCCATCCTCATCCTAAAAACCAGCGTCGGCCGTCTTGTAATACCCGGGATACGAATCGAGATACGATTCAACGTATTCAGCATCTTTGTTCCACAATGTCGGCAGACATCCCGGCGGCAGCGGCAACTTGATCACGATGTTCCCGATCTGGCTATCAGGTACCTCGGAGCCTTCATCATTGAGCACACGCACGTCGTAACCCGGAACCGCTTTGCTACACGAGCCAGGTTTCACCGGCAGCAATTCGATGCCGACGCAATTCGCGCCAATGGGCCAACCAGTTTCCGTCTGCCACCAATGATCGATCACGGGCACGCCGAGTTGTCGCTCAGCCCACGCCAACGTGTCGGGATCACAACGCTCGCCAGCCAAAAACAACGTGCGGAATTCTTTCAGATCGTAGTTTCGCAAGTAGTTGCCGGCGTGATCTTCACGTTTGATAGCGCGAAAAGCTGTCGGCGCAGTGAAGAGCGCACGCACTCGATGTTGCGAGATCACGCGCCAGAACGCGCCCGGATCAGGTGTGCCGACCGGCTTGCCTTCGTACAGCACAGTCGTGTTCCCGTGCAGCAATGGTCCATAGACGATGTAAGAATGCCCGACCGCCCAGCCGAGATCGGACGCAGCCCAAAAGACTTCGCCCGGCTTCATGCCGTAGACGTTCTTCATGGACCACTCGAGCGCGACAAGGTGACCACCGTTATCACGCACGACACCCTTCGGAATGCCAGTCGTGCCGGAGGTATACAAAATGTAGAGCGGATCAGTTGCGGCTACTGGAACACACTCAGCCGCTTCGGCGTGGGCCAATGCGTCACGCCAATCTATGTCCTGTTTGGCGATCAGATCAGCTTCGAGTTGCGGGCGCTGGAGAATGATGCATCGCTCGGGTTTGTGCTTCGCCGAGTCGACGGCTTTATCGAGCATCGGCTTGTATGGGACGACGCGGTTCACTTCAATGCCGCACGAAGCCGAGACGATCGCTTTCGGACGCGCATCGTTTATACGAGAGGCCAGCTCGTCCGCAGCAAAGCCGCCAAACACAACCGAGTGAATCGCGCCGATGCGAGCACACGCGAGCATCGCGATCACCGCCTCGGGGACCATCGGCATGTAGATGATCACGCGATCGCTTTTGTTCACGCCTTGTCGACGTAGCGCGCCGGCAAACCTCGCGACTTCGTTCAAAAGCTCGCGATACGTGTAAGACTTGATAACGCCCGTGACCGGGCTATCGTAGATGAGCGCGACTTGTTTCGCGCGGCCGTTCTCAACGTGCGCGTCGAGCAGGTTGTAGCAGGTGTTGACCACTCCACCTGCAAACCATCGGTAGAAAGGAGCGCGTGAAGCATCTAACACCTGGTCCCAGCGTCGATACCAGTGAATCGAGTCCGCGGCCTGCGCCCAGAAACTTTCGGGATCCCGCCGCCACGCGTCGTATGCGGCTTCATAGGCTCCGCTCATGCTCGATTCTTTTAACTGCCTCGACACGGTAGGTCAACTATTAAGCAGCCACAAAAGGCACAAAAAGCACAGAACGATCTAAATTGTTTTGTGCTTTATGTGCTTTTTGTGGCAGAGACGTTTTACTTTTTCGGTTTACTTTCTCCGCGTGCGACTTTGAGCTCTTCGATGATTCGTTGGGCGAGCTTTGGCGCGGCGTCGTTGCCATCGAAGGCTGTAACCTTTCCGGTGGCGAGAACGATTCCGTTGCTGCGATTAGTGATCTTGTAGGTGAAAGTGTAGGTGAAGACAGGACGGTCGATGTCAATAACGACGTCGGCGACGTCCCGTTGACCCCAGCCATCGACGATCGCCATCTGCCACATGTCAAACTCCTGACGCTTGCGCAAAGCGTTTTGTAGTTGCACGTCCTCAAAGAACGTGGTGCTGGAGTAGATATAGACGACACGTGCGCGCCGCAAGAGAGCTTTGGGCGAAGTTTCAGCGATTCTCGCGGCCTCTTCCGCGGCTAGTTTTTCTTCCGCAGCTTTTCTTAACTCTTTCGCTTTGATTTCGTCGGCGACGCGTTGTTCAACTGTCTGCGACGGTTTAATCGTGACGTTGACGTTTTGTTCTGTGGTCTGCGCGTGCGCACTCGCGGCGATGAGAGTTGCGGTTGCAAGTAATATCAAGCGTGGGGTGAGTTTCTTCATCTTGTCAGCTCCTCTGTTAGAATTCAGGCGCGTTGCTAAACGGCAAACTGTGTGCCTGCAGATCTACAGCGTTATCGATAAGGTTGGACCAACGAACACGAAGAAAGTACGACAGGTGTGCGACTAATATTGCAGCGACTGACACATACGTGACCACTTCCTCAATCGAAGCACAATGGCAATCACAGGCTGAGCGACGGCGTCGTATTATTAAGTTTATGCTGCTGCTTCTCCTCATATTCCTGATCTTGCTGATCGCGTTCTGGTTTTGGGTAACGCAGCCGCTGTTATCGCGCGCGCACCCGAATTCGGAAAGGACAGTCGATCCGTCGCGGCTCGAGGCTCACGTTCGCAAGCTCTCGATCGAGCTTGGTCCGCGCGATGAAAGTCATATCGAGAACCTCGATCGAGTCGCGGCGTACATCAAGGACGAGTTCAGCCAAACAACCGCACAAGTTTCGGAACAAGTCTATCGCGTTCAAGGCAAGACTTATCGAAACGTAATAGCTCAGTTTGGACCGGAGTCAAACGAGCGAGTCATCGTTGGCGCGCACTACGACACGGCTGGACCATTGCCCGGCGCTGACGATAACGCGAGCGGTGTCGCGGGCTTGATCGAGCTCGCGCGACTGCTGGGCCGGCAACAACCGCCGTTGCGAGTGGAGCTGGTTGCGTTCAGTTTGGAGGAGCCGCCTTATTTTCGTACTACTGGAATGGGTAGTTCGGTTCACTCTGAGTCCCTGCGGAATCAGAACGTGCAAGTCAGAGCGATGATTAGTCTCGAGATGATCGGTTATTTCAGCGACATGCCGAACAGCCAGGCTTTTCCGGTAGGCGTGTTGAGTGCTTTCTATCCGTCGCAGGGAAACTTCATTGGTGTCGTGGGCAGGCTGAGTGATGGATTACTGGTTCGCAGGGCGAAGTCAGCGATGCGCAACGTTACGCCACTCCCTGTTTATTCGATCAATGCTCCGCAATTTGTGCCGGGTGTCGATTTTTCTGACCAGCTGAACTACTGGCATGCGGGATATAGCGCGATGATGATCACGGACACCGCGTTCTATCGCAATCGCAACTACCATACGGCCCAGGACACAGCGGAGAAGCTCGATTACAAACGGATGGCGATGGTGGTCGAGGGTGTTTATGCAGTGGTGATGGATTTGGCGCGGTAGGGACCACAGATTACACAGATCGGATGAACGATCTGTGTAATCCGTGGATGGCCCAGGGCAGGTGGTTACTGCGTCGTGCAGGATGTGTCGTCGATTACAAACGACGTTTGTAGCGACGAGTCTTCGTTGCCGAGGAAGTAGATGCGCACTGTCTGTCCCTTGAAGGCAGTCACATCGAACGTCCTCAACACGTAACCCGTAGTCTTGTTAAGGTTCGAGAAAGTGCCAAGCGTCGCCAGCACCGTGTTGCTGGAGTTGCGAACTTGCACTTGCAACGTGTCGAACGCGGTGGTTGTTGTTGTTTCAGCGGTATTGATCTTCAGCCAGAAACTCAACGTCACCGTCGTTGCAGTTGATGGAATTGTGATCTGTTGGAAGAGCGAATCCGTGTGCGTCGTGCCGTAGCCGTCGAGCCATGCATAGAACGAGCCGGTGCGCGGCGTTTGGCCGGTTGAGTTGGTGATGACGCCCGCAGTCGCGGTCCAATTAACGGCGCCCGATTCGAAGCCGCGGTTCAATAACAACTCTGCGCCCGGAACCGGCGTCGGAGTCGGAGTCGGAGTCGGCGGTGGCGCACCAGTCAGTAACGAGAAGAGCAGCCGGTTCGGTGAGCCCGTTCCCGGGTTGCTGACATGGTTTAGAGTCGAGCTGTTGACGATGGCCGCTGTGACTGTGGCCGGTGAAGCAGTCGGATTTGTTTCGAGGAACAACGCCGCGACGCCCGTGACGTGCGGTGTCGCCATCGACGTGCCCGAGATCGTGTTAGTCGCTGTGTCGCTCGTGTTCCAGGACGACGTGATGCTGCTGCCCGGAGCAAAGATGTCGACACAAGTACCGAAGTTCGAGAAAGACGAACGCGCATCGGTGGTCGTCGTAGAACCAACAGTAATCGCGCTCGGCTCACGAGCTGGAGAGGAGCCGCAGGCATCCAGATTGTCGTTTCCAGCCGCGACCGCAAAAGTCACTCCATCAGCAACAGCAGCAGCCACCGCGCTGTCGACAGCGGATGAAGCACCGCCACCGAGACTCATATTGGCCACTGCCGGTTGGCCTGCCTGATGATCCGAAGCGACGAAATTAATGCCGGCAATGACGCCGGAATTGGTTCCGCTGCCACTCGAATCAAGCACGCGAACGGCGACGAGCGTAACGTTCTTCGCAACGCCGTAAGTCGAACCGCCAACCGTGCCGGACACGTGAGTGCCGTGGCCGTTGCCGTCATTCGTACCAAGACCGTCGCTGATGGCTGTGAAACCAGAAATCACGCGACCGGCAAATTGAGTGTGAGTGGCGCGGATTCCGGTGTCGATGATGTAAGCTTTCACGCCGGAGCCGGTGGCGTTATAGGTGTAGGTGCCGTTGAGAGGCAGATCGCGTTGATCGATTCGATCGATTCCCCAGGTGGCGCCGGTCTGGGTCGTATCGATGCTGACTACGCCGTCCTCTTCGACAAAGGCGACGCGTGGATCGTCAGCCAGTCGCAGAGCTTGTCTTTCATTCATGCGCACTGAAAAACCCTTGATGGCGCGACTATAAGTAAAGCCGCCGCTACGATCGCCGTCAAAGTCGCGCGCGAGACGAAGCGCTTCGCTCTCGACGTCGCCGACGTCGTTTTTAAGAACCACGATGTATTGGTTTGGGATTTTTTTATCCGCGCTCGTGCGTCGGAATTTCTGACCGTTCTGACCGTGAACCGCAGTGAAGACCAACACGGCTACGGAAATGGCTACTAAGGCAAACACTGCAAACGTTTTCTTCATATGACCTCCAGAGTGAGAGCAGATTGTTGCTGGTTATAAGTTGGGAGCGTCCGCCACTGAGCTATCGAGAATTCCAGCGAAAATGCGGACTGGACTTCTCGACACGATTAAACTTTTACCTGGGGTGAACAGAACCGAACTGGGAGGAACAGCGTTTTGGGAGGTAACCGACTTCTGGGTTGGCAGATGATAGAGCCAGCCACGGTTAAAAGCAACCCTTAACAGGACTCTTCGACAATGCGTAAATACACTTCAAATGTGTTTGTCGCGCTGCTGCGTGGCGTGAACGTCGGCGGCAACAACATGATCAGCATGAGCTCGCTCAAGAAGAGCTTCGAGACGCTGGGCTTCACGGATATTCTGACTTACATCAACAGCGGCAACATCATCTTCAAGTCAAAAGACGCTGACGCGCGGAAGCTGGAAAGCAAGATCGAAAAAATGCTCGTGCGAGATTACGAGCTCGAGTCGAAGGTGGTGTTGCGTAGTCTTTCTGAGATGGAGCACATCGTAAAGAGTTTACCGAAGACGTGGACGGGCGATAGTAACTGGCGCTACAACGTGATCTTTCTGCGTCACACGATTGATTCCGAAAAGATCCTCGACGAGCTCGAGCTTAAGAAGGATATCGAAGAAGTTGAGTATTGCCCGGGCGCGCTTTTCTGGTCGGCGCAAGTCAGCGAGTTGACGCGAACGAACATGCTGAAACTCTCGAGCCGCAAGATGTATCAGGACATGACCATCCGCAACGTTAACACCACGCGGAAGCTGTATGAGCTGATGAAGAAAGTTGAGAGCAGTTAAGTATGGACATAGAGACTCTGCGCGACATGTGCCGGAAGCTTCCGGCGGTAACGGAAGATATCAAGTGGGCCCACGACCTGTGCTTCTCGGTGGCGGGCAAGATGTTTTGTGTGGCGGCGCTTGAAGGACCGCTGACCGTTTCTTTCAAGGTTAAGGACGAGGAGTTTGACGAGCTTTCGAGTTCGCCGGGAATGCGTCCGGCGCCGTACGTCGCGCGTTATAAATGGGTGCTGGTTGACGATCCGAAGCAGCTCAGTCGCAAGGAATGGGCGCACTACGTGAAGCAATCGTATGAATTGGTGCGAGCGAAGCTGCCGAAAAAGTTAGCAAAGCAGCACGGATTGGGCTGACCTAATCCTGCAATCGTGAAGATCCTGCAATCCTGTCTACATAAGAGTGACATTAGACAGGATTACAGAATTTTCATGACCACCCAGATTGCTATCGTTCTCGGATTACTGATCGTCGCCCTCGTTCTGTTTAGCCTCGAACGAATCCCGATCGAGGTTGTCTCGCTATTGCTCGTTATCGCGTTGGTCCTCACAAAAACCTTGACCGCAGCCGAAGCGTTCGCGGGATTTGGCAACGACATCGTGATCACGATCGCGGGTCTCTTCGTCTTGACAGGAGGGCTTGCGAAGACGGGCGTGATCGATCTCGTGGGACGGCGCTTACATCGCACCGCCGGCGACAGTGAGTTTCGCATGACGGCGCTGATCATGTTCGCCGCCGCGTTTTGCGCCGCGGTGATGAAGAACACGACTACGACGGCGATGTTTCTTCCGGTCGTTTTAGGTATCGCCGCACGCAGAAATATCAGCCCGTCAAAGCTGCTCATGCCGCTAGCGTTCGGAGCGATTCTCGGCGGCACCTGCACGTTGATAGGAACGTCGACCAACCTCGCGGTGAGTGGCGCGCTGCCGCGCTATGGCATCGAGCCGTTTACGATGTTTGAGTTGACGCGCGTGGGAATCGTGATCGTCGGCGTCGGTATGCTGTACATGCTGTTGTTAGGTCTGCGTCTCCTGCCTCGCAGGGAGTCGGCTGAGTCGCTCACAGAGCAATATCACGTCAGGCAGTACATCACGGAAGTCATCGTGCTCGACGACTCGCCGCTCATCGGTAAGTCACTCGCTGAAGCGCGTATCGGCGACGAGCTGGACCTGACTGTTCTTGGAATCATCAGAGGCGAGCAGCAATCGCGGATCGCGCCCAACCCACGCGAGAAGATACAGGCTGACGATCTATTGCTGGTCCAGGGTCGCGTCGAAGACATCCTCAAAGTTAAGGCCGAAGCTGGCATCGAAATCAAATCCGACTTCAAATTGAGCGACGCTCATCTGGAGGACAAGGAAGCCGAACTGTTTGAGGCGATGGTGCCGCGTGGTTCCGACTTCATGGGTCGCACGTTGAAAGGTCTCGCGTTTCGACGAAGGCACGGCGTGGTTGTGTTAGCGATCAATCGTCACGGCGTGAATTTGCTTTCGAAAATTTCAAGGGTACGGCTGCGGTTCGGCGATGTCCTGTTGTTACAGGGAAGTCGTGAACAGGTCGAAACGCTTGCGGCTGATGGTCAGGTCTTGCTGCTCGAAGAGGTGTCGGAGAAACATCCGCGTCCGGAGAAGCAGCGCTGGGCGTTACTGGCGTTCGGCGTTTTTCTTTTCTTCTCGCTCACTCATCTCGTGCCGTTGCCGATCGCTGTGCTGCTTGGTGTCATGATCCTGCTGGCGACGCGATCAGTGCGCATGTCGGAACTTTACGAGCTCATTGATTGGCGTTTGCTAATTTTGATTGCGTGCATGATGAGTTTTGGCGTGGCGATGGAAAAGAGTCACGCGGATCAGTATCTCGCTGATTTGATCGTGAGAGGCACGGGACACTATGGACCAATGGCTGTGCTGGCCGGATTTTTCCTAATGACGGTCGCGCTGACGCAGCCGATGTCGAACCAGGCCGCCGCTCTCGTCATGCTGCCAATATCGGTGAAGACCGCGCTCGCGCTCGGCCTCAACCCGAGAACGTTTGCGGTAACAGTCACCTATGCAGCTTCGTGTTCGTTTCTGACTCCACTCGAGCCCGCCTGCGTGCTGGTCTACACCCCGGGACGTTATCGCTTTGTGGATTTTCTGAAAGTCGGTTCGCTTCTGACGATCGCTGTATTCGCGATTGTGATCTGGCTAGTCCCCATCTTCTGGCCCTTCCGGTGATAAGTATCTTCACTGCAGGTAGCACAAAACGTCTAAAAATCCCACCCACGGCAGTGGGTGGATTTGGTTCAGGTCCTTTCTACACGAGCGCTCCAGAACCGCTACTTAATCCCACCCACGGCAGTGGGTGGATACTTCAAATATTAACGACAAAGGATCTGAACCATCCGCCCACTGCCGTGGGCGGGATTCCGTCGCATCACGGGGCTACTCATTAGAAAGAATTTGAATTTATCCACCCACTGCCGTGGGCGGGATTTCAGACGATTCGTACTTTTGAGGCAATCCTTTTCACTGCGTCGCGGCGGGGAGTTTCTTCAGCGACTTCTCGATCATGTTGTTCAACTTCTTCTTGTCTTTCAGCACGCCACTGGCCGACATTGGTTTTGTGAACGCGAGCACTTCACCGCTATGCGCATCGACAACGCCAACCGTGATCTGCGCGAACGGAAAATCGAAATTGAAGATGTTGATTATCGAGAAAGCAGTCTTGCCTTTAGTAAACATTCTGCCTTGCCCGCGAATGAACACCAGCACATCCGCGTCCTTGTGAACGTTGAGCAGCATCACTTCGTCGCCGAGCGTGAAGCGCGCTTTTTTGATGTCGTTTGATTTCTTAACGAGTTTTGGGAGCAGGGCATCGTAGCGAGTTTGAATGTCGGCCAGTGTATACTTTCGCGTCTCATCTATGGCCGCGGCTTCAAACGGATTCGGCGCCACAGTGATCTTCTTTTTCTGAAGTGTCTGGTTCACCGCCTCCGTCACACTGCCGCTGATGTTCGCCGATTCAGCCACCATCATCTCCTGGCCTTTCGCGCTCTCTTTCACGATCTCGACTTTCGCCGGAAGGATGACGGCACTGCGTATCGTTACTTTCTTCTCGGCGACTTTCGGATGTAGATACTGGCCTTCGACCGCATCGTAGTTAACAAACACGCAGCACAGGACCACAAACACAAAACGAATCGATATTTTCATGCGCGGGCTCCCTCTTCGGCGGGTTAGTTATTCGACTCTCTGAGAACGGAAATGCGTCGTCGGATGCGCTCGTTGTCGATGGCGCCAGGCGCGAGCTCCAGATATTTCGCATACTCACTCGCTGCGTCTTCTTTTCGATTCAGCTTCTCGTACAGCATTCCCAAACCCCGATGGGCGCGCGCGTTGAAACGATCCAATTCGAGCGCGCGAATAAACAACTGCTCGGACTTCGCACTGTTTGCTTTCCAGGCTTCCTGACCCGCCGGAGTTGCTAACAGCTCAGCGTCTTGTTCTTCGAGTGTGCGTTTTTCGCGGCTGTTCGCGGCTTTCTTTTTCGCGCCGGTCGTGAGCTGTTGATCGGTAAGCTCCGCGTTGCGTGGTCCAAGCGTGCGATACGACTCCGCGAGATAGAAAACGTTCTCCGATGATTCCGGATGTAGCGTAATGAGTCTCTGACTCACGAACACTGCCGATCGAAATCGTCCTTCGTTGATCGCCAAATCGACATCGTGCTTATCGACGGCTTCCATCAGCGCGAGATAATCAGCGCGCGCGGTCTTTGCTTCGTCCGCGGACAGTTTCTTCGCATCGGCACTGATGCTACTGCTCGTGTAGTTGATCCGTTCCTGAAGCTTCGGGTGATCGCTGTAAAAGGAATTGAACTGCTCACCTTCGATGTCTCTTTGCAGCGCCTTGAACGAATTGGGCATTCCCTCCGGAGCAAAGCCGGCGGCGGTCGCGGCCTTCAGTCCTTCCATGTCAGCTTCTTTTTCCTGTTCACGACTGTAGCCGAGCACGCTGATGGCGAGCATGAATGGTGAGACTGCCGCGATCAGATCGATTGCCAGTCCGGCTGGTCCACCAATCGGACTCCAGTTGCCGATCGTGTTGAGAATGTTGATGGCGAGGACTTTCTTCCTCATGCTGCGGTTCTGTAGATACGTGTGCCGCTCGGTAACATGAGTGACTTCGTGCGCGAGCACAGCAGCAAGCTCGTTCTCGTCATCGAGCAACGCCAGCAGTCCCGTGTTGATGTAGATCGATCCGTTCGGCATCGCGAAAGCATTCGGAACCGGATCGCGTAGCGCGCGAAACTTCCAATCGACGTTTTCGAGGTTCTTGTCAGCGACGACGGCCGTTCCGACGCGATTCAGGTAAGCATCCAAAGTCGGTTCGTGATAGACCGCGCCTTCCTTCTCGAAACGCTCGTCGAGCAGCTTGATCTCGCTGAGCAGATCCTGATCGACCTTGCCGAAGACGAATTTCTCGTCCTCCGGTTGCGTTAACGTGCTTGGCGTCGGGACACTCACCACGTTCGCACTCATGGGCAGGGAAGAAAGGAACAGACTGACTACTAGCAGGGAGATTTGAATAGTTCTTTTGAGGCTCAAGGGAGTACCTATTATGGGTGAGATTGAACTGCGAAAACTCGAACTGCTACCCGGCGGGTTCGTTCGGGAAAGAGTATAAGGCAGGTTAGCCACAAGAGGCACAAAAAACACAAACGAAGCTTGTGCTTTTGTGCCTCTTCGCGGCTAAGTGCCGAGTTCCTACGGTGTTGCGGCTTTTTTGTGTTGCAGGATGTTACATGTGTCAACGACAGACGTTGGATCGATCGCGACGTTTCCTTCGTCGATGTGTTGAATGATTCCTTCTTTATCGATCACGAAGGTAGCGCGGTTGCCGAAACCCTGCTCTTCGTTGAAGACGCCGTAGTCTTTGACGACAGTGCGTTTGAAATCACTGAGTATCGGGAAGGTGACTCCGATTTGCTTTGCGAATTCGCGGTTGGCGGGAATGCTGTCGACACTCATGCCGAAAACTTGCGTGTCGGTGGTTTCGAATTTGGCGATATCAGCCTGATACGCCTGCAACTCCTTCGTTCAACCACCGGTAAACGCCAGTACGTAGATGGCAAGTACGACGTTCTTCTTTCCTTTGAAGTCGCTGAGCTTGTAAATCTTTCCGTCGGTGGCACGCAGCGTAAACTCAGGCGCCTTGTCACCGACCTTCAGGTTCGTTTTGGGTGGCGCTTGTTGGGCCAGTGCAGCAACGCTAAGCACAGCAAGCAGCAAGAGGGACGTAAATACTCTCATGTACACAATCTGATCTCCTTGCCGATAGACAGGATGGAGTGAATGCAGTTTGAATTTATGCACAAAAGCCAGAGTAGTCAAGCTGATGATATGTTTTCATCACTCGTTTACGAGATACTCAACGCACTCCCGACATTCAGCTGCGTGCTCAGAACTATCTCCCGTGCAACCCGTGGATCTGCCGCGATTGCGGCACGACTGGTAACCCCGGCCCAGGCAAGTGCAACCCGATCAGCCAGGCTACGCTCACAGCGGCTTCTGGTGTTCATAACTGAGAACAACTTTAGGGGCGGCCCTCTGTGGCCGCCCCGCTAATTATGGCGCGAAGAAAAGTGAAACTTAGCGAAGGCAAACCAAGTTTAGTGATGCAACGAGGTGCTCCCAATTGCATATCACTAATTTGGACTCTCCACCGATAACACCCGCTGATCTAACTACGGCACTCTACAACGCGGGTACGCTCCGACGTGGTGCGATCGTCGATGTAACGATTACGGAGCAGATCAAAACAGAGATCTCCAACTTATGGTTCCTCGATGTTATCTATTCCGCGGACGCGTCTCCCACGCTGCCGGATCGCCTTTTGCTGAAATGGGCACTGAAAGAGTCGGCGGCTCCGGAGCGTGGGGATCCCGAAGTCGTCTTCTACCGCGAGCTCGCCCCGGCGGTGTCGTCTCCTCCACTCGTCAAGTGTCTTGCCACTGCGCTGCCTACAAGCAAAGATCGATGGCTAATCATCGAGGATCTGCGCGCGAGTCACACGAACCCGCCCTGGCCCGAACGTCCCGCTGACAACCTCGTGCGAGATGGGGTCACAGTGCTGGCCCAGGTTCATGCGCATTGGTGGGAGGCTTCAACACTTGGCTCGACGGTTGGTACCCTCCACACCGAGACAGCACTTCGCACGATGGTTGCTGGATTCAGGACTCACCTGCCTGGTCTCTTTGACTATCTCGGCGAAGATCTTCCGCTCGCTGACAGTCTCGTGCTCGAAAGAGTATTCAACTCTTCGCTTCGGCCATGGCTTCGTCTGCTGGACCAACGTGCGCTGACCGTCATCCACGGCGACGCTCATACCTGGAACTTTCTATTTCCTCGTTCGGAGCAGGGCAGCACGTATCTCATCGATTGGCAACTGTGGCATCTTGACCTGGGCGCGCGCGATCTGGCCTTCATGATTGCTCTGCACTGGGACCGTACCGCGCGTCAACAACTCGAGCTGCCGTTGCTTCACTACTATCACGAGGAACTGATGCGCGCGGGCATCAGCAATTACTCTTTCGACGATCTCTTGCTCGACTACCGTCGCTGTGTGGTCCGGAACCTCACCGTCCCAATCTTGATGTGGTCCCGCGGACTCCCGCGCTCAGCCTGGCGTCATCGCCTCGACTGCGCCCTCGCTGCGTATCGCGATCTGGAATGCGCGGAACTTCTGTAGCGCTCTCCCTGGCTGCAATTGATAGAGAAATTAATTTTTACGGGGAGTTATTAATTAGTTCTCAAATTCACCTAAGACCCATTGACGTTCTGTAGCAACAGGCGTATACGTCGCTCTCGACCGATTAGACGAAAGAACTTGACTCTCTAGTGCGAATATGGTCGCGATATGACCTTCGAACCAAAAGATACAAACGTACATCCGTATTACATAGAGTTGCTGACTCCGGAACGTTTTCTGCAAATGTACGAGCACGATCGAGATAACATACGGTCAGCTCGGCCCGTTCCAGCACCTCTCGCAGTAAAGAAATGGGCTACATTCGCGTGGTAAGAAAGCGTCCTCGCTACCCCCTTTTACCACCTCGTATTTCTAAATGAGTCATTAGCTCCCTGATCGTCGGTTTTCTAAGTCTTTTATTGGCCGCAGGCATCGGTTACGCGCTCTATTTCAATAAAGATCAACTTGTGATGGAGTTCCTCAAAGCCGTTCTGTTTTTAGTAACGGGTGGCGCGGGCGGTTATTCTCTTAAGGTGGTCAGAGATAAGAGCGAAACGCCAAACCAATAAGTCACAGAATACGTTGTAGGGCACCTCTTCTTCACTCCGTGAACGCTTCTTTCCGGAAGAAGCCGGCGAAGCGTTTGAGGACGGAGGTGGTCATGTAGGGGTGCGTGGTTGAGCCGGGGCCGGCCTGGACAAATAGATGACCGTGCTCTTTGAGAAAATCCTTGTATACCGGACCGTTGCCGTGATCGAAGAATCCTTGCTTGTTGGTCCAGGATGAGTTGTAGACCAGCGCGTCGACTTGTGATGGTGGCAGCGCCATCGACTGCTCGCTCACATCGGCGACACTCACCGTGTACATCAGAGTTTCCGGCTCCTGCGTGCGCACGTTATAGACGTAGGGTTTCAGCGCTTCTTTCACTT